>Ga0105239_10000623_pt1 | contig 50370 bp, 45 predicted proteins | sample KBSC44metaG_FD_92761 | JGI IMG/M metagenome (GOLD analysis project Ga0105239, IMG submission 92761) | Corn rhizosphere microbial communities from Kellogg Biological Station, Michigan, USA - KBS C4-4 metaG | ecosystem: Host-associated > Plants > Roots > Rhizosphere > Soil | place: Michigan, USA...
GCGCGGACTCGGACGGCACGAAGGCCAGCCGCGTCTCGCGGCTGGCGCGGGCCGGCTTGGGAGCGGCCCGGCGCTCGGCCCGCGCTGAGGTTGAGACAGGGTGTTTCATGTCAGGGTCTCCTGGGAGGGGTGGGATGTCGCGCCGCGGCGTGAACGGAACAGCGCCTCGGGCAGGCCGAGCCAGCCGAACACGCCGTCCTGCGTGCCGAAGGCCAGCCGGCCGCCGTCGCCCGACCAGGCGAGCGCATTCACCGCGCCGCCGCCGGCGCCCTTGACGAAGAGGGCCTCGTCACGGCCCGGCTGACAGAGCAGCACGGCGCCGTTGTGATAGCCGGCGGCGATCAGCGACTGCCGCGGGTGGCAGCTGACGCAGCTCACCGGCGCCTTGCCGGCGAGGCCGCATTCGTTCGGCGGCGCGCTGCCCGAGAGCGGATCGAAGCGCCAGCACACCGGGCGCGGGCCGCCGCTGGTCGCGAGGTAGCGGCCGTCATGCGCGAACGACAGCGAGAGCGGCTGGCCGGGATAGCCGCCCAGTTCGATGTCGCCGCCATCGGCGATGCGCCAGCCGTGCAGCGCGTTCTCCTGCATCCCGGCGACGAGGTAGCGCCCGTCAGGGCTCCAGGCGAGCGCGCGGTGGTAGCCGGGCCAGGCGAGGCGCCGAGGTGCGGCGTGATCGGCCCAGAGCGTGACACCGCCGCTGTGCGCGATCGCGAGGCAGCGGCCGTCGGGGCTGAAGGCTAGCGCGGTCGCCGTCGCGGGCACATCGATGACCTCGCCGCGATCCGCACCGATGCGATGAACGCGCCGGCCGCCGGCATAGGCACGCGGACCGTGGGGGCTGCAGGCGATCGCGTTGAGCCACTCGCCGGGAACCTCGGCCAGCACCGAGGGCTCGCCGTCGCGCGGCACGAGCACCACGCGGCCGTCGTCGCCACCGGAGAGGAAGCCGCCTTGCGCATCGGCCGCGAGCGCGAGGCAAGTGCCGGGATGACAGGCGGCGCGCAGCGGGCGCGGCGCGGGCGAATCCGCGGGCAGCAGCGCCACGCCGCCGCCCGGCCGGGCTTCGACCCGCGGGCCCTTCGGCCAGTGCGTGTCGACGATCGCCAGATGCCCGCCGCCGAGTGCGAAGGCGGCGGTGCCATCGTCATGCGACCAGGCCAGCGCGACCACCGGCTCGGCGAAGCTCCAGCAGGCACCGAGCATGTCGAGCAGCGGCGCGGAGGTCATGACGCGCTCGTCTCGCAGACGTCGGCGAGGCAGTGCGTCAGCTCCTCGCGCAACTCATCGGCATCCAGCCCGCGGCCGATGAAGACCAGCCGCGAAGCCTTCGATTCGCTTGGGGCCCAGTGCCGGTCGAGACCGCTGTCGACCGTCATGTGCACCGCCTGGAAGACGAAGCGCCGGGGCTCGCCGTCGAACGCGACGATGCCCTTGGCGCGCAGCAGGTCGGCACCGCGCTCGACCACCAGCCGCTGCAGCCACGGCAGGAAGCGGCTGCGTTCCAGCGGCCGCTCGAAGCTCAGCGAGACGCTGGCGATGCCGCTGGCGTGCCGCCCGGCGTCCAACGGCACATAGACGTGCGGCGCACGCCCGACCCGCGCGGCGCCGAGGCGCGGCACCGGCACGCGCAGCCGCGCGATGTCGAAGGCACCGCGATCCAGCAGGCGATCGAGCGGGATATCGCCGCGCACCGCGCGTACCAGTTCGGCCGTCGGGTTCAGGCCGAGCACCGCGCGCTCGGCTTCCGCCAGCGTGTCGGCATGCGCGAGGTCGGCCTTGTTCAGCAGCACCAGGTCGGCTTGCGCGATCTGCCCGGCGGCTTCCGGCATCTCGCGCAATTGCGCCGCCAGGTGCCGCGCATCGGCTACGCAGATCACGCTGTCCAGCCGCGTGTGCTGGCGCAGCAGGTCGTCGAAGAAGAAGGTCTGCACCACCGGCGCCGGGTCGGCCAGGCCGGTGGTCTCGATCAGGATGCCGTCGAAGCCTCCGGGGCGCCGCACCAGGTTGCCGGCCACGCGCACCAGGTCGCCGCGCAGCTTGCAGCAGACGCAGCCATTGTTCAGTTCGTAGACTTCTTCGTTGGCGCCGACGACCAGCGCGCCGTCGATGCCGAGCTCGCCGTACTCGTTGACGATCACCGCATAACGCCGCCCTTCGGCGCCACGCAGCAGACGGTTCAGCAGGGTGGTCTTGCCCGCGCCGAGAAAACCCGTCAGCACGGTCACCGGAATCAGAGCCATTGCCATCACCTCGTTCGAGCTTCGCGCGCCGCGGGGGCGCAAGGCTCAGCCTGCCGACCAGGCAGCGGCGGAGCGGGATCGGGTCGGAATCGGCGCCGCGCAGCGCCGCCGTCAGCGCATCAGGGGATCAGCACGGCGCGACCCTTGATCTTTCCGTGGTGCAGGTCGAGCAAGGCCTGGTTCGCATCCTTCAGCCGGTACTCGCGCGTCGCCAGATGCACCAGGCCGCGGTCGGCCAGCGCCATCAGCTCGACCAGCTCCGGCCAGGTGCCGACGAGGTTGCCGACGATGCTCTTTTCGCTGGTGATCATGTCGATTGCCGGGATCTCGATCTTGCCGCCGTAGCCGACGATGTAGTAGCTGCCGGCGGCGCGCGTCATCGCCAGCCCGAGCGCGATCGCATTGCCTTCGCCGACGAAGTCGATCACCGCCTCGGCGCCCTTGCCGCCGGTGAGTTCGAGCACGCGCTCCAGCTCATGGCCATCGGCCTTCACCAGGTGGTGCGCGCCGCATTCCTTGGCGAGTTGCAGGGCGGTGTCGGAGCGGTCGACGATGATGATCTCGGCCGCGCACAGCGCCGCCAGCACCTGGATGCCGATGTGGCCCAGGCCGCCGGCGCCGATCACCACCGCGTATTCGCCCGGCAGCAGATGGCGCGAGGCCTTCTTCGCGGCGCGGTAGGCGGTGAGGCCGGCATCGGTGTAGGGCGCCACGTCCTTCGGCGCCAGCGTCTTCGGCAGCTTGATCAGCGAGCGCTGGCCGGTGCGCAGGTACTCGGCATAGCCGCCGTTGGCATTGATGCCGGGAAAGCGGCTCTCCTCGGCCTGCATGTCCTGCCCGCGGCGGCAGGCGAGGCAGTGGCCGCTGGTGACGAGCGGATGGCAGATCACCGCATCGCCGACCTTCACGCCGCTCACCGCCGAACCGACGGCCTCGACCCAGCCGGCGTTTTCATGCCCCATGATGTACGGCAGCTCGACCTGGACCTTGCTGCGCCAGATGCCTTCGACCACGTGCAGGTCGGTACGGCAGACGCCCGCGCCGCCGATGCGCACGATCACGTCGGTCGGGCTCTCGATCGTCGGGTCGGGCACGTCTTCGTAGCGCACGAACTCGTTGCTGCTGAGGGTCTCGTCGTACTGGTGCAGCACTGCGGCTTTCATCGGTCGTCTCCTGGGCGATGTGTTGCCGCCGCTTTCGCAACCGCTGTGCCATTGCGCAGCGCTCTTGGCGAGGCCCGCTCAAACCCTTGATGCGCCTGAGGAATTCGCTCGCTGCTGCGGTTTACCCGGGCCCTGGTGAGGACCCGCGGTGTCGCAGGATCGGACGCACCGCATGCCGAGTGCGAGCCGTGCGGCGTCGCGATTCGCTACAGCGTTTTCCCGCGCCTGGAAGGCCTAGAACGCGCCCTGCAGCGACAGGTACCAGCCGCGCTGGCGCGGCTTGTTCGCGATGTTGCCGAGGTCGACGAAGCCGCCGGTCAGGCTGACGTGCGGGCTCGCGAACCAGGCGACGAAGACGTCCGATGCCGCTTGCTCCTTGAAGACGCTCAGGTTGTCCGGCTTGTCGCGCCATTCGATGCCGATGGCGAGGTCGTCGCGCGGCAGCACCGCCAGCGAGCCCTCGGCCTTGATGCGGCGCGTGCCGCCCTGGTCGCCGCCGAAGCCGAGCAGGCCGAACTGGTTCGCACGCGTCGCGCGGGCGGTCAGGTTGGCGAGCAGGTTGTAGCCGCCCGCGCCGCCAAGCCAGAGCTTGGTCGCGCTGGCGTAGACATCGGTGTCGCTGCCGTGCCGGGCGCCGAGCGCGGTCGGCACCGTCATGTCGCGGTTGTGCTTGTACTGCAGGCCGATCGCGACCTGCGGCCAGGGCAGGTCCTGGTCCTGCACCACGTCGCCCCAGACGCGCCACTTGAGGCCGGCCACGTCCATGCCGATCGACTGGCCGGGCACGGTGTCGGACAGGCCGAAGCGCCAGTCCGCAATCGAGAGTTCGACGGTGTCGTAGAAGCCGACCGCAGCGCCGACGGTGCGCAGGCTGAAATCGCCGCCCGAGCGCCAGCCGGTGGCGTAGGCGGTGGCGCCGATCTGGTCGCGGCTGCCCGGGCCGGCGATCAGCGCCCAGGGAGTGAGGCCGCCGCCGGCCGCGCCTTCGGCCTCGGTCACGCCCCAGGTCGCGAGCAGCCGGTCGCCGGCCTGCGCGGCGAACGAGGCGCCGGCCAGCGCCGCGGCCAGGGCCGGCCGCCGCCAGCGGCGCAGCGCGGCCGCGCGGGCGACCGTGGCGTGAAAACGTGTGCGAGGCGATGTCATTGTTCGGAGGTCCTGCGTGCTCAAGCTGAGGGGCTGAAGGTCGATAACCGCGATGAGGCTGTCGGAGACCCCTGTCTATCGGCAACCCGAGTCACCGATTGAGGCGCATCGCACGCACCGCCGTCAGGAACCCCCTCATGCCCCGCAAAGCCCCGAATTCATTGGCTTGGCGCCCCTCTCGCCGCGCCATGACCGCGCTCGCCGCGACATGCGCGCTGGTCGCCTGCGCGACCGCGCCGCGCGAGCCCGAGACCCTGTATCAGCGGCTCGGCGGCGCGCCGCGCGTGCAGCTCGTCGTCGATCGCACGCTGGACCGCACTTCGACCGATCCGCGCACCCGGCGCAGCTTCGACGGCATCAAGATCGCCGCGATCAAGGAGAGCCTCGCGCAGCAGATCTGCTCGATCTCCGGCGGCGGCTGCCACTACGAGGGCGAGACCATGAAAAACGCCCATCACGATTCGAGGATCGCCGCCTCCGAGTTCGACGCGATGGTGACGATCCTGCGCGAGGAACTGGACCGCGCCGGCGTCGACGCCGCCGCGAAGAACGACCTGCTGCGCCTGCTCGCGCCGATGAAGCGCGACGTGATCGACGGGGGTATCCATGCCCGGGGCGTCTGACACGCGGCGACTTCGCGCACTGCTCGTCGCCGCGCTGGCCGTGGCCGGCACGGTCACGGCGCAGGCCGCGCCGCTGACCGTCACGGTCAGCGACGACAGCGGCAAGCCGCTGGCCGATGCGGTGGTCGCGGTGCTCGTCAAGGGCGCCCACACCATGGCCGCTCCCGGCGCGAGCGCGCAGATCTCGCAGAAGGACCGGCAGTTCCATGCGCAGATCACCGCGATCCAGACCGGCACGCCGGTGCTGTTCCCGAACTTCGACACGGTGCGCCACCACGTCTATTCATTCTCACCGGTCCAGAAGTTCGAGCTGAAGCTCTACGCCGGCACGCCGGCCGCGCCGGTCGTGTTCGACAAGCCCGGCGTGGCCGTGCTCGGCTGCAACATCCACGACCGGATGAATGCCTGGGTGGTCGTCGTCGACACGCCGGTCTTCGCGAAGACCGATGCCGCCGGCCATGCGACGCTCGACGTGCCGCCCGGCGAGCATCTGCTGAGCAGCTGGCATGCCCGTTTGCCCGATCCGATGGTCTTCATCGACCAGCCGCTGAAGATGGGCAGCGCCGCGATGCCCGTCGGCGTGACGCTGGCGCTCGCGCCGCCGACCTGAAGGCATGACCCGAATATTGCAACGCCTGCTCGACCCGCTCGCGAGACGGCTCGAGCTGCGCATCGTCGCGCTCTTCCTCGGCTTGCTGCTGATGGTGCAGCTGGCGAGCTTCGTCGCGATCCGCCACAGCATCGACGAAAACGCGCGCACGCAGATCGCCACCGAACTGCGCACTGGCGAGAACGTGCTGCGCCGCCTGCTCTCGCAGAACGCGCAGAACCTGACCGAAGCGGCGCGCCTGCTGGCGCAGGACTTCGGCTTTCGCTCGGCGATCGCCGGCGGCGACCAGCTGACCCTGGTCGACGCGCTGGAGAACCAGGCGGCGCGCATCGGCGCCAGCGCCGCGCTGTTCACCGATGCGCGGCGCCGGCTCGTCGCGTCGACCCTGTCGGATCCGAAGCCGGTGCTCTCGCTGGTGCAGGCGGAGGCCTCGGGCTCGGCAGCGAACCTGCACGACACGCCGGTGCGCGTGCTCGACGGCCAGCCGTTCCAGCTCGTCACCGTACCGGTCAAGGCGCCGCAATTGATCGGGCATGTCTCGATGGGTTTCCCGCTCAGTGCCGACCTGCCGCGCGACATGGAGGACCTGTCGTCGCTGAAGATGGCCCTGATCGCCCGCGCCCCCGGCGGCCCGTGGAAGGTGCTGCCGATCGGCGCCCGCGCCGACGAGTTGCAGTCCCTCGCCACCGAACTGCACAGCGCGAGCGTCTCGCAGAACGTGAGCCTCGCCGGCGAAAACGACAGCGTGCGCATCGTGCGCCTGGGCGGCGACGCGACGCATGAAATCGCCGCGGCGCTGCTGCGCTCGATCGACCAGGCGGTGGCGCCGTACCGCCAGCTGCAGCTGACCCTGCTGGTGATCACCTTGATCGGCGTGGTGGTGTTCGGCATCGGCAGCTTCGTCACCGCGCGCAGCATCACGCGGCCGATCAAGGCCTTGTCGCAGAGCGCAGAGCGGCTCGGCGCCGGCGACTATTCGACACCGATGCAGGTGAACTCGCGCGACGAAGTGCACGAGCTCGCCCGCTCCTTCGAATCGATGCGCACCGGCATGCAGCAGCGCGAGGCGCAGATCCTGCGGCTGGCGTACTGGGATTCGCTGACCGGCCTGCCGAATCGCGCGCAGTTCATCGACCTGCTGAAGGCGCGCATCGAGCGCGCACGCAGCGGCGGCGAGCCCTGCTCGGTGCTGATGCTGGACCTGGACCGCTTCAAGCACGTCAACGACGTGCTCGGCCATGCCTTCGGCGACCGCCTGCTGTGCCAGATCGCGCAGCGCCTGAACGACGGCGTGCTGCGCGAGCAGGACGTGGTCGCGCGCCTCGGCGGCGACGAGTTCGCGGTGTGCCTGCCGCAGGCCGACGACGAGACCGCCGGCATGATCGCGCAGCGCCTGCGCCGCTCGCTGGAGCAGCCGGTGATGCTCGACGACCATGCGGTCGACGTCAGCGCCGGCGTCGGCATCGCGACCTTTCCGGCGCACGGCGGCGATGCCGAGGTGCTGCTCGGCCGCGCCGAGATGGCGATGTATGCGGCCAAGTCGAACCAGTCCGGCGTGATGCACTACGACAGCGGCCTCGACTCCAGCAGCCAGGAGTCGCTCTCGCTGCTGAGCGAGTTGCGCCAGGCGGTGGACCACGATCAGCTGCGCCTCTACCTGCAGCCGAAGATCGCGCTCTGCAGCGGCCTGGTGCTCGGCGCCGAGGCGCTGGTGCGCTGGCAGCACCCGACACGCGGCCTGGTGCCGCCGATGCGCTTCATCCCGTTTGCCGAGCAGACCGGCTTCATCCGCGTGCTCACCGGCTGGATGATCGAGCGCTGCTCGGCACGCTATCGCCATCTGCAAGGCCAGGGGCTGGAGCTGAAGTTCTCGATCAACCTCTCGACCCGCGACCTGCTCGACCAGGACCTGCCGGCCAAGCTCGAGAAGATGCTGACGCACGGCGGCGTGGACCCGAAGGCGCTGTGCCTCGAGATCACCGAGAGCGCGATCATGGACGACCCGCAGCGCGCGCTGCAGACCCTGCAGCGCCTGCACGGCATGGGGCTGCGCCTGTCGATCGACGACTTCGGCACCGGCTATTCATCGCTCGCCTACCTGAAGCGGCTGCCGCTGCACGAGCTGAAGATCGACCAGAGCTTCGTCAAGGCGATGGAGCATGACCGCGCCGACCTGAAGATCGTGCGCTCGACGATCGACCTGGCGCACAACCTCGGGCTGTCGGTCGTCGCCGAAGGGGTCGAGAACGCGCAGACCTGGGCGCTGCTGCAGGCCCTGCATTGCGACGAGGCGCAGGGCTACTACATGGCCAGGCCGATGCCGGAGGATCAGTTCGCCGGCTGGGTCGACGGGTGGGCTTCGCCGCATGAGCGGCTGCGCACCGAGTTCGCGGAGCTGGTGGTCTGACGGCTCGCGAAGGGTCCGCTCCTTCGGGCAGCGGGCGGAAGCTTCAATAGCCGCGCGCGCGGTCGACCAGGTTCGCGAGCGGCCGGCCTTCGCGCAAGGCCCTGACGTTGGCCGCGGCCACCGCGGCCGCGCTGCGCACATCGGTCTCCGCGGCCGCATGCGGCAGCACCGTGACCCGCGGATGCGACCAGAAGGCATGCTCCGGCGGCAAGGGCTCGGTCGCGAACACATCGAGCACCGCGTGCCCGACCTGTCCGGCCTCCAGCGCAGCCAGCAGATCGGCCTCGACCACGTGCGCGCCGCGGGCGAAGTTGATGAAGCCCGCGCCGCGGCGCAGGCGAGACAGCATCGCGGCGTCGAAGAAACCGCGCGTCGCCGGCGTCAACGGCAGCAGGTTGACGAGCACGTCGGCCGCGCCCAGCAGCGGCGCGAGCGCCGCCTCGCCGGCATGGCAATCGATGCCGTCGAGCTGCGCCAGGCGCGTGCTCCAGCCGCTCACGCGATAGCCGGCGCCGAGCAGCGTGCGCGCCACGGTCGCGCCCATCTGGCCGAGGCCGAGCACCAGCACGCGGACCTCGTCGGCGCGCCGCTGCGGCAGTTGCTGCCACCGGTGTTCGCGCTGCTGCCGCGCATAGGCGAAATGATCGCGATGCAGGCTCAGCACCGCCCACAGCGCGGTCTCGGCCATCGCCCGGTTCATCGCCGGATCGACCATGCGCGCGACCGGCACGCCGGCCGGCAGACTCGGATCGTCCAACAGCCGGTCGACGCCGGCCCACAGGGATTGGATCAGGCGCAGATCGCCCAGGCCGGCCAGGCAGCCCGCGGGCGGATTGGCGACGACCGCGACATCGATGCGCGCGCCTGACGCGGTGTCATGCAAGTCGACGAAGGTCTCGCCCGGAAGTTCCTGCGTCAAGGCCTCGCGCCAGGCGAGCTGATCCGCCGGGGCCAGCGTGGTGGCGAGCAACACGGCCATGGCAAGGGTTCGCCGTCTCAGTGCGCAGCGGCGCGCTCGATCAACGCCGCCAGCGCACGTGCCACCGTCTGCCCGCGCACCGCCGCGCGGTCGCCGTCAAGCTGCAGGCGCTCGGCTCGAATCTGCACGGTCTCCTCGGGCCGCCAGCGCCACGCGGCTGCCAGCCACACCAGCCCCACCGGCTTGGCGGCCGTGCCGCCGCCCGGCCCGGCGACGCCGGTGACCGCCACCGCGAGCTCGACCTTCGCCTGCCGCAGCGCGCCCTCGGCCATCGCGCGCGCGACCGGTTCGCTGACCGCGCCGTGTTGCGCGATCAAACCCGCATCGACGCCGATCTCCTCGCTCTTCGCCGCGTTCGAATAGGTCACGTAGCCGCGCTCGAACCAGTCGCTCGAACCGGCGAGCGACGTGCACGCCGCGGCAATCAGCCCGCCGGTGCAGGATTCGGCGGCGGCCAGCCGCGCGCCGCGGGCGAGCAGCGCCTGTGCCAGTTCGCGCACCGCCGGTTCGAGCGCCGTGAGGTCATGCAAGGCATCCATCGGTTCCTCCGGGGTTCAGTGGAAGGCGTGCCATACCGAGATCACCAGCAAGGCGCACAAGGCCGCCACGAGATCGTCGAAGATGATGCCGAAGCCCTGGCGCCAGCCGGGCCGCGGGCGCGAGCCGTCGGCGGCGCGGGCGCGCAGCTTGAAGCGGCTGTCGGCCCAGGCCACCGGCCCGGGCTTGACGGCGTCGAAAAAGCGGAAGAGCACGAAGGCGATCAGCTGGCCGATGAAGCCTGCCGGCATCACCAGCCAGAGGATCAGCCAGAAGCCCAGCACCTCGTCCCAGACGACCGCGCCCGGATCGGCCACGCCGAGATGGCGCGCCGTCACGGTGCAGGCCCACCAGCCGACGAAGAAGCCCACGAGCAGCAGCCAGCCCCATTGCGATGGGCTGAGCCAGCGGTCGAAGACGAGGAACGCGGCCCAGGCCCACAGCGTGCCGACAGTGCCGGGCGCCTTCGGCGAACAGCCGCTGCCGAAGCCGAGCGCGATCACATGCGCCGGATGCGACAGCATGAAGCGCCAGCCCGGATGACGCGCGGTCACCACGGGTGGCATCAAGGCCGGCGGGCTATCGTTCATGTGCGGAAGTGGTCGAAGGCGGCATAGTGCGCGTCGATCGCTGCCCCCTGCGCATCGACCAGGCGCAGCCCGGGTTCGGCCTCAATGCGCCCGATGCGCGTGACCGCGACACCGGCCGCGCCTGATGCAGCCGCCACCGCATCGCGGCGTGACGGCGGCGCACTGAACAGCAGCTCGTAGTCGTCACCGCCGGCGAGCCCGAACTCGCGCCGCAAGGCCACCGGCAGCTCGGCCAGCACCTCGCTGCGCGGCAAGGCATCGGCTTCGAGCCGCGCGCCGACCTTCGATGCGCGCAGCACATGCGACAGGTCGCCGAGCAGGCCATCAGAGACGTCGATCGCGCTCGTCGCGACGCCGCGCAGCGCCTGCCCGAGCGCAACCCGCGGCTGCGGCTGCTCCATTCGCAGGCGCACCGCCTCGAAGGCCGCGCCGGCCAGCGTCTGCGTGCCGCGGAACACCTCCAGCGCCAGACGCGCATCGCCGGTCTCGCCGCTGACGTAGAGATCGTCGCCCGGCTTTGCACCGGAGCGCAGCAGGGCCTGGCCGGCCGGCACCTCGCCGAACACCGTGATGCAGATGTTCAGCGGGCCGGCCGTCGTGTCACCGCCGATCAGCTCGCAGTCATGCGCCTCGGCAAGCGAGCGCAGGCCGCGCGAGAAGCCGGCGAGGAACACTTCGTCGACCTTCGGCATCGCCAGCGCCAGGCTGAACGCCAGCGGCCGGGCGCCGCAGGCCGCGAGATCCGACAGATTCACCGCCAGCGCCTTGTGGCCGAGCCGCTGCGGCTCGACGGTCGACAGGAAGTGGCGGCCTTCGACCAGCATGTCGGTCGAGATCGCGAGCTGCATGCCGGGCGCGGGCGCGAGCAAGGCGCAATCGTCGCCATTGCCCAGCGCCGCACGGCGCGAGGGCCAGGCGAAATAGGTCGTGATCAGGTCGAATTCACCCAGGGGCATGAGGCCTCCAGCGCCACGGCGCCGCGTTCGTGAGCCGCGGATTATCCGGGCGGCAGCTGGCGCAGCAGGTTCGCCAGCTCGACCGCCGACTTGACCTCCATCTTCTCGAACACGCGGGAGCGATGCACTTCGACCGTGCGCACGCTGATGTCGAGCGCGTCGGCGATCAGCTTGTTCGGCCGGCCGGCGACGACGAGGCGCATCACCTCCTGCTCGCGCTCGGTCAGATCCGCCAGCCGCCGCTGCAGCGCCTGGCCCTGGCGCCGGCGCGTCAATGCCGCGCTGCTGACCTCCAGCGCGCGCTCGATGCGATCGACCAGGCTGTTGTCGGAGAAGGGTTTCTCGACGAAATCGAAGGCGCCGCGCTTGACCGTCGCGACCGCGGTCGGCACATCGCCATGGCCGGTCAGGAAGATCACCGGCAAGCCCTCGAGCAGGCCGCGTTCGCTCAGCCGGTCGAACAGGGTGAGCCCGCTCATGCCGGGCATGCGCATGTCGAGCAGCAGGCATGACGGCGCGCTCGGCCAGCGGCCTTGCGCCACCTGCGGGTTGGCATCGAGCATCGCCTCGAAAGCTTCGCCGCTGGCATGCCCTTCCGACAGCAGCCGGCGCGTGCGCAGCAGCCAGGCGAGCGCGTCGCGCACGACCTGCTCGTCGTCGACAAGATAGACCATCGGCATGCCCAGTGGTTCGAACGAAGCCTGCGTCATCATCCAGCGTCCTGAGGTGCGGTGGCCGCAGTATCCGCGCTCTGCGGCGGCGGGCGACGCGGCTGCTCCGCCGGCAGGGTGAAACTGAACTCGGCGCCGATGATCCGGCCGTCGGCGCCCTGGCGATTCTGGTGGTCGAGCGCGCCGCCGTGCTGCTCGATCACGGTGCGGCAGAGGCTCAGGCCCAGCCCCATGCCTTCGGCGCGCGTGGTGAAGAACGGCGTGAAGAGGCGCTGCGCGACTTCCGCCGGCACGCCGCCGCCGTGGTCGATCACGCTGATGCGCACCCAGCGCGCCTGCACCGTGCGCACGCGCAGCAGCAGCACCCGGTCGGCGAGCGGCGTTTCCGATTCCATCGACTGAATGCCGTTGCGCGTCAGGTTCAGCAGCACCTGCTCGACCATCGTGCGGTCGCAGACCACGCGCGGCGCCGGGCTCGGCACATCGAGTTCGATGCGCGTGCCGCTTTTCCTCGCCTGCAGGCGCGCCAGCGGCAGCACGCCATCGAACAGCAGGTCGACGCCGATCGGATCGCGCGCCTGCTCGCGCCGCCGCGCGAAGCCGTGCACGCTCTTGATGATGCGGCCGGCGCGCTCGGCCTGCTCGGCGATGTGCTGCGTCGCGTGGCGCAGCATCGACAGCATCTCGGCATCGGCCACCGGCGCATCCAGCAGGTTCAGCGAGCCGCTGGCGTAGCTCGCGATCGCGGCGAGCGGCTGGTTCAGCTCGTGGCTCAGCAGCGAGGCCATCTCGCCGACCGTCGCGAGCCGCGCGGTCGCCTGCAGCCGCTCCTGCTGCTGGCGCGACAGCTCCTCGACCTTGCGCTGCGCGCTGACGTCGAGCACCGCGCTCATCCAGCCGGTATGGCGGCCGGCGCGATCGACCAGCGGCGCCTCGAAGATCACCACCGGGAAGCGCTCGCCGTTGCGGCGCACGAAGGTGGTCTCGAAGCCGGTGCGCGCCTCGCCGTCCGGCAGCCGGCCGCTCTGGCGCAGCTGCTGGCGCTTGGCGTATTCGTCGGCCTGCTCGGGTGGCCAGTACGGCGGCGTGCGCTGGTCCATCAGCTCGACCGCGTCGAAGCCGACCATCGCGCAGAAGGCCGGGTTGACGTAGCTGATGCGCCCCTCGAGATCGCGCGCGCGCAGCCCGGTCGTCACCGAGTCTTCCATCGCCTTGCGGAAGGCGAGCGATTCGGCCAGGGTCGCCTCGGCACGCGCGCGCCGCCGCACGTCGTGCGCCAGCACCACCACCAGCGCGAACAAGGCGATCGACAGGCCCAGCACCAATGCGGTCGCGAGATTGGGAATCAGGTGCGGGCTGCCGGCGGCGCTGTCGGCGCGCAGCTGCAGCGGCGGCCCGGGCAGATCCACCAGGCGCTGCGCGACGAAGATGCCGATGCCGCGCGGCACGCCGCCGCGCGCCAGGCGGGTGCCGTCGCTTTCGACGAAGCTCAGCTCGTGCGAACGCCGGATGTCGGTCGAGACCACGTCGTCGAGCAGGCTGCCGAGCGCGAAGCTTGCGGCGGCGAAGCCGGCCACGCCGCTCGGGCGCAGCTCGGGCACGCACAGGTCCATCACCTCGAGGCCGCGCCCGCCGTTCTGCGGCACGAAGTAGCTGCGCGACCAGGCCGGCGCACCGAGCCGCTGCGCCGTGGTGCAGGCGAGCTCGGTTTCGACGTCGAGCGTGGCACGCGGCATCACGCTGAAGAGCGGCACGCGAAACGGCGTGTCGACCGCATCGCTGACGAGCGCGGTGCTGCTGCGCCGTTCCAGCCGCAGCAGCGAGGGGTGGCTGCGCAGCAGCTCGTTCGCGTCGGCATGCCAGCGCTCGGGCGAGGGCGCGTTCCACATCAGCGCCTGCAGGTTCTGCGTCTCGCGCGCCAGCATCTGGCGCACTTCGATCGCGGCGCTGTTCGCGGCCTCCTCGGTCAATTCCTGGGCGCGGTTCGCCTCGTACTTGACGGTCAGGCCGACGAGCAGGCCCTGCGCGACCAGCAGCAGCACGAGCAGCGCGCCCCACAGCACCGGCCGGCGCCAGCGCCGGGGCTCGGCTTCGGTGGGAAGGGCGTGGGCAGCGGGCATGAGCGCCCCAGTATGGCGATGCGCCGGCGACATCGCGCTACGCAGTTCCTCGCATGCGCTGCGCGACGCCACTCCTACAATCTGCCTCCCTGCGACCCAGCAGGTCAACAAGAGCGCCCGCTCGCGGGCCGGAACGCGGAGACAGCCATGTCGACCCAGGAAGACAAACACGCCGAATTGCGCCGCGCCGCGCTCGAATACCACGAGTTCCCGACCCCCGGGAAAATCGCGATCGCGGCCACCAAGCAGATGATCAACCAGCGCGACCTGGCGCTGGCCTATTCGCCCGGCGTCGCCGCGGCCTGCGAGGAAATCGTCGCCGACCCGTCGACCGCGTTCCGCTATACATCGCGCGGCAACCTCGTCGCCGTCGTGACCAACGGCACCGCGGTGCTCGGCCTGGGCGACATCGGCCCGCTCGCCTCCAAGCCGGTGATGGAGGGCAAGGGCGTGCTCTTCAAGAAGTTCGCCGGCATCGACGTCTTCGATATCGAGATCAACGAGAAGGACCCGGCGAAGCTGGTCGAGGTCATCGCCGCGCTCGAGCCGACCTTCGGCGGCATCAACCTGGAGGACATCAAGGCACCGGACTGCTTCTTCGTCGAGCGTGCGTTGCGCGAACGCATGAAGATCCCGGTCTTCCACGACGACCAGCACGGCACGGCGATCGTCGTCGGCGCCGGGGTGCTGAACGGCCTGAAGGTCGTCGGCAAGGCGATCGACAAGGTCAAGCTGGTCGTCTCCGGCGCGGGCGCCGCCGCCCTCGCCTGCCTCGGCCTGCTGGTCAAGCTCGGCCTGCCGCGCGAGAACATCTGGGTCACCGACCTCGCCGGCGTGGTGTGGAAAGGCCGCACCGAGCTGATGGACCCGGACAAGGCGGTGTTCGCGCAGGAAACGACGCTGCGCACCCTGGGCGAAGTCATCTCCGATGCCGACATCTTCCTCGGCCTCTCCGCCGCCGGCGTGCTGAAGCCGGCGATGGTCGCGAAGATGGCCGCGAAGCCGCTGATCTTCGCGCTGGCGAACCCGAATCCGGAGATTTCGCCCGAAGAGGTGAAGACGGTGCGCGACGACGCGATCATGGCCACCGGCCGCACCGATTACCCGAACCAGGTCAACAACGTCCTCTGCTTCCCGTACATCTTCCGCGGCGCGCTCGATTCGGGCGCGACGACGATCACGATCGAGATGGAGATCGCCGCGGTGCACGCGATCGCCGAGCTGGCGCAGGCCGAGCAGAGCGAGGTCGTCGCGGCCGCCTATGCCGGCGCGACCTTGAGCTTCGGCCCGGAATACCTGATCCCGAAGCCCTTCGATCCGCGGCTGATGATGAAGATCGCGCCCGCGGTGGCGCAGGCGGCGGTCGATTCCGGCGTCGCCGCCCGGCCGATCCAGGACATGGCCGCCTACAAGGAAAAGCTGCAGACCTTCGTCTACGCCTCGGGCACGACGATGCGGCCGATCTTCGCGCTCGCCAAGGGCGCGAAGAACAAGCGCGTGGCCTATGCCAGGGCGAGGAGGAGCGTGTGCTGCGCGCCTGCCAGGTGGTCGTCGACGAAGGCGTGGCGCGCCCGACCCTGATCGGCCGCCCGGACGTGATCGCCGCGCGCATCGAGAAGTTCGGGCTGCGCCTGGCCGCCGGCCGCGACTACGACCTGGTCAACACCGAACACGACCACCGTTTCCGCGACTACTGGCAGACCTACCACGCGATGACCGATCGCAAGGGCGTCACCGCGCAGCACGCGAAGATCGAGATGCGCCGCCGGCTGACCTTGATCGGCGCGATGCTGCTGTCCAAGGGCGAGGTCGACGGCATGCTCTGCGGCACCTGGGGCACGACCTCGATCCATCTGCATTACATCGACCAGGTCATCGGCCGGCGCGAGGGCGTCAACACCTATGCCTGCATGAACAGCCTGATCCTGCCGGGGCGCCAGGTGATGCTGGTCGACACGCACGTCAACTATGACCCGACGGCCGAGCAGCTGGCCGAGATCACCACCCTGGCGGCCGAGGAAATGCAGCGCTTCGGCCTGCGCCCGAAAGCCGCGTTGCTGAGCCACTCGAACTTCGGCTCGAGCAACCAGCCGTCGGCAGTGAAGATGCGCGACGCGCTGGCGATCCTGCAGCAGCGCGCGCCCTGGCTCGAGGTCGACGGCGAGATGCACGGCGACACCGCACTGGACAGCGCCTATCGCACCCAATTGATGCCCCGCAGCGCGCTGACGGGCGAAGCCAACCTGCTGGTGATGCCGAACATCGACGCCGCGAACATCGCCTACAACCTGCTGAAAACCGCCGCCGGCGGCGGCATCGCGATCGGGCCGGTTTTGCTCGGCGCGGCAAAACCGGTACACATCCTGACGCCTTCGGCGACTGTGCGACGGATCGTCAACATGACTGCGCTGGCCGTCGCCGACGCTAACGCCGCGCGCTGACGCGGGGTTTTTATGAAATGTTGTCAGCGTCCGCCGAGCGTTCTCCCTGAACGTTCGGCGCGATGGTGAGTGCCCGCTTCATAGCACAATACCTTGCCCAAATTTGAGGCAATGGCTTGAGATTCGGCGGCGCTTTCGGTACCATGGCCGCTCCAAGTTTCAGGGTATTCCCGTGTTTCTCGCCGGTCGGCCACGCGTGTGGCAATCACTGCAAAAGTCAGGGCTCGCTTTCACTTTTGCCGGGTTGCTCGCCGTTGGTGGCGGGATTTCACAAGCGGCAAACGCCAGGGCGCCCGCACCAACGTTGGGCACCGTGGCTCTGAGCGATCTCCCGCAGGAAGCTCAGGCCACGCAGAAATTGATCCGTTCCGGCGGGCCTTTTCCCTACGCGAAGGATGGCGTGACGTTCGGCAATCGGGAACGTCTGCTGCCGTCACGACAGCGTGGCTACTACCGCGAATACACGGTGAAAACACCGCGTGTCCGCAACCGTGGCCCGCAACGCATCGTGTGCGGCGGCGAGATGCCCAGATCCCCTGAAGCCTGTTATTACACCGGTGATCACTACGCGAGCTTCCGCCGCATCGTGCAATGAACATCGAGAGCAGTGCTTTTGACCAAAGGAGGATCGCGACCATGCTGTTGCAGACAGTCCGTCCCAATATCGTGCAGTCGATACGCGCGTACCGCGTAGAGGATCTGATGCAGGCCGCTCAGGGCGCGGACCAGCATTTCCTCTACGCGAACCTGAGCAACGCCCAGTCCAAGCAGGACGTACTGGAATCCATCGCCGACGCTTTTTTGTTTCCAGCCCATTTTGGGAAGAACCTGGACGCGCTCTACGACTGCATGACGGACCTCGTCAACAAGTCCGGCCAGCAGCCGGGCTTCGTGGTCGTGCTCGAGCAGCTGCCTGACAACCCGCGCTTCGACCGCGAAGCGCGCGAGCAATTGCTGGATGTCTTCCGAGACGCCGCGGACTTCTGGGGGGAACGAAAGATACCCTTCAGATGCTTCTATTCTTTTCAGTAGCCCGCTCCCAGGAAATCGGGTCATGGGAGCGGGCTACGGATACGGCCCCCAGCATCACTGAAAAGCCGGTTGCGAAGAACGCGTCGAAAGCCGCGGCCAGCGCGAACTTCGGCATGAACATGCCTTGCATGAGCAGCGCCTTCGACACGGCGATGTGGCTCACCGCCGCCTGAAGCCCCAGCGGTTTCGGCGCGATCGAAAAAGCGGCCCGCGGGCCGCTTTTTTTCGTGCTCAGCCGAGGCTCGCGACGAGCGCGAGATAGTCGGCCACCGGCACCTCTTCGGCGCGGCGCTGCAGGTCGAATTCGCCGCCGTAGCCGCGCGCCTCGAGCCAGAGCCCGAGCGTGTTGCGCAGCATCTTGCGGCGCTGCGAGAACGCGACGCTGACCAGCTCGCCCAGCAAGCCGGCATCCACGCCCTCGGTCAGCGGCAGCGGCTGCATGCGCACCACCGCCGACTCCACGCGCGGCGGCGGATCGAAGGCTTCGGGCGGCACGTCGAGCACCGACTCGATGTCGTAGCGCCATTGCAGCATCACCGTCAGGCGGCCGAAATCCTTGCTGCCCGGCGCCGCGGCCATGCGCTCGACGACCTCTTTCTGCAGCATGAAGTGCTGGTCCCGCACCTGCGCGACATGGTCGAGCAGATGAAAGAGGATCGGCGTCGAGATGTTGTAGGGCAGGTTGCCGACGACGCGCAGCGGCTGGCCGGCGGCTTCTGCCAACGCCGAAAAATCGACCTTCAGCACATCGGATTCGATCACCGCCAGCTCCGGGCGCCGGCGCAGCCGCGCCGCCAGGTCGCGGTCGAGCTCGATCACCGTCAGCCGGCCGCTGCGCTCGACCAGCGGATCGGTCATCGCCCCCAGGCCGGGCCCGATCTCGACCAGCGCCTCGCCGGGCCGCGGGTCGATCGCATCGACGATCGCCTCGATGACGGCGTCGTCGCTCAGGAAGTGCTGGCCGAAGCGCTTGCGCGCGAGGTGTTTCAAGGCTGCGGCGGCTCGCGCATCTCGACGTAGGCGCGTGCGCGCAGGTCCTTGACCCAATCCTGGTAGGCGTCGTTGAACTTCTGCTCGCGCAGCACGTTGCGCGCTTGTTCGCGCATCTGCTTGGCGTCGAGCGTGACGTTGCGGCGCTCCATCACCTGGATCAGGTGCACGCCGAAGCGCGACACCACCGGGTCGGAGATGCCGGTGATCGGCAAGGCATTCATCGCTTCCTCGAACTCGGGCACGAAACTGCCGGGCGCCGCCCAGCCGAGGTCGCCGCCTTGCGCGGCGCTGCCGTCTTCCGAGTTGGCACGCGCCAGCGCCTCGAAGTTGGTCTTGCCGGATTCGATGTCGCGCTTGAAGCCGGCCAGCCGCCGCACTGCTGCGTCCTGGCTCAGCTGCGGCGAGACGCGCAGCAGGATGTGTCGCGCACGCGTCTGCGTCACCGTCACCGAGCTGCCGTCGCGCCGCTCCAGCAGCTTCAGCAGATGGAAACCCGCGCCGCTGCGCAACAAGGTCGGCGAGACCTCGCCCGGCTGCAGCCCGCGCACCTGGGCGACGAAGACATCGGGCAGCCGATCGGCCGGCCGCAGCCCGATCTCGCCGCCGCGCGTCTTGTTGTTGTCTTCTGACATCTCCTGCGCCACCTTGTCGAAGGCCTCGCCGGCACGCACCCGCGCCTGGGCTTTCTCGGCGATCGCACGGCGTTCGGCGACGACCGCGTCGCTCGCGCCTTCCGGCACCGAGATCAGGATCTGCTCGATGTTGTATTCGGGCACCGCGGTGTTGCGGCGCTTTTCCAGGTAGGCGTCGACGTCGGCATCGCTGACCTTGGTGCGGCCCATGACCTCGCGCTCGCGCGTGCGCTCGACCAGCATCTGGTCCTTCACCGAATTGCGAAAGCGGGCATAGTCCAGGCCATCGCGTTTCAGCCGCTCGCGCAGCTGCGCCATCGAGATCTGGTTCTGCTGCGCGACGTTGGCGACGGCGCGGTCGATCTCGGCTTCATCGATCTTGGCGCCGTTCTCGCGCGCGTAGGTGATCAGCACGCGCTCTTCGATCAGGCCTTCGATGACCTGCTGGCGCAGCTCGCCCTCGGGCGGCAGGCGCTGGCCGCTGCGCGCGGCCTCGGCACGGGCCTGTGCGATGCGCTGCTGGACCTCGGCGGCTGTCACCAGCTCCTGGTTCACGACAGCGATGATGTAGTCGCCGGACCGCGCCGTCTGCGCCTGCGCCCAGGGCAGCAGCGCGCTCATCGACATCAACAACAACAGGAGGCGCAGCATGCGGAGGGGCTCAATCATAGGAAGGGGCGACGGAAGGCGCCGCGCGGTCTGCGCGCAGCAAGGTGTAACCGGGAACATTGTCCTTCAAGACTTTCAGCGGATTCGTGCCCAGCCGTGACAGGCCCACGAACTCGACCTGCACCATCAGGCGCGTATGTGTCTCAGACAACCCTGTGGACAAACGTTCCGCGACGACACGCCCGATCCAGCAACCGGCGTCGTACTCGACGCCGACGATCGAGTCGGTGATCTGCGCGTCCGGCTTGCTGTAGTTGACCCGGCCGACGGCGTACAGCGTGCCCGAGCACTGCGAGCGCGCGGCCATGCTGTCGGCCAGCTTCGAGCGCCCGGCGTCGCCGCTGTGATAAATCGGCCACTGCCAGCCGAGGTTGATCTGCTCGCTCGAACCGCGCGTGAAGTTGTAGGTCGCGCTCAAGGTATGGAAAGGCGCCGGCTGGTAGACCGCCGACATCACCGAGCGCGAGGTGCGGCCGATGTCCGGGCTGTACTGCAGCGAAGCGCTCAATGACCACTTCGGGATCAGGCTGGTCTGCGCGAGCAGCAGCACGTCCGAGAAGCGCTTCGTCAGAGGCGGGCCGTCATCGGGCGTGACCAGCTGGTCGCGGAACAGGTAGCGCTGCGCCGCGCCGAGGCGCAAGGCCTCGGCGCCGGTGTTCGGATCGAGGAAACGCGTGGTCACGCCGGCGGTGAGCTGGTGCGCGTCGGAGACCCGGTCGATGCCGGAAAAGGCGTTGTCGGTGTAGATCGACTCGAAATTGAAATCGCGCACGGCGGCGTCGAAGTTCGGCAGGTTCGACTGCTGGCGGTAAGGCGTGTTGACGTAGAGCAGACGCGGTTCGAGCGTCTGGCGGAAGGCGCGCCCGAAGAAGGAGGTATCGCGCTCGAAGGTCCAGGCGCTGTCCAGGCTCACCGTCGGGATCACGCGCGATGCGCTGGTGCGCCCGTCCAGGGGCTGGTCCAGCGAATAGCTCGCGGCGTTGAACGAGACGCGCGGCACCAGCGACCAGCCGGCCGTGCCGAAGGTGCGGCTCAGGCTGCCCAGCGCATGCACACGCGAGCCGGTGGGGCGGTTCGGGGTGAGATTGCCGTCGGGCAAGGTGAAACGATTGAACTCGGTCTCCAGCCCGACGTCGAGGCCGCCCCAGCCGAGCGAGCCGTAGCGTGCGCCGAGCTGCGGCGCCCGCTGGTACGGCGCGACGATCTGCGAGGCCGGGTCGGTGTCCTGCAGCACCTGCCATTGCTGCACGCGCGCGTAGGTCGACCAGTCGCCGCTCGTCCGGCTCCAGTTGCGGTTGACCTGCAGATTGGTCGGCAGCAGGCGGGGCGTCAGGTTGTTGTCGAAGCTGCCGAAATCCTTCCAATAGTTGTCGTCCGAGACGCGCATCACGAGCGCGCTGTAGCTCAGGTCGTTCGCGGCAGTGGCGGTGCTGCCATGGCTCAGGTCGTAGGCATAGCGGGTTTGCCCGTTCTGCAGACGGTCGTTCGCCAGCAGGCGGCCCGCCAGCACACCGCTGTAGCCGGGCTCGAGATAGCGGAACTCGCCATCGGCACCCACCCCGCGCCGGCTGACGATGACCGGCGTGATCGTCGCGTCACGCTGCGGCGCGATGTTCCAGTAATACGGCACCTCGAGGCTGGGGCCGTTCTTGCTGTCGAAGGGCACGATCGTCGGCGGCAGCCAGCCGGACTTGCGTGCATCCGTCAGTGGGAAGCTGAGGATCGGCGCGCCCAGGATCGGCACGTCGAAGAAACGCAGCACCGCGCCCTGCGCCACGCCCTCGTTCTTCTCCAGGTCGATCTTGACACTCGACGCCGACAGCAGCCAGGCCGGGGCGCCGCCGCCATCCGGCCGGCAGCTCGAATACGTGGCGTTGGTCAGCCGCGCGCGGTTCTCGTCGATGAAGTCGATGCGATCGGCCTTGCCGCCGCCGCCGGTCAGCGCAAGGAAGTACGTCGGCTGCAGGAAGAAGCCCTCGAAGGCCTGCACATGCAGCTGCAGCTCGGTGCCGGTGTAGATGTTGCCCTGGTTGGCGATGTAGACGTTGCCGGTGGCGTGCGCGAGGTCGTCGGATTGGTCGTAGCTCAGGCGATCGCCGCGGATCAGCATGCTGCCCTGGCGAAATTCGGCGTGGCCTTCGGCGACCGTTTCCAGGTCCGGCCGGCCGCGGATCGAATCGGCACGCAGGATGATCGGCAGCTGTTTGGCCGCTTCGCCACGTGGCGGCGGCTGCAGCGCCGGTACCGGGCGCAGTTCGACCGGCGGCAAGGGCGGCGAAGTCTCCTGGGCCTGCGCCGCACCGAAACTCAAGGCCGCAGCCAGCGGCGTCAGCGCGAAGGTGAATCGTGAGCGGCGGAAGGAGCGGCGGGAGTGCGACAACGGCGACGGCGCCAACAGCGCGGCTAGAACATCGATGAGCCGCGCAGGGCGGTAACCTGCGCACGCCCGGAACGGCTCGAGAGATCCCCGGGGAAAGCGGCGCGGGGCGGTTTGTAGAATCGATTATCCATGAGGGGCACGAGCCCACCCGGCGGCTTGCCGGCATCCTCCGAACGCGGCCCCTATCCCCGATGAGCAGCAACCCCGTTTCCACCCCTCCCGACATGACCGTGACCTGGCGCGACCCGGCGCGCCGCGAGGCCTTCGAGCGCTGGCTCGCCAGCCTGGGCGATGGCATCGATGCCGCCAGCGTGCGGCTGGCGAGCGCCGATGCGAGCTTCAGGCGCTATTTGCGGATCGACACCGCCGCCGGCCCGCGCATCGTGATGGACGCGCCGCCGGCCCAGGAAGACAGCCGTCCGTTCGTGCAGATCGCCGGGCTGCTGCAGCAGGCCGGCCTGCACGGCCCCGAGGTGCTGGCGTGGGACGAGGCCGAAGGCTTCTTGCTGCTCAGCGACCTCGGAGATCAGCTCTTCCTCGGCCTGCTGCTGCAGGCGCAGCGCGATGGCGACATGAAGGCCGCCGACCGCCTGATGCGCGACGCGATCGACGCGCTGCTGCGATGGCAGACCGGCGTCGATGCCAGCCTGCTGCCGCCTTACGACGATGCACTGCTGCGGCGCGAACTGGCGCTCTTCCCCGACTGGTGCGTGACGCGCGAATTCGGCGTCACCTGGACCGACGAACAACAAGCCACCTGGCGCAAGGCCTGCGACCTGCTTGTCGACAGCGCGCTGGCCCAGCCGACTGTTGCGGTGCATCGCGACTACATGCCGCGCAACCTGATGCTGGCCGAGCCCAACCCCGGCATCCTCGACTTCCAGGACGCGGTGAACGGCCCGATCACCTACGACATCGCCTGCCTGCTGCGCGACGCCTTCCTGTCGTGGGAAGAAGAGCAGGAGCTCGACTGGGCAGTGCGCTACTGGGAGCGCGCGCGCAAGGCCGGCCTGCCGGCGGGCGAGGATTTCGGCGAGTTCTGGCGCCGGCTCGAATGGATGGGCCTGCAGCGCCATCTGAAGGTGATGGGCATCTTCTGCCGGCTGAAGCACCGCGACGGCAAGCCGCGTTATGCCGAAGACCTGCCGCGTTTCTTCCGCTACGCGCACCGCGTCTGCACGCGCTACAACGGGCTGGGCGCGCTGGCCGCGCTGTTGGAGCCGCTGGCGGGCACGCGGCGCGAGGTCGGCTACACCTTCTGACCAGGGTCGCCGGGCCGAGCGCCGGGGCGCCCGAGCATTCGTATCAGGCTGCCATGCGCAGCGTCTCGCAGCCGGCGGCGGTCAGCCATGGGTCGCGGTCCTCCCCGCCGAACACGCTGACGAGGAAATCGATGAACACCCGCGTGCGTGCCGGTACGTGCTTGCGCGTCGGCATCGCGGCCCACAGCGTGGCGCTGAACAAGTGCCAGTGCGGCAGCACGCGCTCCAGCGCGTTTTCCATCAGCGCATCCTCGGCCACGTAGCTCGGCAGGCCGGCGATGCCCAGGCCGTGCAGCGCGGCCGCGTACATCGTGTCGATGTGGGTCGAACTGAGCAGCGAATGCTGGCGCACCGGCGCGGTGAAGGTCTCGCCGGCATGGCCGCCGCCGCTGTGGAAGGTCACGCCACGCTGCAGTTCCGAGATCGGCGGAATCAGCACGTCATGCTCCTCGAACTCGCGCGGATGCACCGGGCGGCCGCGGCGATCGAGGTACTCGGGCGACGCGCACAGCACCACCTCGGCGCGCGCCAGGCGCCGCGCGATGAATTCACCGGTCAGCGCATGGCGCACCGAGAGGATCGACACGTCGTAGTTCTCGTCCACCGTCTCGACCGCGCCGGGCGCCGTCAGCTCGATCGTGATCTGCGGATAGAGGCCGTGGAAGCGCGGCATCAGCTTGGCCAGCTGGTGCACCGCGATCGCCGGCGGCACCAGCACGCGCAAGTGGCCGCGCGGGTCGGTCAGGGCAGAACCCGCGAGCGCCTCGGCTTCGTCGACTTCGATCAGGATCTGGCGCACCCGCTCGAGGTAGCTCTCGCCGATCTCGGTGAGCGCCAGGCGGCGCGTCGTGCGGTTGATCAGGCGGGCGCCGAGATGCTCTTCGAGCTCGGCCAGCAAGCGGGTGATGACCGCCGGCGCCACGTCGAGCGCGCGCGCGGCCTTGGCGAAGCCGCCCTCGTCGATGACCCGGCAGAAGACCCGCATGGCGCGAAGTTGGTCCATCGTTTGTTCGCAAAATGACAATGAACCATTGTGCGTCAGCTGATTTATTCACACACGGGCAATGGCTAAAGTTCCTTCCATCGATGAGCCGATCGCCTGACCAACGACTCACCGAGGCTGGACAAGACGGCACCCCCTGAAGCCGCCCTGCCTGGAATCGTCCATAAATTCCTAGGAGTTCTCATCATGTTTGCCAAGCACGTTCTCGTCACCGCCGCCCTTGCCACCCTGGCCGCCGCCGCGATGACCACCGGCGCGTTCGCCGCCGACAACAACGCCCCGAGCTACGACAACTTCGTTTCGACGAAGTCACGCGCCGAAGTGAAGCAGCAAGTGCTCGACGCGCGCGCCGACGGCACGCTGCGCCCGGCCGGGGAAGTGGGCGAACAAGTGAGCACGCCGGTTGTCGGCTCGCCGAAGACCCGCGCGCAACTGAGCGCCGAAGTGCTGCAAGCCCGCGCCAACGGCAGCCTGGTGGCGGCCGGTCAGGAAGGCCTGCACGACACCCGGCCGTTCGTCAGCAGCCGCGACCGCGCCGAGATCAAGGCCGAAGCGCGCGCCGAAGTGCGCACGCACGCCTTCGAGCAGCAGTACCTGCCGTAATCCTCGCCGCGCCAAAAACAGGGGCCGCATCGCGCGGCCCTTTGTCATTGGCGAGGAGCTTCTTCAGGGATGCGCGGCGATCACCTGGGCGACCGCCGCGGTGAGCTTCTTGCCGTAGGGCACATGCAGGAACTCGTTCGGCCCATGCGCATTGCTCTTCGGCCCGAGCACGCCGCAAACCATCATCTGCGCCGCCGGGAAGCCCTGTTGCAACAGGTTCATCAGCGGGATCGTGCCGCCCTGCCCGATGTAGCCGACCGGCGCGTCGAAATGCGCCAGCGACGCGGCATTCAACGCCTCCTCGAGCCAGGGCGAGAGTTCCGGCGCGTTCCAGCCGGTGGCGCCCATCGCGCCGGCGCGGCCGTCGGGGGCGAACGTGACCTTGGCGTTGTACGGCGCGTTGTCCTCGAGCAGCGTCTTCAGCTCTTCGGCGGCCAGGTTGGCGTCGACCAGCGGGGGCAGGCGCAGCGAGAGCTTGAACGCGGTATAGGGCCGCAGCACGTTGCCGGCGTCTTTCAGCGCCGGAAAGCCATCGGCGCCGGTGACGCTCAGGGTCGGGCGCCAGGTGCGGTTCAGCAGCGCCTCGGTCGGATCGGTGGTGGTCGGCAGGGTCGGGCCGCCATCGGCGCCGCAGGCCCACGGAAAGCGCTTCCAGACCTCGTCGCCCAGCACCTCGGCGGTGACCTGGGTCTGCGCCAGCCGGCTCGCCGGGATCTCGCAATGCAGGCTGGCCGGCAGCAGGCGCCCGGACTTCGAATCCTCCAGCCGATCGAGCACCTGGCGCAGGATGCGGAAGCTCGACGGCACCAGGCCGCTCGAATCGCCGGAATGCACGCCTTCGGTCAGGATCTCGACCTTCAGCACGCCGCTGACCATGCCGCGCAGGCTGGTCGTGAGCCACAGCTGGTCGTAGTTGCCGGCGCCGGAGTCGAGACACACGACGAGGCTCACCGCGCCGAGCCGCGCCTTCAAGGCATCGATATAGACCGGCAGGTCGTAGGAGCCGCTTTCTTCGCAGCTTTCGATCAGGCCGACGCAGCGCGGCCGCGGGATGCCCTGGCGGTCGAGCGCGATCAGCGCGGTCAGCGCCGCGTAGACGGCATAGCCGTCGTCCGCGCCGCCGCGGCCGTAGAGCTTGCCGTCTTCGTACTTCGGCGTCCAAGGGCCCAGATCGCTGCGCCAGCCGTTGAATTCGGGCTGTTTGTCGAGATGGCCGTAGAGCAGCACGGTGTCGCTGCTGCCGGCCTTGGTCGACGGCAGCTCGAAGAAGATCACCGGCGTGCGGCCTTCGAGGCGGATCACCTCCAGCTTCAGTCCGGGCAGCTTCTTGCGCTCGATCCACGCCGCGGCATCGTTCACGACGCGGTCGATGTAGCCGTGGGCCTGCCAGTCGGCATCGAACATCGGGCTCTTCGCCGGGATCGCGATGTAGTCGGTCAGCGCCGGCACGATCTCTTCGTCCCAGGTACGGGCGGCGAAGTCGGCAATCGCCGCGGCTTCGTCGGGCTGCAGCGGCAGCAGCGGGTCACGGGCATTCATCGCGGAGGCTCCTCGTGCGGTGGGCGAGCGGAAGAACCAGTTTAGGCCCTGGATCGCGACCGTATATCGGGCCGGGTCTTGGCCACGGTTTCCTCGCGTTGGGCGAGCCAACCGGTCAGCAGGGCGAACACTTCGCCGCGGCCCGGCTCGTTGAAGATCTCGTGGAACATCGCCGGAAAGACCCGCGCCTGCACCTGCGCCTTCGGTGCTGCGGCGGCAAAGGCGGCGCTGCCTCGCGGCGCCACGCAGCGATCGCTGCCGGCATAGAGCAGCAAGGTCGGCAGCGGCCAGCGTGCGGCGCAGTCGATCACCGAACGGCCGCCGTCGACGATGAAGCGCACCAGGCGCGGCGTGATGCGGTCGTGCACCAGCGAATCGTTGCGATACAGCTCGACCACGCTATGCTCGTGCGAGAGCCATTCGGGCTTCAGGCCATTGCCGAGCGCCAGATCGGGGGCGATCGGCCCGATCGATGCGAGCAGCAGTTTCTGCACCGCATTCATGCCGGGATCGAGCGCCGGCGAGCTGAGCACCAGGCCATCCGTGTCGCGCCACCAGGTGGGGCGTTGCGCGTCGAGCCCGGCCGCGACGAAGCGCGCCGCCACCAGTCCGCCCATGCTGTGGCCGAGCAGGATCAGCGGCGTCGGCAGGCGCGAGCGGCAGGTGTCGATGACCGCGGCGAGGTCGCGCAGCAAAGCCTCGCTGTCGGGCACGGCACCGCGCGCGCCTTCCGACCAACCATGGCCTCGGTGGTCATAGCCGAGCACGTGCCAGCCGGCCAGGTTGAGCTGCGCCGCCACATGGGCATAACGGCCGCTGTGCTCGCCCAGGCCGTGCACGATCAGCACGGTGCCGCGGGCAGGCTCTGCTGCCGGCCAGTGCAGCAGGTGCAGGCGCAGGCCGTCAGCCGTCGTGATGCTCTTGTCCATGCGCCGCAGTGTAGGCAGCGCGAGCGCCTGCCGGAGCTCAGGCGCCGAGCGACAAGGCCGTGTCGCGCACCGGCGCGCGCTGGGCGACCGAGCCCTGGCCTGCCGAGCCGAGGTCGGCCGACACGCAGTGGTCCAGCGTCGTGCGCATGTACTCGTAGCTCTTCAGCACGCTGGAGCGGATCAGGTTGACGCCGCGCACCGAGGGGTCGGTGCCCATGATGCTGCAGATGATCTCCAGCGCTTCCCAGGGGTGCGTGTCGTCGTAGTGCGCATGCAGCTTCAGCCATTTCATCGCCTTCGCACGCGACTCCTTCGGGAAGCCGAGCGCGTAGGCATCGCTGGAACAGACGAGGGTCGCCCAGTCGCCGGTGACACCTTCGATCGCGTAATTGGTGGCGGCCATCGCGGCGGCCAGCGCATCGCGCTCGCAGGTGTGCCAGCACCAGTGGCTCAGCGCATGGGTTTCGAGCGGGACTTCGCCGTACATCAGCTCGTCATGGTCGATGCCGCTGGCCGCGGCCCATTCGACCCAATGATCGGCATGGTTCTGCTCGACGCGGATGTTGCGGATCAGGTAGCGGCGCGCCAGCGCATGGCCGCGCGTGCGGCCGTACTGCACCTTCAACAGGTTCTGCGCCATGTACTGCGGGAACTGCTCGATCACCGGCCAGACGCCGACCAGGAAGGTATAGGTCTGCTTCGGCGTCAGCGCGTTGTCGCGCATCAGGTGGAACAACTCGTGCGAGGCCACACGGGCACGCATCTCGGCGCAGCTCTGCACCATTTCCCGGGCCCACGCCGGGTAGCTGGCGATATCGGTCAACTCGCCGGTTCGGACGAACGCGTCACTCATTTCTCGATTCCTTGTTTGTTCGACGATTTATGGATGACGCGCAGCACGGGCCACCGACGCCGTGCTCGCGCGCCTCCCGACAGCGGAGGTTCTGCCGAGGCGACCAGTCTCACCGGAAAAACGTGCAGGAAGAAGCGGAAATGGCGCTCAAGAACGTCCCTATTTCGCCGAGGAGGCCGGTTGATAGATCACCGGCACCCACGCATAGGCCGCGCCCTCCTTGCGCACATGGCCGAGGCCGGGGAACGAGATGTGGGCCGCGGCGACCAGCGTCCTGTCCTTGGCCAGCTGCGCGAACAGCTTCTCGCGCGTCTGCAGCGCGTGTTTCGGGTCGCTGTCGTAGGCGATCGTGATCGTCGGCTTGGCGAACTGGGCCGCCGCGAAGTGCACGATGTCGCCCCACACCAGCAGCTTCTCGCCGCCGGACTCGACCAGGTAGCCCTCATGCCCCGGTGTGTGGCCGGGTATCGGGCCGTAGGACACCGGCTTGATGCCGGGCACGATCTCGGCCTCGGTTTCGTAAGGCTGCCACTTGCCGGCGGCGACGTAGGGCGCGGCGACCGTCTGCGGCCCCTGGTAGAAGGCCTTCATCGCAGCCGGTGCCTTTTCGAGGTTTTCCTTCGACAGCCAATGATCGGACTCGCGCTTGTCGACATGGATCGTCGCGTTCGGGAAGCTCATCTTGCCGTCGAGCGCGATGCCGCCGAGGTGGTCGCCGTGCATGTGCGTGATCAGGATGTCGTCGACCTGATCCGGCTGGTAGCCCGCGGCCTTCAGGTTCGAGACCAGCTGGCCCACGGTCGGGCCGGAGAGCGCGCCCGCACCCGTGTCGACCAGCACCAGCTTGCTGCCGGTGTTGATCAGGAAGGCGTTCACCGAGGTCACCATCGGCGCCGTCTGGTACGTGCGATCCAGCGCCGCGGCCAGCTCCTTCGGCGTGATGTTCTGCAGCAGCTTCGGATCGACGCGCAGCGCGCCGTCGTTCAGCGCGGTGACCTCGAATTCGCCGAGCTGCAGCCGATACCAGCCGGGCGCCTGGCCCTTTTGCTGGGGGGCGCCGGCCGACGCGGCGGTGGCGATGCAGAGTGCGGCGATCGCGCCGATCAGCGGGCGAGCCCAGCGACACGAGGAAGCGATTGGGGTTGTCATGGCAATCCTTGCGGAGGGTGGGACGACGAGGAGCGGCAGTGTAGGCAGGGCGCCTGTTTTCTTCAGGCCGTGGGGTCGCGATCCCAGGGCGGCACGCCGCGAAAGGCCTCAGCGAGGAAATCGACCATCACGCGCACCTTCGCGCTCAGGTGGCGCCGGCTCGGATACAGCGCGAGCACGTCGATGTCGGTCATGCGCCAGCCGGGCAGCAGCTCGACGAGGCGGCCGGCGCGCAGGTCGTCGCCGATCAAGAAGGTCGGCGACCAGATCAGCGCCTGGCCGGCGAGCCCGGCGGCACGCACCGTGTCGCCGTTGTTGGTGTGCAGCGTGCAGTTCAGCTTGACGCTCTCGGGCTTGCCCTGGGCATCGATGAACTGCCACTCGTCGCCCATCGCCGAATAGGTGTAGTCGACGCCGACGTGGCTGCGCAGATCCGCCGGCCGCTGCGGCACGCCGTGGCGCCGCAGGTATTCGGGCGAGGCGCAGACGAGATTGCGCGAGCTCGCGAGCTTCCGCGCCGCATGGCTGGCCGAGCCGGCGCGTGAGATGCGGATCGCCAGGTCGTAGCCTTCCTCGACGATGTCGACCACCCGGTCGATCAGCGAGACATCGAGCTGCACTGCGGGATGGGCCTGCAGGAAACGCGGCCACAGCGGCGCGAGGTGCAGGATGCCGAAGCTCACCGGCGCGTTCAGCCGCAGCCGACCGCGCGGCTCCACTGAACTCGAAGACGCAAGCGCCTCGGCCTCGGCCACCTCCTCGAGGATGGACTTGCCACGTTCGTACAGCGCCTCGCCGCTCTCGGTCAGCGACAGCGTGCGCGAGCTGCGGTTCAAGAGCCGCGTGCCGAGGTGCGACTCCAGCTCGTTGACATAGCGCGTGACGTTCGCCGGCGACGTGTCGAGCGCCGCGGCGGCGCGGGTGAAGCTGCCGCGGGCAACGACGGTGACGAACACTTCGAAGGCGCGCAATCGATCCATGGTGCAGGCTTTCGTTCACTAAAGCTGAACGAGTAAACCATATTCCATGCCTTCCTGACAGTGAAGATGAATCCTAGAGTTCAGCCATCGAAATCAACTTCCTGGAGAACCTGATGACCACCAACCTCTCCCGCCGCAGCGTGATCGCCACCGCCGCCGGCCTCGGCGCCGCGCTGATGCTCGATGCCTTGCCCACCAGCGCCGCGGCGGCAACCCTGCCCGCCGGCTTCAGCAGCCGCGACGCCGAAGTCAACGGCGTGCGCCTGCACTACATGATCGGCGGCCAGGGCCCGGCCGTCGTGCTGCTACACGGCTATGCCGAGACCGGCCACATGTGGCTGCCGCTGATGCCGCTGCTGGCCAGGAAGCACACCGTGATCGTGCCCGACCTGCGCGGCGCGGGCGGCTCCTCCAAACCCGCCGCCGGCTACGACAAGAAAACTCTTGCCGTCGACATCCACGCGCTGACCACGAAGCTCGGCTTCGACAAGGTCGAGATCGTCGGCCACGATATCGGCCTGATGGTCGCCTATGCCTATGCGGCGCAGTTCCCGCAGGGCACCGAGAAGATCGTGCTGATGGATGCCTTCCTGCCCGGCATCGGCGACTGGACGCACGTCTGGCTGCTGCGCGACCTCTGGCACTTCCATTTCCACGGCCCGGTACCGCTGGCCTTGGTGAAGGGCCGCGAACGCATCTACTTCGAACACTTCTGGAACGACTTCGCCGCCGACCCGAAGCACTCGGTGCCGGAAGCCGACCGCCGCCTTTATGCCAAGGCCTATGCCCAGCCGGGCGCGATGGCCGCGGGTTTCGAATACTTCAAGGCCTTCGAGCAGGACGCGAAGGACTTCGCCGAGTTCGGCAAGACGCCGCTGACAATGCCGATGCTGGTGCTCTCCGGCGAGAAGGCCGGCGGCCAGTTCCTGATCGACCAGGGCAAGCTCGTCGCGAGCAACGTGCAAGGCCGGATCGTCGCCGGCTCCGGCCACTGGCTGATGGAAGAAGCACCGCAGACCGTCATCCCGGCGCTCGTCGCCTTCCTCGATTGATCCACACTCACCCACCCAAGGAGAACGCATCATGAACAGACTCAATGGCAAGCGCACCCTCGTCACCGGCGGCACCAGCGGCATCGGGCTGGAAACGGCGCGTCAATTCCTCGAGGAAGGTGCACGCGTCGCAGTCACCGGCAGCAGTGCCGAAGGCATCGCAGCGGCGCGCGAAGTGCTCGGCGCCGAAGCGCTGATCCTGCGCGGCGACGCCGGCGGCGACCTCGCCGAACAGCAACGCCTGGCCCAGGCGCTGAAGGAAGCCTTCGGCCAGCTCGACGCGGTCTTCATCAACGCCGGCATCGCGAGATTCGGGCCTTTCGAGACCTGGCGCGAAGCCGACTTCGACCGTTCGATCGCGGTCAACATGAAGGGCCCGTTCTTCCTGCTGCAATCGCTGCTGCCGCTGCTTGCGAACCCGGCCTCGGTGGTGCTGAACACCTCGATCAACATCCACCTCGGCATGCCCAACTCCAGCGTCTATGCGGCCAGCAAGGCCGGCCTGCTGAGCCTGGCGAAGACGCTGTCTGGCGAGCTGATCGCACGCGGCATCCGCGTCAACGCGGTGAGCCCGGGCCCGATCGCGACGCCGCTCTACGGCAAGCTCGGCCTCTCGGCGGAAGACAGCCGCAAGATGGGCGAAGCGGTGTTGAGCCAGATCCCGGCGAAGCGCTTCGGCGAGGCGAGCGAAGTGGCGAAGGCGATCGTCTTCCTGGCCTCCGACGAATCGGCCTTCACGGTCGGCAGCGAGCTGATCATCGACGGCGGCATGAGCACCTTGTAGCCGCGTTCAGTACGGGATCTCGTAGCGATAGCCCTTGTAGGCGAACACCGCGGACTTCAGCTGGATCTTCAGCAGCGACAGGTCGGCCGAGAGCTTGTCGCCCTCGTGCAGCACCTGGCCGTTGACGATCACCATGCGGCTGGCCGGGCTGTCGGAATACATCGCGCCGCCCATCGTCAGCTTCGGCAGCTCGCGGCGGATGGCTTCGGGCAGTTCCGACAGTGCGAAGACCCGGGCCTCGGCCACAGGCGCGCCCGCGACAGCGGGCGTTGAAGCGGCACCGCTGGCAGCCGCGTCGGCAACCGGCGGCTTGCGTGGCAGCGGCTTGGGCTCCGGCGGCGGCGCATCGATATAGGCCGGCCGGCGACCAGGCGCGGCAGCAGCGATCGTCGGCGGTGGCTGCGGCGAGCTCTGCCGCGCGGGCGGCGGCTCCGCGGGCGTTATCGCGGGAGCGGGCGTCGGCTCCGGCGAGATCGCCGCGGGCGGCCTCGCCGCAGGCGCACTTTGCACGACGACCGGCGCCGGCGGCGGATCGCTGCGCAAGGCATAACCCGCCAGCGCGGCCACCAGCAACAGCAGCACGCCGCCGATGATCATCCACAGCCCGCGCCGCGCCGGGGCGCGGGCATCGGCGTCGCTCGATGACGGATTGAACGGCTGGTCATGCAGACCGGGGACGGCACCGCGTTCGCGTTCGGCTTCGGCACGCCGCAGGGCATCGAGGATGTAGGACATGGCCGTTAATGCTCCGCCTGCAGGCGCGGCTCGTCGACGCCGGTCGCGCGGTTGAGCAGCATGAAGGTCGTGGGGCCGGCATAACCGTCGGGCTTGAGGCCCTGCGCCAGCTGGAAGGCCGAAAGGCGCTGCGTCAACGCCGGGCCGAAGTTCTGCTTGCCGCTCGGCGCGGGCACGCCATCGAGCTTCGCGAGCTGCGCCACCAGGCCGTCGACCGCCGGCCCGCTGCTGCCTTCGACCAGCGAGCCGGTGTAGCCCGGCGGCGCGCGCCAGAAGGTCGCGAAGTCACCGGCCCACATCGTCGCCAGCAGCGGCAGCGAGATGCTGTGCGAGCCCGTGGCGGTGCGCAAGATGGCGCTCTTGTCGCCGAGGCCGGTGAGCAGCGCATAACCCGGCTTGCCCTGCGCATCGCGCAGGCGCACGATGCCCGGCCGATCGATCTGGCGGATCAGCGCCAGGCCGGCGTTGCTGCGAAAGCAGAAGACCTGCTGCTGCTGCGCCGCGCGGCACAGGTCGATGCTGCCGGTGGCGGCCGACAGGTCGAGCTTCCAGTCCTTCGCGAGCGTGCGCCAGGTTTCGTCGTCGTCGCGCATCAGCGGGCCGAGCTCGGCGCCGCTGGTGACGGTCGCGGCCGATGCCGGTGCGGCAGCGGCGGCCTGTGCGGTGTTCAAAGGGACGGAGCCGGCGGGCTGGGCGCTGGCTGCGACGGCCGCCCCGGCGCCGGAGGCAGCAATAGCCGCGGGTGCCGAGGCCGACCTCGCCGCAGGCAAGGGACTCGATGCGGCCGCAGCCGCCGATGCCGCCGGCTTCGCCGCCACCACACTCTGCGGCGGCGATTCGACACGCAGCGCCAGCCCGACGATGCCGGCCAGCACCACGCCGCCGAGCGCGCCAAGCCCCAGCCACAGCGCGCGGCCTGGCGCGGCCTGGCGCGGCTCTGCGCCCGCCTCGCTCGCGACGAACACTTCGCCGGCGGCCTTGTCGACGATGCGGCGCGTGACGCGCGGCTCGCCCTCGGCATAGGCGCCGAGCAGCGCGCGGTCGCACAGCAGGTTGATGCGCCGCGGCACGCCGCGCGCGAGCTGGTGGATGCGCTGCATCGCCTTCGCCTCGAAGGGCATCGCGGCCGTCAGCCCGGCCACCGCGAGGCGATGGCGGATGTAGTGCGCGGTCTCTTCCTGCGACAGCGCCTGCAGATGAAACCGCGCGATCACGCGCTGCGCCAGCTGTTCCATGCCCGGCTGCGCCAGCATGCCGCGCAGCTCAGGCTGGCCGATCAGGATGATCTGCAGCAGCTTGCGCTCGTTCGTCTCCAGGTTGGTCAGCAGGCGCAGCTGTTCGAGCACGTCGAGCGAGAGGTTTTGCGCCTCGTCGATGATCAGCACGTTGTTCTGGCCGACGCCGTGCGTGCGCAGCAGGAAGGCATTCAGCGGATCGATGTAGTCCTTCACCGTCTCCGTGCCCGGCACCGGATGCTGGTAAGGGATGTGGTACTCGTCGCAGACGCTGCGCAGCAGCTCCACCACGGTGAGCTTCGGGTTGAAGATGTAGGCGACGTTGCAGCGCTTCGGGATCTGCTCGAGGAAGCAGCGGCAGACGGTGGTCTTGCCGGCGCCGATCTCGCCGGTCAAGAGCACGAAGCCGCCCCCGCCGCCGAGGCCGTACAGCAGATGCGCGAGCGCCTCGCGATGGCGCTCGCTCATGTAGAGATAGCGCGGATCGGGCGCGATCGAAAAAGGCTCCTGTTGCAGGCCGAAGAATTGCGCGTACATGGCGCCAAGCATACGTTCGCCGCGCCGGAGCCCCTGCGCGGCGGCAGGTCAAGGCAAGACGCGAAGCGTCAGCGGCCGGCGGCCCAGGCGCGCAGCTGCGCGAGATCGATGCGGCCGGCGGACTTCACCAGGGAAGCGGCCGGCTGCCAGTCGCCGCCGCTCGCCAAGTCCGGCCCGATGGCCAGGGCGCCATCGACCTCGGCCTGCGCGAAATAGACGCTGCGCGTGACGATCACCGGCACGCCGGCGCGCACGCAGGCCTGCACGCCGGGCGAAGAGTCCTCGATCGCGAGCACCTCGCCGGCCGCGAGGTTCAGGCGCTCCAGCGCCAGCGCATAGACCTGGGGGTCGGGCTTCTTGCGCGGCGCATCCTCGCCGCACAGCACCGCGTCGAAGCGCGCTTCCCAGTACGGGCCGAAATGCGCGCCGAGCAGGGCTTCGACGTTGCTGCGGCTGGTCGTCGTCGCGATCGCCATCCTCACGCCGGCGGCGCTGCAGTCGTCCATCAGCTCGCGCACGCCGGGCCGCAGGCCGATGCCGCCGCTGGCAACGATCTGCGCATACAGCATGTTCTTCAATCGGTGCAGCCGGCGCGCCAGCAGCTCGCGTTCGGCGATCGCGAGCGGCGCCTCGATGCGGCTCGCCATGTCGTGCATCAGGCGCTCGAAGCCGCCGGTGACCGATAGCAGGCGGCCGTAGTGCGACGCGTCCCAGCGCCACGGCACGCCCTCGGCTTCGAAGGCCTGGTTGAACGCGACGCGATGGCCGTCGCGCTCGGTCTCGGCCAGCGTGCCGTCGACGTCCCAGATCAGGGCTCGCATCAGGTCGACCCTCGGTCGGTCTTCGGAACGTCCGGGCGACAGTTGCTCCATCAGTGGTAGCGCTTGACCATGCTCTCCAGCGGCGCAGGCTTGATGCGATCGGCCTGCCCGGCACAGCCGAAGGCCTCGAATCGCGCCTTGCAGATCCCGCTGGCCGCCTTCTTCGCGGCGATCAAGGCCTTGCGCGGATCGAACTCGCTCGGGTCCTTCGCGAAGGTCTGGCGCATCGCGCCGGTCATCGCCAGACGGATGTCGGTATCGATGTTGATCTTGCGCACGCCGCTCTGGATGCCGCGCTGGATCTCCTCGACCGGCACGCCGTAGGTCTCCTTGATGTCGCCGCCGAACTCGCGAATGATCGCCAGCCACTCCTGCGGCACGCTGGACGAACCGTGCATCACCAGGTGCGTGTCGGGCACCTGCGCATGGATCGCGGCGATGCGCTCCATCGCGAGGATGTCGCCGGTCGGCTGGCGGGTGAACTTGTAGGCGCCGTGGCTGGTGCCGATCGCGATCGCGAGCGCATCGACGCCGGTGCGGGCGACGAAGTCGCGCGCCTGTTCCGGATCGGTCAGCATCATCTCGTGCGTCAAGGTGCCTTCGGCGCCGACGCCGTCTTCCTCGCCGGCCTGGCCGGTCTCGAGCGAGCCGAGGCAGCCGAGCTCGCCTTCGACCGAGACGCCCACCGCATGCGCCATCTCGCAGACGCGCTGCGTGACCTCGACGTTGTAGTCGTAGCTCGCCGGCGTCTTCGCGTCTTCTTTCAGCGAGCCGTCCATCATCACGCTGGTGAAGCCGGAGCGGATCGACTGCTGGCACACCGCCGGGCTCGCGCCATGGTCCTGGTGCAGCACCAGCGGGATGTCGGGATGCTGCTCCACGGCCGCCAGCATCATGTGGCGCAGATAGGCCTCGCCGGCGTACTTGCGCGCGCCCGCCGAGGCCTGCAGGATCACCGGGCTTCGCGTCGCTTCGGCAGCTTCCATGATCGCGTGGATCTGCTCGAGATTGTTGACGTTGAAGGCCGGCACGCCATAGCCGTATTCGGCAGCGTGATCGAGCAGTTGGCGCAGTGAGATGAAGGCCATGGGGTCTCCTTTTGGGGGCTTAGGTTCGAAGAGGCGGCGGCGCTGGATCGGCAGACGCCGGCAGGGGGTCCAGCGGCATCGCGCCCGAGTCGCTGTACGACGCGAAGACCGAGTCGTGGCCCGGCTTGGGTGTCAGCAGCGCATGGCACGAATCGCATTCGTAGAACACGTCGTCGTCGGCCATGGCTTCCAGGCGTTGGAAGCCGCAGTGCGGGCAGGTCATCAGGCAGCTGGTGTTCATGACAAAACCTCCGAGGCAGTCAAGGTGGCAGGACGGCCGATGAGCGCGTTGCCGCGGCAGCGCACCGATCTCCGGCGTTCACCTCAAGCACATACCCGGCCACCTCGGCCATCGACTGGAAGATGCGCAGCGGCTTGGTTGATTCGATCGGTTCGCCGGCGTTGTAGCCCCAGGGCACGCCCCAGGCCGAGACACCGGCGTTGCGCGCCGCCTCCATGTCGGTGCGCGAATCACCAACGTGGGCCAGCTCGTCGTGCGGGATGCGGAAATGCTTTGCGACATGGTCGAGCACGCTGCGATGCGGCTTCTTGTGCGCCAGGCTGTCGCCGCCGATCACCAGCTCGAAAAAACGCTCCAGCCGCGTCACCTGCAGCACCTGTCTGGCGAAGCGCTGCTCCTTGTTGGTGACGCACGCGAGCCGCACACCCGCATCGGCCAATTGCTGCAAGGCATTGACACATCCCGGATAAGGCTGGCCGCTGGTGCCGACGGTGCGTGCGTAGTGTTCGTCGAGCCGTTCCAGCACCTGCTCCGTCGGCAATTGCGCGGCGAGCAAGGGGCGTTCGAGCAGCACGTGAGCCAGCAGTTTCAGCATCAGCTCGCGCAGGCCGGCGCCGATCAGGCGCTGGATCTCGGCCTGCGCGCGGCGCGGCACGCCGAAGTCTTCGAGCGTGCGGTTCGCCGCCTCGGCGATCTCGCCAGCGGTATCGACCAGGGTGCCGTCGAGATCGAAGCTGATGACCTTGTAATGCATGCTGCTCAGTCCGCCAGATGTTGCTTGACCAGTGCCGCCAGGCCCTCGGCGGTAAGGCCGAAGTGCTTGTAGACCTCGGGCGCCGGCGCGGACTCGCCGAAGCTGTCGATGCCGAGCGCCGCGACGCAGCCGTACTGGCCCCAGAAGCGGGTCACGCCGGCTTCGACCGCGATGCGCGGCAGCGCTCCGCCGAGCACCTGCTGTCGATAGGCCGCGTCCTGCTTGTCGAAGGTGGTGGTCGACGGTATCGAGACCACGCGCACCGCGACCCCCTCGGCCTCGAGCTGCTGCTGCGCCTGCATCGCGAGGCCGACTTCCGAGCCGGTGGCGAGAATCACCGCGCGCGCGCCGGGCTTGTCGCAGAGCACGTAGCCGCCGCGCCGGATGCCTTCGAGCTGGCCCGGGTCACGCTGCTGCGCGGGCAGGTTCTGGCGCGACAGCAGCAGCGCCGTCGGATGGTTCCAGGCCTGCACCGCCTGCAGCCAGGCGACCGCCGTCTCGGCCGCATCACAGGGCCGCCAGACGTCGACGTTCGGGATCAGCCGCAGGGTCGCGGCATGCTCCACCGGCTGGTGCGTCGGGCCGTCCTCGCCAAGACCGATGCTGTCGTGCGTGAAGACGTGGATCACGCGCAGCTTCATCAGCGCGGCCATGCGGATCGCATTGCGCGAATAGTCGCTGAAGGTCAGGAAGGTGCCGCCATACGGGATCACGCCGCCGTGCAAGGCCATGCCGTTCATGATTGCGGCCATGCCGAATTCGCGCACGCCGTAGTTGATGTGGCGGCCGCCCTTCTGGCCCGCGCGCACCGCGCCGCAGCCGGGGAAGTCGGTGAGGTTGGAGCCGGTCAGGTCGGCCGAGCCGCCAAGCAGTTCCGGCAGTCTCGGCGCGAGGGCGGCGAGCACCTTCTGCGAGGCCTTGCGGCTTGCGATCGATTCCGTCGATGCGGCGAACTCAGCCGTCACCGCCGACTCGATGGCCGCGAAATCGGTGGGCAATCGGCCCGCCATGCGGCGCAGGAACTCGGCAGCAAGCTCGGGATGCGCAGCGTGATAGTCGGCGAACGCCGCCTTCCAGCTCGCTTCGTGATCGCTGCCCTTGGCACGCGCATCCCATGCGGCCTTCACCACGGCCGGGATCTCGAACGGCGCCTCGGCCCAACCGATCGCCGCGCGCGTCAGCTCGATCTCCTTCGCGCCGAGCGCCTCGCCGTGCGCCTTCGCGGTGCCGGCGCGGTTCGGCGATCCTTGGCCGATAACGGTCTTGCAGAGGATCAGCGTCGGCTTGTCCCGGCTCTTCTTCGCCTGCGCGATCGCCGCGTCGACCGCGTCGACGTCATGCCCGTCGATCGGGCCGATCGCGTGCCAGCCATAGGCCGCGAAGCGCTCGGCGGTGTTGTCGGCGAACCAGGGCGTGACCTCGCCGTCGATCGAGATGCCGTTGTCGTCGTACAGCGCGATCAGCTTGTTCAGCTTCAAGGCACCGGCGAGCGAACAGGCTTCGTGGCTGATGCCTTCCATCAGGCAGCCGTCGCCGAGGAAGACGTAGGTGTGGTGGTCGACGATGTCGTGACCGGGGCGGTTGAACTCGTCGCCCAGCAGCTTCTCGGCCAGCGCGAAGCCGACCGCATTCGTGATGCCCTGGCCGAGCGGGCCGGTGGTGGTCTCGACGCCGGGTGTCAGGCCGTGCTCCGGATGGCCCGGCGTCTTGCTGCCCATCTGGCGGAAGCGCTTGATCTCCTCGATCGGCAGCTCGTAGCCGGTCAGGTGCAGCAGCGCATACAGCAGCATCGAGCCGTGGCCGTTGCTCAGCACGAAACGGTCGCGGTCGGCCCACAGCGGGTTCGCCGGGCTGTGCTTCAGGTGGCGGCCCCACAGGGCCACGGCCATCTCGGCCATGCCCATCGGGGCGCCGGGGTGGCCGGAGTTCGCGGCCTGCACGGCATCCATCGCCAGCGCGCGGATCGCATTGGCTTGTGTGCGGGTGTCGGTGGTCGTCATCGCTACTCTTTCTTCAACGGTGTTGCGCGAGCTTGATTTCCATCAAGCGCAGGATCATCGGCGTCAGGATCAGCTGCATCGCCAGGTCCATCTTTCCGCCGGGCACGACGATGGTGTTGGCGCGCGACATGAACGAGTTGTCGATCATCGACAGCAGGTACGGGAAGTCGATGCCGCGCGGGTTCTTGAAGCGGATCACCGTCATGCTCTCGCCGGCGGTCGGGATGTCGCGCGCGATGAAGGGGTTCGAGGTATCGACCACCGGCACGCGCTGGAAGTTGATGTCGGTCTCGCCGAACTGCGGGCAGATGTAGTGCACGTAGTCGTGCATGCGGCGCAGGATGGTGTCGCTGACCGCTTCCTTCGAATAGCCGCGGTCCTTGGTGTCGCGGTGGATCTTCTGCGTCCACTCGAGGTTGATGATCGGCACCACGCCGATCTTCAGGTCGATGTGCTTGACCAGGTCGACCTCGTCGGTCTTCACGCAGCCGTGCAAGCCTTCGTAGAACAGCAGGTCGGTATCGGCCTTCATCGGCTGCCACGGCGTAAAGGTGCCGGACTCCTGGTTGAAGGGCTTGGCTTCCTCGTCGTTGTGCAGGTAGTAGCGCGACTTGCAGCGTCCTTCGAGGCCGTAGGCCTTGAACTGCGCCTCGAGCATCGCCCACTCGTTGGCCTCGGGGCCGAAGTGGCTCATCGGCCGGCCTTCCTTGTCGGCCTGCGCGATGCGCTCCTTCATCTCCTTGCGCTCGAAGCGGTGGAAGGCATCGCCTTCGATCACCGCGGCGGTGATGCCTTCGCGCCGGAAGATGTTGTCGAAGGTGCGCTTGACGGTGCTGGTGCCGGCGCCGCTGGAACCTGTCACCGCGATGATCGGATGTCGTTTTGACATGGCGTTGTCTCTCGTTTGTCGATGTTCTGGTCGCCGCCTCGCTGCGCGTTGGCGCGCAGCCACCGCGGATCCGGCTTCGCCGGTCCGCCAGTGGCGCCCCCTTGAGGGGGAGCGCCGAAGGCGTTGCGGGGGTGGGTCATCCTTGTGCCTGCACGAACAGCGAGCGCGTCTTGAACAGCTGCCAGGTGACGTTCTCGCTCGGGTCGGCGTGGTAGCGCACGATCAGCTCGACCTCCTCGCGCGAGCCGAGGATCACCGGCATCTTCTGGTGCAAGGTGTCGGGCGCGGTATCGAGGATCGCGGTGGTGCCGGTGACCGCGGCGCCGCCGGCCTGCTCGATCAGGAAGGCCATCGGCGCGGCTTCGTACATCAGGCGCAGCCGGCCGGCCTTGCGCGGCAGCTTGTTGTCGCGCGGATAGAGGAAGACGCCGCCGCGCGTCAGGATGCGGTGCACCTCGGCCACCATGCTGGCGACCCAGCGCATGTTGAAGTCGCGCCCGCGCGGGCCTTCCTCGCCGGCCATGCATTCGGCCACGTAGCGCTGCACCGGCTTTTCCCAGAAGCGCTGGTTCGAGGTGTTGATCGCGAACTCGACGGTCGCCGCCGGCACCTGCACGTTGTCGCGGCACAGGCGCCATGAGTTGTCGCGCCGGTCGAGCGTGAACATCGCGACGCCCTCGCCGCAGCTCAGCACCAGCACCGTCGACGGGCCGTAGATCGCGTAGCCCGCGGCGAGCTGGCGCCGGCCCGGCTGCAGGAAGCCGGCCGAGCCCGGACGAGTGCCGTGGAAGGGATGCGGCAGGATGGAGAAGATCGTGCCGGTGGAAATGTTGGACTCGATGTTCGAGGAGCCGTCGAGCGGATCGAAGACCACCAGGTAGTCGCCGATCTCGCTGTACTCCTCGGACATCGTCGGCTCGTCATGCTCTTCGCTGGCCCAGGCGGCGACGTGGCCGCAGCTTTGCAGCGCTTCGGCCAGGCAGTCGTCGGCAAAGACGTCGAGCTTCTTCTGTACTTCGCCGTGCGTGTTGGTGTTGCTGTTGTCGGTGGCGCCGTGCAGGCCTGCGAGCGCGCCAAGCGACGCCGATGCGCTGATGCGCGCACACGCCCCGGCGATGGTCGACAAGGTGATGGCCAAGGCTTCGGGCTGGGACTCGAGCCAAGTCGGCAGATCGATCGCTGTGGTCATGACGGATGCTCCTCGTTGCTGTTGTCTGTCTTGGCGCTCCTGAACACGCGGCTCGCGCGGATGTCGGCTTCCGACAAGGTGCTCAGGTCCTCCTTGGTCAGCTCGCGGTCGCGGTCGACGAAGAGCCGGCTCGCCTGGCGCAACCGGGCGCGGTCGAGTGCATTGCGCACGCTGCGCGCGTTCGCGAAGTGCGGCTGCTTCAGGCGCAGGTCGAGGTATTCGTTGAAGGCTTCCCGGGCACCGGGACCGAAGCGGTAGTTCTGCTGGCCGAGCATGCTGTCGCCGATGCTCAGCAGTTCGTCGCTCGCGTAGTCCGGGAAGTCGAGGTGATGCGCGATGCGCGAGCTCATGCCCGGGTTGCTCTTGAAGAAGGTGTCCATGCGGTCGGCGTAGCCGGCGAGGATCACGACGATGTCGTCGCGCTGGTTCTCCATCACCTGCAGCAGGATCTCGATCGCCTCCTGGCCGTAGTCGCGTTCGTTCTCCGGACGATAGAGGTAGTAGGCCTCGTCGATGAAGAGCACGCCGCCCATCGCCTTCTTCAACACTTCCTTGGTCTTCGGCGCGGTGTGGCCGATGTACTGGCCGACCAGGTCGTCGCGCGTCACCGCCACCAGATGGCCTTTGCGCACGTAGCCGAGGCGGTGCAGGATCTCGGCCATGCGCATCGCGACCGTGGTCTTGCCGGTGCCCGGGTTGCCGGTGAAGCTCATGTGCAAGGACGGGGACTGCGAGGCCAGCCCGAGACTGAGCCGCAGCTTGTCGATCACCAGCAATGCGGCAATGTCGCGGATGCGCTGCTTGACCGGCGCGAGTCCGACCAGGTCGCGCTCCAAGTCCTCGATCACCGATTCGACCTGGCTTTGGGCCAGCACGCCGCCGACGGTGCGCGGTGCGTCGGCGACTTCGGAATCGGGCTGCACCGCCACCGCTGCGGGTGCGGCTTTCGATGAGCCGGGGATGCGATAAAGCGGCGCGTTCATGTCAGCGCTGCCTCTTCGATGCGTCGCTCGGTCTCGCCCAATTGCGTGCGCATGGCCGAGATCACCGCACGATAGTCCTTCTGCCCGAAGATCGCACTGCCGGCGACGAAGGTGTCGGCCCCGGCATCGGCCGCGGCGCGGATGTTGTCGATCTTGATGCCGCCGTCGACTTCGAGGCGGATGTCCCGGCCGGTCTGCTCGATCAGCGCCCGCGCCTTCTCGATCTTGCGCAAGGCGCTCGGGATGAAGCTCTGCCCGCCGAAGCCCGGGTTCACGCTCATGATCAGGATCAGGTCGATCTTGTCGATCACGTACTCGAGCACGTCGAGCGGCGTCGCCGGATTGAAGACGAGACCCGCCCGGCAGCCTTCGGCCTTGATCAGTTGCAGCGTGCGGTCGATGTGCCCGCTGGCTTCCGGATGGAAGCTGATCAGGTCGGCGCCGGCCCTGGCGAAGGCCAGCGCGAGCGAATCCACCGGCTGCACCATCAGGTGCACGTCGATCGGCACCTTGATCCCGTCGGCCGTGACCGCGTGCTTGCGCAGCGCCTCGCAGATCATCGGGCCGAATGTCAGGTTCGGCACGTAGTGGTTGTCCATCACGTCGAAGTGGATCCAGTCCGCGCCGGCGGCGATGACGGACTTCACTTCTTCACCGAGCCGCGCGAAGTCGGCGGAGAGGATGCTGGGGGCGATGCGGTGCATGGTGATGGACTCCTGCGGGCTCAGTCGGTGTAGCGCTCCGCTTCCGGCTTGTTGGCCGAATAGCTTCGCGTCGTGTAGTGCATCGAGCGGCCGTTGACCTCCTGGCGCTCGAGCATGAAGCCGGGCTCGTTGGCCGGCCGGTTGACGATGAAGCTCATCACCACGGTCTCGACGTTGCGCGTCGAGTCGAAGGCCATCATGCGGATGTAGTGGTTCGGGAAGGTCTTGCGGCAGGCGTTCAGCTCTATCAGCACGCCGGCGGCATCTTCCAGGTCGAACATCGGGTTGCCGTACATCTCCCAGTAGGTGTTGCGCGGGTGCGGATCGTCGGTGTATTCGACGCTCCAGGCGTAGCCGCGCTGAAGGCCGTACTCGATCTGCAGCGAGATCTCTTCGTCGGTCAGGTCGGGCAGGAAGCTGAACTGGCCTTGGGTCAGCCGGCCGGTCGGGTTGGTCATCATGGCGGGTGTCTCCTTGAATGCGGATTAAGCGAGCGACGGGGTCACCGCGTAGTCGCTGGTGTCGGTCGGCGCGTAGTTGAAGCTGATCTCGCCCCAGGTATCGAGCGCCGCCTTCAGCGGGCTGCAGCCAACGGCCGCCTTGCGCAGGATGGCCGGGCCTTCTTCGAGCAGGTTCTTGCCCTCGTTGCGCGCCTTGACCATGCACTCCAGCGCCACCCGGTTCGCCACCGCACCGGCCTGGATGCCTTGCGGATGGCCGATCGTGCCGCCGCCGAACTGCAGCACCACGTCGTCGCCGAACAACTCGATCAGCTGGTGCATCTGGCCGGCATGGATGCCGCCGGAAGCCACCGGCATGACCTTCTTCAGGTCGGCCCAGTCCTGGTCGAAATACAGGCCGCGCGGGTAGTCCTGCTTCGTGAAGCCGTCGCGGCAGACGTTGTAGTAGCCCTGCACCGTCATCGGGTCGCCTTCGAGCTTGCCGACTGCCGTGCCGGTATGCAGGTGGTCGCAGCCGGCGAGGCGCAGCCACTTGGCGATCACGCGGAAGCTCACGCCGTGGTTCTTCTGGCGGGTGTAGGTGCCATGCCCCGCGCGGTGCATGTGCAGGATCATGTCGTTCTTGCGCGCCCAGTTGGCCATCGACTGGATCGCGGTGTAGCCGATCACCAGGTCGACCATCACGATCACCGAGCCGAGTTCCTTCGCGAAATCGGCGCGCTCGTACATGTCTTCCATCGTCGCGGCGGTCACGTTCAGGTAGCTGCCCTTGACTTCGCCGGTCGCGGCACTTGCCTTGTTCACCGCGTCCATCACGTACAGGAAACGATCACGCCAGTGCATGAAAGGCTGCGAGTTGATGTTCTCGTCGTCCTTCATGAAGTCCAGCCCGCCCTTCAGGCCTTCGTACACCACGCGTCCATAGTTGCGGCCGGAGAGGCCGAGCTTGGGCTTGGTGGTCGCGCCGAGCAGCGGGCGGCCGAACTTGTCGAGGCGTTCGCGTTCGACCACCAGGCCGGTCGGCGGGCCCTTGAACGTCTTCACGTAGGCCACCGGCACGCGGATGTCTTCGAGGCGCGCCGCCTTCAACGGCTTGAAGCTGAACACGTTGCCGATCAGGCTCGCCGTCATGTTGGCGATCGAGCCTTCTTCGAACAGGATCAGGTCATAGGCGACCCAGGCGAAATACTGGCCGGGGGTGCCCGGCACCGGCTCGACCTTGTAGGCCTTGGCGCGGTAGTTGTCGCAGGCGGTCAGGCGGTCGGTCCACACCACGGTCCAGGTCGCGGTCGACGACTCGCCGGCCACCGCGGCGGCGGCCTCGATCGGGTCCACGCCTTCCTGCGGCGTGATGCGGAAGAGGCAGATGACGTCGGTGTCCTTGGGCACGTAGTCGGCGATCCAGTAGCCCATCTGCCGGTACTTCAACACCCCGGCCGAATAGCGCTTCTTGGCGTCGGTGATCACGCCTTCTTCAACGGGTTTGTTCATGCTGTCTCCTGTGCGGATGGGTGGGGTCAATGGGTGCGATGAAGTCACTCTAGAGACGTGTTCAGCTAAGGTAAATTCACGATTCATTGGCTTTCGGTTAAGGAAGATTGAATGAAAAACGTGACCCTCCGGCAGCTTCGGGTATTCACCGAGGTGGCAAAACGGCTGAGTTTTGTTAGGGCGGCGGAGGCCTTGCACCTGACGCCGCCGGCGGTGACGATGCAAATCAAGGAGCTCGAAAGCCAGGTCGGGCTGCCGCTGTTCGACCGGCAAGGCCGCGTGGTGTCATTGACGACGACGGGCGAATACTTCCTCGTCTACGCCAAGAAGATGGTCTCGACGATGAAGGATGCGGAAGACGCGATGGCGCGGCTGAAACGCATCGAGACCGGGCTGCTGAACATCGGCCTGGTCGGCACCGCCAAGTATTTCGTGCCCCATCTGCTGGCGCGTTTCCGCGAGGAACACACCGGCGTCGAAGTGCGCCTTCAAGTGACAGGCAACCGAGAACAATTGGTTGCACTTTTGCACGCAAACGAGGTGGACCTGGCGGTGATGGGCCGGCCGCCGAAAGAGCTGGCGACGCGCTCCGAACCGTTCGCTGCGCACCCGATGGTTTTTGTCTGCCGGCCCGACCATCCGCTGATGGCGCGCGAGGCGATCACGGTGGCATCGCTGGCCCCTTATCCCTTCATCGTGCGAGAGCCGGGCTCAGGGACGAGGAAGACGATGGAGGACTTCTTCGACAAGCATCACTTCACGCCGCGCATCTCGATGGAGATGTCGAGCAACGAGACGATCAAGCAGGCGGTGATGGCCGGCATGGGCATCAGCTTCCTGTCCTTGCACACCATCGGGCTCGAGGTGCGCAGCGGGCTGATCAGCCTGCTCGAGGTGGAGGGCACGCCGATCATGCGCACCTGGAACCTCGTGCACCTGCTGTCGAAGCTGCTGTCGCCGGCGGCAGAGGCATTCCGGTACTACGTGCTCGAAGAGGGCGAGGCTTATCTGCGAGCGCATGACGAGCCGCTGCTGCCGCGTGCCGGCAGTTGATTTGCCCAGTTCTATGGTTGGCCGGCGAATCGCTCCCAGTCGCTGCACAACTTGCGGAACGAACGGCTGCGCGCCCGAGCAGTTTCCAAATCGATATGCGCGCACAGCGCCGGCTGATCCGTCGTCTCGCGATAGCGCCCATTGGCAATTCGATGAGACAACCACTCCTTGGCACCGCGAATCGAATCCGGCTTGTCGGGCACATCCGCCGCTGGAATACGCAGGCCACGCTTGCCGTCCAGGGTCGACGCCGACGCGAGGAACCAAGCTTCGAACTCGCGGTTGGCGCAAACAACGGACACAGCCCGATTGGGAATCCATTCCTTGGCGCGCAGGGCGATCGACCATGCGAGGTCGCGAGGGCAATCGTCATCCGCATCGAGGAGGATCAACACCCAGCCATCCGCTGCACATTTTGCGGAGGCGAGGAGAACCATGCGACGAAACTCTTCGGCGCGGTGCAGAAAATTCGCCCGCTGGACGCGAATGGACACGGTCAGGCGCGATCTGATTCAACCGCATCAACTCGCCCACCGAAAACAGCTTGTCCCGCAGGGCAATGCGGGACGCTTCATCGATGGGAGCGATCCTGGTCTCGCCGGCCTCTGAAAATACGGCTCGCACCATGTCGGCGGTGATGGTCTCGTCATCGAGCAGGTCGGGGCTGTGACTGGTCACGATGACCTGCGTCTGCTCCGAAGCTCGTTGAAGGGCTTCCCGCAACGCCGCCGAGGCCGCAGGATGCAGGGCCGTTTCCGGCTCTTCGATACCGACCAACGACGGCGTGTGGTCCCGATTCCCTTGGAACAGGGCCGTGAGCACGCCCAGCGCGCGGAGCGTGCCATCGGACATGTTCATCGCCAGGAACCGCCACGGATGCTTGGCGCCCGCCATGTCCTGCCGAAACGACAGCGATTCCATCGGCCCGACCTGCGTGCGCTCGACGCCGTGCACCATCGGCACGACGCTGCGCAGATACTCGTGGATGAGATCGATCGCTTCCGGCGCATTGCGCTCCAGATGACCGATCACGCTCGCGATGTTCTCTCCCGAGGGGCGCATCAATCGCCCATCCTGCGGTTTCTGCAGTTCCCGCACCAGTTTGGGATTGATGTTGTAGAAGCCCATCGATGTGAGCGCGTCATAGACCGGGCGGAAAGCCTCGAGGCCCGAAACGCTGAGCAGCGCCAACCGGTCCGACGTGACCGCAGGAAAACTGGCTTCGCTGGTCTTGCGCAGCTTGCCGCGCTCCAATTGGAAGTAGGGCCCTTTGCCGATACCGCCGAGCGAACACTCCTCGACCTGAACTTCGTAGCCCCCCGCTGCCAGCGCACCGACGTTGAACGCATAGTGGCCTCGTTGCCCATTGCGCAAACTGAACTCCAGGCGAATCCCGAAGTGAGTGGGATGGCCACTGGATCGCCGGCGCACTTCTGCCAGGCCGCTGCGCTCGTTGAGAGCGTTGTCCAGCGACCCGGTCAACGCATCCCGCACGAAATGCAGCGCGTCGATCAGGTTGCTCTTGCCTGCGCCGTTCGGGCCGACCAGATAAGTCAGCGGCCCCAGCCTCAGATCGCAGTTCGCGATGCTCTTGTAGTTGCGCAGAACCACGCGTTCGATGAAGACGGACGACACTCGCTGCTCCTGCGGCTATCCGCGCCCGAGCGGGGCGGATGAAAACGCCCGATCTTACGAGCAGCAGACGCCTGAGCCGATCGAGCAAAAGGCGCGCCAGCGCCTGAAAGGGCGAACCCTCTTGCCCTGCACCCTCAGCCGCCCTAGATTGCTCGCCAACCAAGGAAACCGGAGAACCGCATGCGCCTGTCCGCCACCGTGATCTGTCTTTCCGCGCTCGCCGGGCTCGCGCCCGCGGCGTCCCACGCCGCTGACGCCTGCACCAGCATGCTGCAGCGCCTGAAGAGCCAGCTGGCCGATGCCACCTGCTTCGAGAGCGCCGACCTGACGACGACGAACCCCGCCACCACGCCCGCCAACGATTCGCTGCCCGGCCTGCCGCCGTTCGCCTTCACGCCGCAGACGGATCGGGCCACGATCGCCCCGAGCGCCGCCAAGCGCGAGCCGATCACCAAGGTGGTGCCCGGCCTGCAGATCCAGGCGCGCATCGCCTCTGACCCGCTCGGGCAGGCGCGCTTCCTGCTGCGGCTGCCGAACGACTGGAACGGCCGGCTGGTGGTGGCCGGCGCTTCCGGCACGCGCAGCGAGTTCAATGGCGACTTCGCGTGGAGCGACTATCTGCTGCAGAAGGGCTACGCCTACGCGTCGCAGAACAAGGGCACGCTGAATCTGAGGCTCTCGACCGCTGCCGACCCGCAGGCCTGCCGGCTGAACCCGACGTCGCAGACCTACGTCGCCTTCTACGACAACGACCCCGGCCAATCCTTCGCCCGCTGGCAGGCCACGATGTTGAAGGCGGCACAAGTGGCGAAGATGGGTGTCGCCGTGCGCTACGGCAAGACGCCGCGCTACACCTATGGCGTCGGCACCTCGAACGGCGGTTACCAGGTGCGGCGCGCGATCGAGCTGGCGCCCGCGCTGTTCGACGGCGGCGTCGACTGGGAAGGCACCTTCGTCGACGAAGGCGGCCCGAACCTGCTGACCGACTTGCCGCCGCCGCTGCTCAACCTGCCCGACACCCCGCCGCCCTACGACCTGAACGGTACCGCGGCGAAAAACATCCTCGCCGCCGGCTATCCGCCGGACATCACCGCCGGCGCGGTCTCGCTGTGGAAGAACAACTGGAATCAGTTCTGGGAGGTGACGATGTGCCAATGGCAGAAGCGCCTCGATCCGAGCTACGACACCTATGGCGCCGGCCTCGCCAACTACAACTACTACGCGCGGCTCTCCGGCTCCGACGTCGGCAGCGAGCTGGCCGCATTCGCGACCACCGGGCGCATCCAGCGGCCGCTGGTCACGGTTGCCGGCACGCTGGATGCGCTGCTGCCGATCGACCACCATGCGCGCGCCTATGCCCGCAAGGTCGAGGCGCAGCTCTCGTCGCGCAACGACGATGACGACCATGACCGCGATCGGGGACGCGATCGCGGCAAGAACCGCCCGGCCTACCGCCTCTACGAAGTACAGAACGGCAATCACATCGAGACCTACCAGGACACGCTGCCGCAGCTCGAATTGATCGAACGCCACGCCCATGCGGCCTTCGACGCGCTGGTCGCCCACGTCGAGTCGAACCAGCCGCTGCCGCCGAACCAATGCATCCCGCGCGGCGGGGCGATCGCGCAGCAGCCGGTGCAGGCGGGGCATTGCGCCAGCCTGCTCGCGCCCTGACGCGCGCATCCGGCGGCTCATGACGGCACTCGATCTCGACGCCTACCTGGCTCGCATCGGCCACGCCGGCTCGCGCGCGCCGACGCTCGAAACGCTGACCGCGCTGCACGCGGCGCATGTTGCGAGCATCCCGTTCGAGAACCTGGATCCGCTGCTCGGCCGGCCGGTGCGGCTGGACAGCGCCTCGCTGCAGGCCAAGCTGGTGCATGGCGGGCGCGGCGGCTATTGCTACGAACACAACCTGCTGCTCGCCGATGCCCTGCAGCAGCTCGGCTTCAAGCTGCGCCATCTGGCGGCCCGCGTGACGTGGGGCGTCGACGAAGGGATCGTGAGGCCGCGCACCCACATGCTGCTGATGGTCGAGATCGACCGGCAGCGATTCATCGCCGACGTGGGCTTCGGCGGGATGACGCTGGACGCGCCGCTGCGGCTCGACGAAGCGCAGCCGCAATCCACGCCGCACGGCCGCTTCAGGCTCGCGCCGCAGGACGAAGACTTCATCCTGCAAGCCGCAGTCGACGACGGCTGGCGCCCGCTGTA
>Ga0105239_10000624_pt1 | contig 50338 bp, 50 predicted proteins | sample KBSC44metaG_FD_92761 | JGI IMG/M metagenome (GOLD analysis project Ga0105239, IMG submission 92761) | Corn rhizosphere microbial communities from Kellogg Biological Station, Michigan, USA - KBS C4-4 metaG | ecosystem: Host-associated > Plants > Roots > Rhizosphere > Soil | place: Michigan, USA...
ACTGTCGCAGCAAAAGCTTAACGGCCGACAGATCCGCAACACGCTCACGCAAGCGAATTTGTTGGCCCTGGACGACTTCAGCAGTGAATGCAAAGTCCAACTCAAGCATGTCAAAGAAGCAATGTACGAAACGCTACACTTCCAAGCCTTTTTCGAGGATGCAGGGGGAAATCAGATGAACAAGGCTCGGGTCTGGATGCCGTTCACCCCATCACAGAGTGGTATCTAGTCATACAAGGCTCAAGAACATATGATACGGGCCAGTTACGATCTGTAGTAACTATGGCGATAAAGGAGGCGATATACTAGACAATGCAGACCGGGTTAGACTTGCCAATAGCGGTCAACTCTTTGGCGAAAACTAACCTCTCCGAAGACTATTTCCGATTCTAGACCTGAGCATCCCGCCATCCAACCTGAGGTATAACTAAGCCATTCTGCGCTGTGGCTGTGCGGCCCTGAGCATGGACTGAGCAGCAAGAGCCGAAACCCGAGCCGAATACTAACTAAAGTGCCGTTGACTATCGTTATAGGGGCTACATATATTGTCCGTCACTCTCTTTCCTCCGCTGTCTGCTCCTTGCAATGCCATAGAATTCATCACCCCCCAACTCTATTGCTTTATTCTCTTAATACACTTACATAACCAGAAGGCTCAATGACCGTGAAGCTAGCAGAGTCGACACACACGCAATTGAGTGGCTACAGATGGCAAGTATCCATCTATAATTTTCCTCTTCTTTCTCTTGCCCTCCCAGGCTCCCACCCTAACGACGATAATAGTAAATGTCTCACTCTTTATTATAGATAGGGCGCTCCTATTTACACTATGACCTTAGGAAAGGTAGAGCATTAGAATTAAGGGCCTAAGCTACTTATTACTACTAAACGATATATACTAGTATAGACTCCAGTTAAACTTTTAAAGATAAAGCGTGCGGATAACTAACTTAGAGCCCTTTCGCAGAGGGTAATAGTTCACAGCAAAGTCTACGGCGACAGTGGGGCTTTGTTGTCAAGGCGCTTTGTCGTCCGCAAAGGCTTCTATTTCAACTAAGGAGGCCTAGTAGGTAGTGATTCGCTCTTGATGCCACTCGTTCTTATGCTAATATTGCTTCCTTTGCGAAATGGTTGGCTTTCGAAGACTGAAGTAAGACATCCTTCGATGGGCGTTCTATTCACAGATTTTGAGGTGAACGGCGTTGGGGGAAACTGTAATGATGATATGAGAATGAGACTGATCGTCAACTTGACCCTAGAGTTGTGCGTACATTTACACGTGGAAGGCGTGCAGTGGTTGACGTGCATGACAGCGAGACAAAGAATGTCCGGCTCCTGCGTCAGAAACTTGTCACCCGCCAAGCTGAGTAATAGAAGCAGCTCGCGCCTCGACCCGGATCAGGACAAGAGTGATGTCGCCCTGAGTTCACCTTGACCTGGTCAACCCACAGCCTTGGCCTTCGACACCCTCTTCCGACATCTCTTGCCTTCGGGCAATAGCCTCGATCGACTCCAAGTACTTCACTTATGCAGGGATGGGACTACGTTGATCTCAGCTTGCACCACCTAATGTAAACATGATGACCTTGATTCTTTATTTGCCTATCTGGCCATTGGGCGACCGGAGCGAAATTGTCACGAACTCTCAACGAGCAGCTGACCATGAATACTGCACTTGATAGCCACAACTGATAACAATGATGGATCGGTGGAAAGGTCAACCAGACCATTGGGGGCAGAACAGAAGGAAGAGTAGATAGAGAGAAAGGCCATAGTTATACTTGTCGACGCCTCTTTGCGAGGCGCACACGACTCGCAATCTTAGTGGGGCAACGTGCCTTTAACGAACAGACCGGCCCCTTGATTGTCTCTCCTACTCGACCAAATCATTCTTCAGCGCCTCGGCGTCGATACTGTAACCCTTGAATTCCTTGGTCTTGACCTTGTGTTCGAACAGGTAGTCAACCTCCTCTACAGTCCGATGTTTTGTCTCAGGCAGCCTAAAGAAACACCACACAAAGCTGATGACCGAAAGTCCGCCCCACACGAAGCTGCTCTTGCCTCCAAGGTTCGCCTCGCTGGGGTTGATCAGGTACGGTTGCACCGTGCTGGTGACAATGCCGCACAGGGCGTCTACGGCGATGGCAACGCCGACGGTTTTGGCGCGCAGCCTTGCAGACGGCACTTCGGTGAGGAGGATGTATGCCAGAGGACCGATCGTGGCCTGGAATGTGGCGGTGGAGAGCATGGTAATGCCAACTTGGCCCCAAGAGAGGCTAGGTCGGTTGTGATAGTGCGGTGCGCAGCTCAGGATGCCGACCAGGAATTCGTAAATCACGATCAAGCCCATGCCGATGACAAAGATGGGTCGGCGGTGGAAGTACCGGATCAAAATGGCCGATGATGCTGCGGCAGCGAGACCAATCGCGGCATTGCCAATGGCTATATCAAAAGCCGTCTGGGTACTGAGATTGAGCTGCTCGAAGAAGTACGCATTGTTGGTGGCGAACCCGGCAAAGTCCTGGCAGAAGAAGATCATGACGACGATTTCTGTGCGTCGGCGGCTGGCTCCCTTGAAGCACTGCCAGACGGTGGAACCCGACTCAATCTTCTTCTCGTATAGAATGGTCTTCTGCATCATGGCCATGGTTCGATGGACATCAACCTTGGGAGAATTGCTGCTCAGTCGTCGGAGTGCCTTCTCCGCCTCGTCGAGGCGGTCGCGTCGCACCAGCCACCATGGGGACTCAGGCGTAAATATCAAACAGGGTAGTACAATGGCTGGCCAGAGCCATTGCAGGGCAAATGGAATCCTGTAGCCCCATTCCGTGGTATAGGTGTCGAAAGATTCAGTGATGCCATTAAGGATTAGCGAGCCGATGCAATACGCTAGGTTGATACCACCCGCGAGGTAGGGTCGCAGCACGGTAGGGAGCATCTCAGAGGAGTATGTTGGGATAAGAACTTGGTAGAAGCCCCAGATGACTCCAGACAAGTATTCCGAAGCGGTGAGGACCTGGATTGACGGGGCAAAGAACTGCATGAAGGTCAAGGCCGACGTTCCGATTAGGGAAAAGATGAGCGTCCACTTCCGGCCAATCCATTCCATCGGGTATGCGATGAGGAACGCACCGATGACTTGGCCGACCAAGCTGGCGTTGCCCAGCGCGACTTGCCAGGGCGCTGGGATCTGGTTGCCGCTGCCCTCAACTGCGAACCCGAACTTGTTGCGGAAAGCTGGTAGGGCGAAGAAACTGTTGATGATGACAATGTCATACACTCGCATAATGATTGTGAGCGTGATGATGACCGTGAAGCAGACGCCGCGCCAGTAGATCTTGAGGGCCTCGCGGACAGACAACTGATGCTCAAAGTCTGTCCCCTCAGCAGCAACTTCGATCAGCATCTCCTCCGCTTTTCCAACAACGCGACGTTCATCCTTGTCCTCCACTGTGATGACCGCAGGATTGTCTGCGGCCGATTCCTTGCTGTTCTCTGGATCTGAAGCCATCTTCAAGCCACAAAGATAAACTTGAGTAGTTATTTTGGCGATATAGTGGACAAAGGTGTCAGTTGCTGGTCGTCTTTATAGGAGATTGAGATCGGCGGGTGTGATAACCATCATTCTACGGTCTGCACTCCGCATCTACCATGCAGCGGGACGAGAGAAGGAAATCCATATCTGTGAATGTCACTTTCCCAAAAGCAGGGATCCCGACGTGTTAGCGCATGATCAGCGACAGGCCGTGCTGTGGCGACGAGGCAATGAGCCTTGAAGGAGAAGCTTCGCCTAGCCCTGCTTGCGTCTCCAGCCAATGAGGTGAGAAGCACCATGTTGTACTGACGAAATGGACATCGTCGGAGTTGTGCCGGTTCTCGTATTAACATTTGGTCTCTTGACCAGAATGAGAAGGCGTGTCTCTGGCGCAAGTCGCCGGTATTGAGGCTAATGAGCGCCAGGACGAACTCCGCACGCGGAAGATACGCCCTGTGGGCCTGGGGCAAGAGCGAGGCTCTCACAAGCCGTGGAGTAGAGTGTGGGGAAGGTGGATGGATAGTGGTGACCCGAGGCCATATGAAAGCATATATTGGAAAATAGCCGTCGGGTTAAGCTTTGTGCCTGGGCTGGCTTGGAGCTTGATTTTCGTTTACTTGAGCCTGCCATGTAGAGCTAATTTGGCAAATGAAGCCTCATGAAAGAGCAGACGGTTGTCTGTCTAGAACCTTGCCACCTGACCGGTGGACCAGAGCTTTACGCTTTTAAGCGACGGTACACTTGAAAGCATGGCATTTCTTTACGTGTGGATGTCCAGTGGTATAGACAGATCAGGGCAAAGCGGAGAGCCAGGTGAAATAGCCAGCGACGTGGGCACGGGCAGTGGCTGACAGTGATCTGCACATCTCACGAAAGCAAAATTCACATCATACATCATTCAAGTAAAATTGCATTAAAGGCAAACATAAAGCATTCTCTATCAGTCATGAGCAACGGATGGCAAAGCGGCCACATTAACTAGCGCAGTGGAGACGCTGTAAATTGGCGAGCCGTCCAAGTGTACTCAACACCCGGTTTGGTGGCGAAGGTAATCGTTTCGCCAGCGGCTTTCCCCTCAAGACCATCGAAGGATAGCTGCTCAAGCCTCTTCGTGCACAGCGAGCACTCCCCACCAAGTTTTGACCGAATTCTGAGGATCTGGACTGATCCATCTCGCCATTCAACATCGACGTCAAACCCACCTCGGGCGCAAAGGCCCTTGACTGAACCTGTACTCCATGCTCCCGGCACGGCTGGTAGGAGCTCGATTTGTCCTCTGTGGCTCTGAAGCAGCATTTCTGCAATTCCGGCAGTTGCGCCAAAATTCCCATCAATCTGAAAGGGAGGGTGGGCGTCCAATAGGTTCATGTAGGTCGAATGCTGCAGCATTTGGCATAGGTGGTGGTAGGCCTGTTCCCCGTCGTACAAGCGAGCATACAAGGTTATGATCCACGCTCTGCTCCAGCCGGTATGACCGCCTCCATGCGAGAGCCGTCGTTCAAGTGTCACCTTGGCAGCCGCCAGTAACTCTGGGGATACTGGAAGGGTGCCTGGATACAGGAAGAACAGCGGTGATAGGTGCCGATGGCCTGGCTCGTATTCGTCGTAGTCCTGCATCCATTCCATAACCTGGCCATGTTTGCCAATCTGAGGTCGTGGGATCCGCTCAAGAGTGCTTTGGAGCTCTTTCACAGTGCTGTCTTGAATCCCCAAGATTCCTGCCGCTCTAATGCAGGCTGTAAATAGCTCAACAAGGATCTGATTGTCCCAAGACGCCCCAGCACATATACAACCTTTCTCTCCAGAAGGGAGGAGGAAGCTGTTTTCGGCAGAGATCGAAGGGGATGCCACCAATTTGCCATCGACGTCAATAAGAAAATCGACGAAGAAGAGAGCAGCGTCGTAGAGTATCGGGTATGTACCTCTTAGAAATTCGACACTGCCGGTGAATTCATAATGCTCCCACAGATGGAGACTGAGCCATGCTGCGCCGAGTGGCCAATATGTAGCCCAGCCCGCTCGGTCCTGAGGAGCTGTGTCGGCCCAAATATCTGTGTTGTGATGAGCTACGAACCCCCGACAGCCGTACATCTTCTCTGCTGTGATTTTTCCGTTTTCTCTCATTCTACTGAGAAGGTCGAAGAGAGCTGTGTGACATTCACTCAAATTGCATAGCTCCGCAGGCCAGTAATTCATCTCGGTATTGATGTTAATGGTGTACTTCGAGCCCCAGATGGGGTCAAAATCGTCATTCCAAATCCCCTGCAAATTCGCAGGCAACGTTCCTGGTCGGCTGGAAGAGAGCAGCAAGTAGCGTCCATATTGGAAATAGAGAGCGAACAGATCGTTGTCCCCGAAGCTATTTTTGCGCATTGCTTCTAACCTCTCTACCGTCGAAAGAGCGGCTGACTCATTGCGTTCCAGATTCAGAGCTACACGGTTGAAGTGGCTGCTGTACTCCTCTATGTGCTTCGATCTCAATAGCGCATAAGATTGACCACCGGCTTGGTCCAGTCGTGAGAGACACTTGGACCTCGGATCATCGTAACGAAACGTAGTCTCCGCAGCGAGCAGGATCCTAGCAGAGCTAGCACCCCGGACGAAGACGGTATCACCAATGGCTTCCATTTCGCCTCCTGTCACATCTGTGACAGCGGCGCAGCAAACCTTTATGGCTCCAGCACCGCCAACACTGACGGTGAACAATGTGCCGCCGGTAATCTTTTCTAAACCATCAAGATATTTGTTGTGTCCTTTGTTGATATCGGAGTGAGTTGTACGATCAAAATGCCATTTGAAGTCCAATGGGCCATTTTCTGCCGAGATTTGAACGACCATGACCTGGTCTGGCACGCTAGAGAATATCTCGCGGGTGTAACGGACGCCATTAAAGTCGTATGAAACAGTTGAGATTGCGTTGGAGAGGTCCAGCTGGCGACTATAGTGTGACACACTGGGTACCTTACTGGCAACCCGTGCCTCCGAAGAAGAGCTTGTATACAAAACTTGACCTGATGTTTCAGCAGACTTGACGTCCTCGCCGTGTCCGAAGTACAAGATCAAATCTCCCAAACTATCGTAATGCCGCACCGAGGCTGGCAGCCCAGTGAAAGCTGCTTTGATCAAGTGCTCTGCCTCCACGTGCTGGCCTTCGGATACAAGGGCACGTATCTTTGGAAGATTTGGTCGTGCGTCTGGGTTGATGCGATTGCGGGGGCCTCCATACCAAACACTGTCCTCATTGAGCTGTAGAATCTCTTTGTCTGTGTTCCCTCTGATCATTGCTCCCAGCCGGCCGTTTCCGATCGGCAAGGCTTCGTTCCATGATGCCCCAGGGGTGGAATAGCGCAACACCGACATGACTTGCTGTGTCCGATTGAGAGTGTGGTCCAATGAACCCATTCAACTCCAGGACAAAGGCAAGCGTGCTGATTTTCGCTGTTTTGCGTCAAGATACAGACCTGCTGGGCGGAAGGGAGGTTTCAGCTGTAGCATCAAGAGCATTTACAACGTATCCTCACACACCAAAACTTCGATATGTCAATGCCAAGATGTCTGGTATATGGATGTTCGAGATTGCACTGGTGATCGAATCCCTCCAGGTACAGCCGGAAAAAAAGATTCAGGGGATGGTCTGCTCTACCTTTAGAACATGGCTTTGCTCGCTTAAATCCGTGGGATACACTGCATGCCAGTCGTCTCCACTAGTTCGTGAAATTCGGTTATTCAATCTTCGGTTGTTTTCATCCTCAAGAGCAATTATCCGGTGGGGTAGACTCTAACTAGAGTCGTACCAAGCTTGTGGTGAAAGGTATGTCATCGATGTTGGGATATTGGGCTTGTTGGCGCTGGTAAGGACGCGGGGGCAAATAATAGCAAGCCTTGTTGGAGAAATATTGCGGGGCTGATGACCTCGACCTGCCAGATCAAATGGGCGGAGAGTCTCCGTTCCTTGCTGGTGGCTTCACGAAACTTGCAGGGACCGGAAGAACGGCAATTTGAAACAATAGAACCGGTTGGAAAACCTCAGTTGATCTCCTGGAACTCATATCGGCGTTTCATTCTTCGTTATTGCCCGTCGGGTGATTCTCAGAAAACGCAGATACTGGGGCGAACCCCGCCTCCATGATCCAGAATCAAAGCCTGACTCTTTAGCTCCCTATTGGAGCAGACATCCAGAGGTAATTAGAGCTGAAGAATTGTCAACAGGAGGGGCTGTGTGGAACTGGATCAAGACAATTTGAACAGATGGTGTGCATGATGTGCGAGTCTTGCTTTGCCGCCACGTGGGAGCGGAATCTTAGTCAGATTAGTCCCATGAGCAGATGCGATTCTGTTTAGAAGGCTTGCCGTTGTTCAGAGTCTTCGGACAAACCTGGTCCTACAAGTTGCAAATGCGAATCGGCGTGATGCTGGAGATCTTTGGAGCTAGTGAGTACGGCGAAGAGCCGATTAGTGTCTTCTTCAACACCAATTGGGCACACCTACCAATATTTCATTGGTCGAAATTCCTAGAACGGGACTACTCCTCTCTGCCAGAAGAGCTAGGAGGAAGGGAATTCTGCAGAATTTAAGCCTAACTTGTCGTTGCAACTGCTGCTTACGAGAAGCCATGGAAAAAGCGGTTAAACCTTTTCGCTTGATGGTTTATTCTGAAAAGCAAGATAAAATCTGGTCTTCGTAATGATAATGGACGACCTTACAATACCTCTTGCTGCTGTGCCTTTCTAGGCGCAGGAAACCTCAGAACTTCAACATGTGACAAACTATGGGGTTCGCTCTGCACACGTTATTAGAGATGATCTATCTTGGCAGAGTGGCGTTGCAAACTGTAGCCTCCTAGAGTACCAAAGACAGGAGCGATGCCTGAAAGCGAGGACAGAGGAAGCATTATTAAAGGATATCTGAACACACAGATTTCATGAGCAGCTCGGCATGAAAGACATTAGACAAGTGCTTTATAGTAGCTCCTTTATGTACTCTCAATTCCAGCTGAGTCCTGCGTGGCTAAGGCAGCTTCCTCATTGTTCTGTTACGTCTTAAAGATTGTGCAGAACTAATTATCCTCCATATCCTAGGTTAGGAATCGAAAAGCTGGATGAGAATCGCCTAGTGTTGTCACATCAAGTTGCTGATCATCTGCAACAGAACCATACATTTCACCCTTCTTCTTGTTGATGTGACGGAGGCGAAAATATAGTGATAGCGAGAAAATCACGATCAGACCGCTAAATGCACAGCCGATGGCGCAGCCTTTGACAAAATATGGCCTGAAAAGATAGTCAGCGAATGTCTGCCAATGTGTAGTATGTCGCACATCATAGGCCAGTTTTCGTCTGGAGCACTGATCAAGATTCACTCACCCATCTTCCTTGGGGAACATTGTCGAGCTCAGGAAAGAGCTGCATTGGCCGAAGATTGCGAGGATAGCAAGTCCGGCACCACGTTTGGACTCGCTGCTGTTGTTGTTGAGGAGCCATGTAATTTATTTTTCGCGTGTTAAGTCAAAGTATTTTCCCAGGCAAAATTAGGCGCTTACATTGATACACAACGCCTTAGTTAATAGTATCTGGGTATTCTGGGGCCTTTTCTGCATAGATCTACAAGCAGAGCTCCTTTAGCAATATCGAGAGAGGACCAAAGCTCCTGGGTTCGTCCAATTCACACCTCCAGGGGCGGCACAGCCGCACAGCTAACAATGGTGTTGGCCTTCTTAGTTAGACACCATAATTCACAAGACTAGAAGCGATAAGTATCTAACGAAAGTATTCTCCATTATTGTATTATCATTGAGATGTCTAGTTGGAAAAGCAAAACTACAAGTTTCCACGCATCATCTGTTCCCGCTCAATGGCCTCAAATAGACTCTTGAATTACCAGCTCCAAAACCTTCGAAGTTATTACGGTAGATAATTTCAATGAAAACCATCGGAGTGGCTCACTGCAAGGCTGAAGATACGAATCAAGATGTGCGCACTTGCCTGGATTCGGTTAGACTTAGCCTTGCCAAGGAAATCAGAAATCCTGAATGCCGAGTTTCATCAACAAACCAACTCATACAGTACATTCACGGAGAAGGTTGTCCTGCAGCGCTTATTGGCTTCGTGGTACCCATCGTCAAAAAATGATGGCGCCACTGTATGGTCCCCATGGAATTGGCACTATACCGCAAAGCTGGTCGACGGTTCCTACCGCAATAGCAAAGAGCCTCGAGGTCATGAGACATGAGAGCATGACTAGTACGATTCAATTATCAACTTGTACAGTCGGGTGAAAAGTATTATCGAAAAATATGGAACACAAATGTTCCTTCCCCAGTTCTGTCCTGTTCGGTTCCTGAAAAGACCTCGAAGAAGAAACCCGCTCCAAGGAAACGTTTCATCACCTCACTATTACTTTGCTAGGTAACCCCTGCAGCTAAAGACATCGCTGTCATTGAGACCAGGAAGTCCATGATCTCGAAAGGTCAGTCGCGGACGTAGCCGCTCTCGAAGTTGGGCAGAGGAACCAGGCCCCAACCATCCTGATGTGTATCTAATGGCGCCTCACGAGTCACGCCTCATGCTCGGTGGAAATGACGTTGAATGTCCCCATTTAAGGGTCGGTCGAAGTCAGGGGCTTTGTGCTGGTATGATTTATAGTGATCGAGATGATGGGACCCCGCCTTCTTTGATCAATTAGCTCCAGCCCTGCGGAGGATATTTTTACTCTGTTGTGAACACCCCCGATCCCTGATGTTGATCCAGACGAGTGCTCGAGGGTTCGGGAATTCAGAATCTTCACTGCGATTGCTGTTCAGAAGGGGGGAGAGGAAAAAGAGAGGTGTTTCGAACCGAAACCTACAAGTGGAATTAGTTCTATGGATACCAGGTCATCCTGGGTTGAATACCCCCTCTCCCCGTCGAGATGTTTTTCCAGGTGCGCAAGGCATCTCATTCCCCGTAGTTAGAAAAGTATACAAAATCTCTGGTCCTTGGGAATAAATGGCGAGGTCAGAGGAAAAGGTAGGCTCATAGAGGACCAACACCAACGCTTACCAAGACGCCCCTTTTCCGTTCCGCTCACGACCAAGTTGGAAGACAGAGCGACTCGCAGAAAACGCAAAGATCCACTCGCAATCCAAACACACTCACTCTCACAGCCACACTCACGCTCATCAACCAACGTTCAAACAACTCACACGGTCCCAGCATGGGCAAGTCCCCACGCCTCTCCCCCGGATCTCGGGACACAAACACCACCAACGCCGACGAGGCGGTCCTTCAAGCCCGCGCCATCGGTGCGAATGCCCAACAGATGCACGGGGACACGGTCGACCTGGCGCTGGGTGCTCTGGCGGAGATCGACGTAGCGATCGCTGAGCGAGCGGGCTGACGCTGCGGACGCGACGCGCTCCAGCGTCGCATCGGCCTGCCAGTTCGGCCGCGCGCGCGACAGGCTCGCGCTCGTCACCGCGATGTCCTTATAGAAGTCGAAGAGCTGGGCGTCGAGGTCGGCGGTGTCTCCTTCCTCCACGAGGCGGAGGAAACCCATCATCATGACGGCCAGCTTGGCGTCGAGGAATGTCTGCGCCTTGAAGTCGTGGATCAGGTAGACGCGGGCGGTGTTTTTGCGGAGCGCAGTCCGTCGCGCGATCGGGTCCGGCGAGATGAAGATGAGTGCCTGGTGCCACTCGTCGCTGGGAATGTCCTTCTCTGCGGCCTGTTTGCTGGGCAGCGTCACCGATGCCCAGCCGAAGTACACGCCGTTGTACCGCATCAGGATGTCCTCTGGGACGCCCGAGAGATTCGCGGTCGGCATGTTCAGCTGTGCTTTGCCGGTGCCGCTGCCAGGAACGACCTTGCCGCGGAAGCGGACTGGATACGGCGATGCTGGGCCAGAATCATCGCCGATAATATCGGGGCGAGAGAGAGCGTCGTACGTAGTGTTTTGGAGAGCGTCGAAGGAGGTGTCCCGCGTTTTGTCGTACTGCTCGTTCGCGTTCGCGATGCGATCCTGGACCCCGCTGGAATCGTAGGCAGCGGTCATCGCCAGGTTTACCGCTGCGGTCGGCTGGTAGACCTGTGTGACTTTGTTGGAGACGAAGGTCTGCGCGGTCTGGGCCACGGGACTTAAAGTCGCCCTGGCGGTGTTGTTGGCGACCACGGAGGCAATTTTAATGCCCACTTCTAAGGGCATCGTCATCAGGGATGCCCCTCTGATGGAACTAACGTCGGTCGAAGAAGAAGCAAGTCGGAAGATTGGGCTTCCGCAGAGGACTTTCTTGCCCTCGGCAGTGCACAATACCACTCTCAGGTAGCCGTCGTCCGCCTCACAAGGGATGCGGAGGATGTCGGTCTCCCGTACGCGATGCGATCGAATATCTTTCGGGGCCTTCTTCAAGAATTTGTTGATGTCCCGTTGCCATGCCCGCTCATCGGTTGGGTTTAGCTGGTCCGGTGTTGCTTTGACGGCGGGTGTTACGTCCACCCACGTGCTTCGAGCACCGAGCAATCCTCCGAGCTTTAACCCGGTCTTTCCAGAAAACCCTTTTCGTTGTAGCCATAGCGTTCTGTCGGGCGGAAGCTCTCTGTCTGAGAAAATCGTGATCGCAAGGTTAGTAGATGAGCCCTTGTAGTAGACCAGGCCGTGGGAGTGGCGTAGGATCGAATAATGCTTCGTTGATTCGTACGGGTGGCTGATGAGGCCGCCAGCAAAATGCCGAACATCCTGCATCGCCGTCTTGAACATTTGACCAGCTCTGGGCTTCTCACTTGTCGCACTAGTTGGACTTATGGGAGTAGTAGGGCTGGATGGACTGGCTGTCAAATAAGACGTCTGGTAGGTAGATTCGCTTGAGATGCTCATCGGGGACTGGACCAATTCCGCCCCTGCAGGAGTTTCCAGGGACATTGCTTCGAGGATTGCGGTGTGCTCCTCCATGGAGATGTCATCGACTGCTCCATAGCGGTGGTCGAGGCTATCTGTCTGAGTAGTTTTCAACTGCGGCCGCTGCCCGTAATTTGAATCCATTGTGTGTGTGGAATACGGTCAGGACTTGAAGCAATCGGGTGTCTGGAGCTTCGGAAGTGGATGTTGTCGGTCGTGGTCCTTCTTACGGCTTAGCGAATGGCGCGCTGAAACCGCGAGCGAAGGTCAACTACTCGCTCCATAGCTCTTCCGCATGCTCAACATGATGGCACTTGATATATAGTACGGCGGGGCGAAGTATTCTTGATGGAACTGGTGTTGATACAAGTGATGTTGATTCGAACGTTGCAAGGCTTCGATAAATCCGGGGAAGCAGGGGCCATGGTTGACAAGTTCCGGCTATTCCGAATGGTCCGCCGTACTGCGTATATTACTCGCTCCCTATTCATGCACTCCCAATCATCATTTCTTTGTTTTTCATTATCACTAAGCGAGATCTCCCTGTCCTTTAATATGCAAGCAAGAATGTCCATACCTCGAGACAGTAAGCACATCCCACATTCACAACAACTGTGTATTGCAGCAGGCAATTCGACACCATGCTCATAGTCAAGAACAGAGAAATAGTCTTAAACGGAAGTCACCAGATTATCAATTTAACAGTTTATTTCATTTTATTGTAGTTAGGCGGATAGGCATATAATTATTAGGTATGTATGATTCTGAGAGCATCATTCTGCAAGTAAACATATCTATCGTAAACATCATAAAAAAGTTCTGGATCCCAAGGTCTTGATTCTCCGTGCTGTAATCGTACATTCGACGTTCCCCAACGCCAAGAGAGGGCACGACATTTCTGCAGTGGTGTACATCGATGTCGCGTACTGATCTGGGTAGTAGCTCCGCGCATCTCTTGAGGCCAACAGGTTATGACTATTTGTCAAAGCTCTGGCGATAGTGCATCTAGAATCTATTGGCTGTAGGAGTGGCAGCAGGAGCTGTGTAGCCATTCATACCATAGCCAGGCTGGCCGTACTTGGGCTCAGTGGTGGCGGGAATGTGACCACCATGCATGGTGGAACCAGTCATACCGGTCTCGTGGCTGTGTCTGAAGCCGTGACCAGCGATGGGAACAGCACCGGTGGCCATCTCAGCGTCGCGAGTTGGGTGGGTCTTGCGGTTGCGTCTCCAGAACGGAGTGCGACTCCCCTTGGTGTAGTTGTTGGTGGGAGATGGGCCGAAACGCTTCTCCTTCTGGTGGTGACGAGCCAACATGAATTGGAGGCATGCGGTGACAAGGAAGAGGAAGATGGCGCCAATGGAAACAGCGAAGCAGGCGGTGTTTAAGCTGCAGACGTAGCCCCAGTCACCAGCGCCAGGAGCGGGTTCGGTGGCGAGTCCGTTGCCGAGAGGCGTGTTGACCATTCCGGAGCAGCGATTGGCGCCGTGGCGAGTGTAGTAGGCGATGGCGGCAAAGCAGCCGGCAAAGCAGATATCGAGGAAAATCGCAATGAATGCGAGGACTTTGATGCCGCCCAAGCATAGTGTGAAAAGGACACCGAAGATGGTGTAAAGAGTCGCCGCACCAGACATGCCCTCCACAGCCTTCTCCCAGGTCGGAATGGTCATATCATGTCTGCTGAGGACGGCCAAGAAGTAAGAGTAGATGCCTAGGACAATTGCCGCACAGCAGAATTCGATGATGCGAAGGCCAGTTTGGCCAAAGCGAAGAAAAGCCCCGCCAAGCGCCATCGTAGTGGTGGTGGTTCGAGTCGTTGGAGGTAGTGAGTGACGAGAAGGCTGTGGTCCTTTAGGTCGCAGCTGTCGCGAGAATGTGGTTGCCTGATGAGAAGAAGAGGCTCTGGAAGGGATGCCAGGGGCTTTGTAGTTTTCCGAATAGGAGACTTCAAAGGGCTTCACAACAATTCTGTTGGTCCCTGCGTCTGGGACGTGGTTGAGGTGATGAAAAACATGTTTGGATATTTTGCAGTGACGTGGTGGCGCAGATCCGTGCATCATCGTCTGGTGGGGCCCCACCGATTTCAGCCACTCACCACGAGTTTCAAAGCAGGGAAGGGGCCGAACGCCACAATCTCGTGTCCTCATTGGAACATGTGCCTGGATTCGACCGCTTCAGCCACAGCCATGATGTCACTCGGCCTTGTCACTGGTCTTGGTCGATCCTTCCCATTGGAACGATCGCCAGCTTCAGCCCGATCGAGAGGGATTGCAAATTGGGTGCTTGGCGGGTGATCTACTGGGCATGAGGAAGTCCCTGTTGGTTACCTCAGAGCTACTTCGTCGAGAGACCTACCCAAACCGCCTAAGCCGTCCTCCTTGAACTTCGACTCTGAACAGCTTTTTTCCATGGCAAAGTTTATCGGACGGCAGTTTATCGCTCTCAATTCCCAACCGTCGTGCCTGGGATGGGTGAAGTTGGTTTGGCAATGTAACAAGTGGTGACTCTTCGTCGTCATGATGCTTGTGATTGCATACACAAACCATGCGCACTATCTATCCATATTGTTTCGGAAGATACGTCACTTGGCACGGAATATCACGTACTCGGTTTCTTTTGCAGGGCAGTCGATCATGAGGCTTCGACGAGCCCCAACGATGATAAGCAATAGATCGGTCTTCTGAGGGAGGCAAAAGGAGAGACCTAAGGGATGACCAAGCCCCGGTCTTTCCCCGATTTTTGGGAATGCCTCTGGTATGGTACGACATTGCATCAGGCTTCCCTTCTAGGCAAACTGTCGCTGATCACTGATAAAGTCCCAAAGGTTGGAACTCAAAGTATACGATGGATAAAGACTGAAACGTATTTGATGTCACCGATGCGGCGTAGAATTGCTCTCTGTTCTGATAATCATCTAGTCATTAGCAAGTCTATTTTGTTGATGGAGACTTTGTCCGGCAAAGCCAATTGCAAATATGTCCATCGAAGAGAATTTGAACTATGCCTCTGCTTGAAAGAAAGCAGCGGTGAAACCTGATTCGAACGAGACACCATAGTCGCATAGAACCCATTTTCCACAATCATTCACAATCAATGCCATTTGATGTCATCCTCCACAATCCCTCACAGCTGCATGTAGAGACCAAGCGACAAAACACCAACCATCATCGATCCAAACTTGATGTCATTGGCCTTCACTGCAGCATTGCCTGTGCCCGAAGGGGAGCTGCCTGAGGCAGTGCCAGATGGAGAGTTGCCTCCTTCAGGAGTGGTACCGCTAGTGTTATTTCCTGGAAGATTGCTTTGGTCATCGGCTAGAATGTTGAGTTCCAACCCAGTGATTTCCTGTCCATTGACAGCGTATACAGTGTGTCCAACACTGGTCTTGGTAATACGTTCAGTCCCTTGTGGGAACGTACCCTGAACGCCGTTCTTGATGAGATCGTCGACACCATCAGGGCGAGTGGGAATGGAGAAGGTCTGGGTGAAATTGGTTGATGAGATGAGGTTGGTGGCACAATTCGGTGCCTTCAATCCTGTTGCTGTAGAGTTGGCTCGCATAAGTGCCTCGACATCTATTTTATCGTATTGCTCACGAAGGTTATCATAGTCGATGAGGAGAGAGACGGTGTCATTGTCATTCAGAACGACAAGGCCATAGTCGTTGGGCTCTTGAGTATATTCGTAGATGAGGCCGCCAGAGAAGACCCCAGTCATTTGGTCCGAGTACAAAGCTCCCACCTCGGTGAACACGCGAGGCTGGACTTGATTGCACCCATATTCGGAGAAAAAGATGGGGATGGTGGTGTTGCTGAAATCCGCAACCAAGACATCGTAGCCAGAAGACGTGAAACTGGCATCACCACACCACGAGTAGGAGTTGAGGCCGAAAAAGTCAATCTTGGAAGTAGTCTCATTATCAAGGTTGCATGCCATAAAGTCGAAGGTGCCCATCAGGAGGGGGCGAACATCAGCCGCGGAGTAACCAACTGGGATGGGTCTAATTCCTCTTGCTGAAATGTAGTCCTTGATATCCCTCGTCACCGCTCTGATGTAGGCGGGGACCTCTGGGACAGAGTCCTCATTGATAACCTCGTTCCCACTGAAGAAACCCAGAGTGTTGTTGAAATGCATGAAGCCTTCAACGACTTCGAAGACACGTTCTAGATAGGTCTCGCTGTAAGACTCCCATGGTGCGCCACGGTTCAGAGATTGATTTGGCAAGGGGGAGTTGACATCGAGAATCATATAGATACCAGCGGCGTTGAAGATGGAGGCACACTCGGTGTGATCTAAATCAGGGTTGAGGTTGTAGATTCGGACGGCATTGATACCGAGTCTCTGCATGAGAACAGCATCACGGAGGCAGACATCGGGGTCGCTCAGAGGATCTAACTTCAACTCTGGGTTGAAACCAGATGATCCACCTGGTTGGTATCTTGGAACACCCAAATGTCAGCATGTTGTTTGTAGACCCAACTTGAAGAGGTTTTATCTTACGCCACACCGATCATCTGGAACCGCGAGCCATCAACACTGTTGACGAAATCGGCCCCTCGGACCTCGATTGGGGAGACTGCGAGCACATAGGACGTGAGGCATGCCACGAAGGCAAGGAGGGCCAGAGAAAACTGTGAAGGGTCAGTAGGAAACATGGCAACAATGCATCTTGAGCAAATACCTGAGCCATAATGTCGAATTGGACTGAACAGAAGAGGTACAATAGTATTAAAGGGGGTTAAAGTGGTTGAAGTTGAGCGAGAGTGACTGCGCTGGGACTTGCAGCAAACTTGAACCTCGAGTAAGCTCGAGATTGGGGATCAACGAGGGACGCGGCTTCCCTAAACACACCTGGGAAGGCACGCAGAGGAAGACTGGAAGGAGGGTAGGAAGGAAAAAATGTGCAGTCGCGATGCACTCTATCAGCGACAACGAAGGTGGTGAAGACTCGACTGAAGCAAAGCAGGAAAAGCGAAACCTGGAATAAGTTGGATGATGATGCGGCCGTCTTTGTATGTCTTCCGTATCTGCACCCATCCTTCGCCTTCTTGCTCTATCGTCCCCCGAGCCGCATCCTGCTCGAGACTCGACGGATAACTTGGAGGCCCCATATTAAATTTGGACGAGCCCATGCATGGTGCATTTAGCCTCGACACGCAAGAGCTGCTATTGTTACGCGAATGGATCTAAATGTCCGTGGCGTTTGCCAATCAACTGTTCCCCGTGCTCCTAGTGGCGGATAATCGACTGCATGAAATTGCCCGCCACAACCCAAGGCTCTATCTTGTATCCCTAACTGCCCCATCCGCCCCGTCTGCCCCGTCTGCTCCAGCAATCCATATATACGGAGTATATCAATGCATGGCATTCTCAGGAGTCCGATCAAACTCCCTACGGAGACCTGTTCAGATATACGGAGTCCTCCGGGGGAAAACCACTCCGTATGTTCCAGAACAAGACCCTGCCCAGCTCTGCACAAGAGCCTTGGCCTGAGCCTGACACGCAATATCAGGCTCGGCGACTGTTTCGTTGAAGTCACATTGTTCTTAGCTACACAGTGGCAGGAAAGGATCTGTCATTCGCAATTTGCTGTTTGTGTCTGAGCCACCACAGGTGAATCATTCTCCTCGGAACCAGCTGCAGGAAGGCTGCGTTTGCCCAGCTTCCCGCTTTTGTGTAGAGTTTTACCCGGTCGAAATCCATTTTGATTTTGACAATGATTTGAAAGTAGAAAGGGAGAATGGAAAGTCCGCCGGAGTAAGCTTCAGACTGGGGTTTTCAACCAGAGTCCTCGCCCGAGACTTCATACATTGCACAGCCTGGCATTGAATTTCGTATCGCCAACCGGGATGCGTGGCTATCCTCATGCCCACGGATAGGACACGATTCAAGGCTTGAGAAGGCTGCACATGGCTATTTCGTGCAAGAACAACACGCTTGAGATTTGAGGGAGATTGGCAGCAAATGTCCCTCTGGCGGATCCACAGGCATAGGTCGAGGGCGCTGAGGCTGCTGTAGATAAGACGTGTCCTAGAAGTACCAGAAGTATTAAAAAATTGAGCCTTGGGGAAAATATGGTGGTTGTCGGTGCAACATTCATTCATTGAAACATGAGGAGGGACAGGCTACTGAGCACGGGGGTACCGCGATAGCGTGACAGTCACTCCAGTCCTCCGTACACCTGACTGCGCCTGATCCAACTGCTCCTCTTCAACACGTTTCTGCCTCCTTTAACTCGCTTGTCGGGCTACCGCTCAGACCCCAGGCCAGTTCAGAACCTCGAATTGACGCCCGTAGCAGACTTACGCAACTCCTTGTGCCATTGCTATTAGCAGATCCCAACCTCAACCGATTGTGATTGCGATCCAACCGTCCATGCTCCCGTACCTTGTCAGAAGTCTACCTCGTTCCGTCAATCACTATACATTGGGAAGAGTAGGAAAGCACAACGTTGTTATCGCATGTGTGCTAGCAGGAGAGCGAGATTAACATGCAACACAAAACTGCAAAAGGCTATCGGTCAGGGTTGTGTGGCAAAGCAATAGACTACCTAATACGGTTCTGGTATCTGTCAGCCTTCTAAAGGTTGACCAACTTGGCACATGGCTGGAGATCTGAACACATTCATGTACAACCCAGTCTCGATGCCTATCTTATCGTCCTCTGCGAAACTCCCAGTAAGGCAGCTTTTCACAGCATCCCGATATGTGTTTCCCATAGATCGACCTAGCTTCGGCACTTCTTTCTCGATTAGCCACGTCGAGAATTGCTGGGCTGTATGAGTGTTGTAGTCTGCCGTTCTTCTGGCGGCATCCCAGATGTCTAAAGCAGACTTCAAAAGACCGATTTCGAGTAGAACCACGCCAAGACTGTACACATCGTGAATTTGACTGAAGGGTGGCCTTCGCCCAGTCTTGGCGGCACTCTTTTCTTCGCCATCATCGTCATCCTTATCTTGCTGGGGCTCAGTGGGGACGCCTTGGACCATAGGGTGGCGGTAGAGATTGAATTCCAGATCATCTGTCACACCTTCGGTTTCATTGTTGGCTTGAGCTTCGCGGCTGTATTCGAATCCAACTATGAATGGCCTCCCAACATCAACCTCGCTTTGAGATGGGCCGAAGAAAAGTATGTTGTCGCTTCCAATGCCCTTGTGGAGTCATCCAGCCAGGTGCAAGAAGAGAATCGATTCAACAATTTTTCGTGCCAGGCTGAAGCGCTGGCCAAGATCAATATCAAAGTCGGTGTCTGTGACGATGCTGAAGAGTCTCCTGTGCTCTGGACCAGGGACGCGGAAAATGAGCCCGTATTGCTTGCCGCCATCTTCTGGGTTGATCTTGGTGACAACACCCAGACAGTCGAGTGTTCGCAGTTCGGACGGTTTAAGATCGAACTTCAACAGCTTGCCAATGTTTTCCACGCGGCGTTCCGTCACGATAGACACAAGCTGCGGGCTCTTATAGGCAGTCGTGAGCGCCGGCGATTCCGCCTTCCATTCTACAAGCACATTGCCTTTGTCGAAGGACCCTCGACCTCGACAATTTCTTGGATCTGGCTTCATCGTCTCCTTCAGCCGCCGGAACTTTTTCGTTACGTCGATATGGTCTAGTGCTGTCTTTCTGCTTTGCAGGGCATTAGTGGCTGTCTTGAGATAGGCAAGTCCCGGAGTACAGGGTCATCCTGGCAGGTATCCCCTATCTTGTCAAGTAGATCCGGGTCGGACGAAGTTAACGAAGAATTGAACACCAGATGAGCCGCCGTATCGGTTCGGGGGGTTCAAAGAAAACATAGAGGCCATTAACCATATCTCGAATCAAAACAAGAGCCTTTGTGGCTTCTCATCCTCTACTGCCCATTTTAAACGATCGATGACTGTGGCGTCGTTCCGAATCTGCTCTATTTTCTCTGACAGCATCGACCGACTGGAAGAATCGCTGGCTTTTAATTTATCTAATCTTGCTATATGATTCGCAGCAGATAGCGGAAGGTTGGCAGCGGAACTGATCGTAGTGTTGGTCGTTGCTTTGGCTTTGAACACATCAAAGAGATGGCTGAGAATGGCGACATAATGCACAACCAAGTCTCCGTGTCGCCGAAATCGAGGCTCGAGCAGATGCAGGCGTGTCTCGTCATATATCCCCCAATTCACGCCCCATTCTTTCAGCCGAGCTACTTGCATATCAAGGTGTATCTGAAATGTCATGGCATCGAACCCTATGTCCTCGCTGTCTTGCCATGTTGAGTATATTGTCGTGCATTTATCGAAAAGTTGCAGGAATAGGCCAAAGCTGCCGAGGGCAGTACCCGCAATGCCCGTGGAGTCTGGCATTGCACAAACTGGTCATAAAGGGGGATTTCGAGTGCTGGCTTACTTCACAAAAGCAGCTTGATGTCAGAATTTCGGGCTGCGTTGTTCAGGCAGCCGGCTTCAAGGTTCAGCCCAAACCAGCTCCAGGTGATCCCCTCGTGTTCGACCACGTGACGACCTGGCTCAGCCTTGATCTTTCTACACACATCCCACCTTTGTCATCAGTGGCAGAATTGACCTAGTGAAACTTCTTGATTGCCAGATTGCAATAGTACAGAGAGATCGAAATATCATGGCCCCTGCATTTCCAAGAGTCGAGGTGATGGAAGCTGTAAACGTGGCGCGGGAGCGTCGTGAGGCTGAACGCGAACATGACTTGCTGTCCTTCCTATCTGTCATTGTCCACGAATACACCTCATTCGATTTGGATTTCACCTTGCTTGGAATCATCTTGAACGATTCGGTTCTTGACATGCGACAGATTGGGTGCGCTGGCGGTTATTTCTAAGTATATAAAGCTAACGGCAAATCCCTTCTCGCCCGGCGATTCTTTGAGCAGGGTTTCGCTGCCAAGGAGAGTATCTTTCCGAAAGTCGTTGCCATCAAATCGCCTGTCATCAAAGGGGAGGTTAACAGCAGCAGGAATCGGAAGATCAGGACCGCCATGGCGCGAGAGCTGATGATCTTGCGGCATGCGCATCTCACTCGGCATGACAACGTGATCCGCCTTTTGGGCAGTCTGCTGGCATAGTTCGATTACCGACATACCTTCTGTCATGCCAGTACTGGTGCTTGAGGCTGCAGAAATGGATCTAGAAGTCTTCATGGCACCTGGGAAAGGCGTCGCAAGACGTAAACTTTTGGGTCTAGCCGTAGACATTATAGCTAGAGTGCAAGCAATACACGAGTCTGGAATCGCACATTACGTCATCAAGCCCAAGAACATCTTGATTTGCAAGCATGAGGACCTTGGTTTCACCGCCAAAGTCGCTGACTTCGGGTGTGCTATTTTGCTGAGCACCATCAAGGACAAGGTAATGCCACCCGGGGGAACACGATTCTGGCAAGCGCCAGAATGCTCTCAGCCGCTTTCTGGAGAAGGATTGAAACAGGCGGATATGTACCAGCAGGCCTGATTGTCTGGAACCCTTTGACCGCAAATCTAGCTGTGACGTGTATGGAACGCTTTGGTCAACTTCATTTTAACCTATAATAATCTTAAATATAGGTATAAGATTATTAATAAAGTGAATTATGAATAGTCTTATTTAAGATAATAACTATATATATAGGGCTAGTTTAGCTATCCTTTTATTAGACTACTCTATTTTACTAGTCTATTAGTTTATCCTAGCCTAGTTACGTAACGTAGCCTCGTTCTCTATCGGCCAACCTGCTGTATGTCTTTCCTTATAGCGCGGGGTGCCTGTCCTAGCGACCTCGTCCGTAACCTGGTTCGTAATAAGTAAGGGGTTTTATTTGTACTACTTTACCCGTTAACTACCTTAGCTAGGAATGGACTTAGAAAGCTCTCGGAGTGCCATTAAACTTCACCTACATCTCCGGATCGGTACTCTGCTAGTAGTCACGAGAGGACGTTCGAGGGTAAAGTTCTTAGTCGATATATAATTGATTAGGAATAAGGACAAGCGTCTCGACCTCCCTTGACACTCCCGAAACGAGGATCACGATGCCCGCTGGGATGAAGAAAGACTTTCAACAGTCCCGTGAGCTTCTAGACCCCTGCAAAGAATGTTGAATTTAACAGATGACTTCTTACATTCGGCGCCAGTCTTGCCGCACGCCTGGCATACCGAAGGAGTACTTTGCGGACGTACAACAATTATACGCTTGTTGCGTTCTGTCCTTTGAGAGTACCATTCTTCGCCAAGGCATATTGGAAAGCAGCAATCTCGTCCCACAACTTGCACACAGTTGCATTGACGGCGTACGGCGACGTCTTGTTCTGGATGAGCAAGCCAGTTGGCTCCTGGGCCGTGTATTGCGGCCATGTCTTGTTGTTTCCCGGGGTTGCATCAATTGCCATGTGCGTCCAAGCATTATTGAGGAAATGGGATAAAGCCACTTCGTCAACCGTCATGTTGCATGTACCATTTGGGTGAGGCAGATTGGTGGTGTCACCAAATACGAACGGAATTTCAGCTGTGTGCGCAGCTCGTAGCAGTGGCACCGCTAGTTGCGGAATACCGGCCTCCCATGTGCAGTTGGGCGCGTGGTCGAAGTAATAGTTCCACACCGGCACACCGGCCTTCGCTGCGCTTCGCGCGCCACGATAAGCCGGGCAGCGATCGGTTGCTTCAGATTCGACATAGCTGATGGCGATTAATGGCGGGTATGGGTATTGTGAGAAGGCCGACAGGGGATAGTATTGCTTGATCGTGGATACGAATTGCTCGCCGAAGTTCTGGAGAAGGAACAGGTCGTAATCGGAATCTGCGATGTTGATGGCTGTGCCGTTGAAGAACTGTATCAGTGCGAATAGCGAGCCTTCGAGCGAGTTCGAACCGAACATCGCCGGGACTGTTACTCCCGCTTCTGATGGCTGGTGAGGGACGATCTCTCCATCCACAAAGGGGGCATAGAAGAAGCCGTTTGGACTGCTCACGCTCAGTGCAGGCAGTGGATTGCTATTCAGCAATGGCAAAGTTGCCGACACGTTGACGTAGGACTTCACATCTGCCGACCGAAGGCACGTCTTATTGTTGTCGTTGCATCCCAAAGCCTGCGCGAAAGTCGAACCAAGGTGATAAGCGACATCTGCCAGAGGCGCTTCCCTGCCTCCACCAGACTGCATGATGACTGCCTTGATCAATGTCTTTGCTTGTGGGAGTGTCGCAACCGTGAAGACATTAACCGCCCCAGCGGATTGCCCATGCAACAATACTTTGTCAGGATCTCCTCCAAAGGCAGCAATATTGTCCTTCACCCACTGCAGCCCGAGCAAGATATCTTGAATACCCTGATTACCCTGGATGCCGGCGTCAGGCACCGCGAGGAACCCTAGGGGACCAACGCGATAGTTCAGGGAAACCATTATCGCGCCGGTGCTGGGCACATTGCATCCGTCGTACACCGGGTCTGAGATGCTGCCGTAGGCGTCGCTGCCCCCGTAAATCCACACTCGCACGGGTAGGGAGGAAGTGTTGGTTGCGTTGTCAGGTGCCCAGATGTCTAGGTACAGACTTCATGCTTCTCAGCTGTCATTCACGCACAGGAACCGCAAAAAGGAACATACCAGTCCTCCGCCGATTTCAGGTCCTCGGCCAACACACTAAATTGTATGCACGAGGGTGCTGGATTCGAGGCATTAAGGACGCCGTTGGGATAAGACCCGTCGTACGGTTTCGGGGCCTCAAGTCGCAGGTTGCCAACCGGGGGTTCCGCATAAGGAATGGCCTTGAAAAACACTGCGCCGGTGTCGCTGCTGCAGTGTCCGCCGAGCAATGTACCGGCTTTGGTTTGTGCTTTGGGTTGTTCTGCGGTGCAAACAGACTGGATTGCTGCAGCAATAGTGAAGAAAGTTAAGAAAGTCCCCATTTTGGCGGCCACAGACACACAGATGTGATCGATCGCGGATGGGAAAGAGGAAATCCACCTCTGCGCATCACGACTCTTTATACACCAACACTCTAGCCATTCTATCGATCTAAGTGAGTAATTTCGCCCCTTATCAACACGCGTCATCGACAGAATCAGCCACTCAGAAGTACAAGTATATCCCCAAGAGTGCTTAGCATGCTTCTTCATTCCTGGACAACCTCGCGGATTATAGACCGAAGCGGTTTAGCCCCGATGGGTCAAATCCGATCACCCTGGACAACCTTTTCTAATAGCTTTGCGAGCTCTACTCTTTGCGACTCTACTTTTCGCGAGCTCTACTTTTCGCGAGCTCTACTCTTCGCGGTGCGGTGAGGCCTGCCGGAGTGTACAAGGGAGGAACTTACTGCGAATGCGGTGGGCTGTGCTTCGCTCCGCACCCAGAAGCCGATTCCTGATGGCCTATCTCCAAGAAATTGTCCCAAATGGCTAATTGACCTTGATGCCTTCCTTCTTGTATGTCCGGCAAGACCAATACATCCTCCGCCTCATTCTCAACAGGGTCTTCATCGAGACTCTCGAAACAATCATTGTCGGAATCGGAGGTAGATAATAGACGGTGTAGTTGACAGGTCCGGTAGTGCAACATCCTCTAAGTTCAGCTGGAAGAGGTCGGCTTCGAGGCCAGGCCAGGAGCCGCAGAGGCCTGAGTGATATCCATCTTATGATGCTGATAAATGAATAACTGGCCAGCGTACATGTGAAGAGAAACGAAATCAAGACTATTTCGATGTTCTAGCGGCCTTGGCATTCATCATGTGCAGCTTTGTTGAAAGCGCGTAAGGGGTCGGGGGTAATAAGTCCAGGCCTTTTTCGATCACGAAGTCCGTGGCCTTTTGGACCGCGGCCTTCAAAGATGAGTTTTTGACTTCGGGCTGTTGCCACTCACAATACTGCTGTACATTGTTATCTCGGAGGCCGGAGAATTCGACCGGGCTCACTTCTGCCTTTAACACAGGATCCACGTGCCCTGAATTACGACTTGGTAAAATATTGGTAATCTGTATCGGCTGAATTCCAGACGAGGGGCCGAGATTTTTGGTTTGATTATGATCTTTGCTCGGTCTTTCTTCTTTGTATATCTGTTGTCACAGCTCCTCAGGCATTTGATTATGTGTATCCAAAGGTTTTCCGTCGTCCTTGTCGCGAATGAGCGACTGGAGATGGTGACTCTTTAGTCCGAATCGCTTGTTCCTTTGCGAATCAAACCAACAGAACGGTTTCAACTCACACGGCGTGACAAAATCATCCTCGGATCTTTCTGCCACCTTGACTCTTATGCCCGTGTCTTCGGCTGTCGCGGACCGTGGGGAGGGGACCTTCCTTTTCAGCAATTCTTCGAGATAGGGCAGGAGGATATGAGGACCGTGTGAGGTAGGCTCGAGGACTATGTCCTCCTCCGTATTCTTGGACACCACTGTTTTATTGATCATCAATTTCCATTCGATACGGTAGTGGATAAGGTTGGGTGGCATCTCATCATATGTTGCATTGCGATCCCAGTCTCTTATTTAAACAAAACTCAGGGGGTGCGACTCGAAGGCCTTAGCCAGCCCTACAACTAGCCAAGCATTAGCCCGCGGTGTAGTCGAGTCCCATCCTCATTCGTGACTCACATTTTCGCAGCCGCAGCATCTGCTACAGTACTTCCTGCAAACTGCAACAATGAATGGTGTCACAGAGCTCCTGGCAAGGACAGCCCTTGAGGATGCGACTTTCGGCAGGAGCCAGCTTGAAACTTTTCCCAAGTTGCGTAAGACATTTGATCATTTTCTCATTTTCCGCGCCGTCTGCAACACTTCGTCAGGTTTAGAATCAGAGCATTTGATGGCAGGCTTGAACGAGGTCGAAGAGGCGACCTTATGGCAATTGAGACAGTGGTTGAATTCCCACGGCGAGAATGTGAGATAGTCTCAGCTTTCTGACTTTTCTGCTGGTCGCGATAGGAAAGTCGAGATCCTACTCCGTTCATATCCATAATCGAACATATGAGAAGCCCAGCTTTTCGGCTTCGGCTTCTTCGGAATCCGGCGAGTCCTATTCTTCTAAAGCAAACAAGCTTTCTTGTCGGAATCGACTGGAGTTGTCGAAACCGAACTTTGAGTCTAGACACATCAGCTCCCCAGAAGACGTCTAGACCAGTGGATTAATTTCAAGCAGTGTAGCGTCGGTGGATTTGAAGAGTGAGTAGAGATCGGATAGTAGCTTATGGAGCCTGCGAACGTCAGAGTAGAACTTATTCGCTCAGTACCCAGCAATGGTCGACAACGCGTTCTAAACCATTAACGGTGTCGCAGCCATCACGCGCTAGTATTGCACCCACTATATAGCGAGGATGCATTTCCTTTTAAGGCCTATATCCTCTGTCCACTTTATCAGTTCCTAGGGTATCCTCTTCTATATTTAATAGACGTTTAGTAAAATAATAGTTAATATAGTATTATAGATATTGTTTGATAGTTTAATTAGTCCTTTCTATTTGTTTATCTATCTCTAAATGGTATACTATTAATATTTTATATCTAACTCTAAGTAGATTTATTAGTAATTACTATATAACGATGTCCTGGATTCTTAGACGTCCGATTTCCCTTCCTATTCTAGCGGGTGAGCTCGCCGCTCTAACTCACCCACCGCTCACCCCTGGCCCACCCTAGTCATTGGTCGTCAAGGTGAGCTAGGGCGTGCAACGTGCAGCCCATATAATCCAATGGTTCTCGCATCATCTAGGTATATGTGGTATTCCTCTCCCATGTCCTGTTCCCACGGGCCACCGTTCTGCATGGTCGCCCCCCAACATCCCTGTGACATCTGCTTTCTGCAGTATGCTTAGTTGGTTGGGCACCCGTACGTCCACAGCTTGTGCAGAGCCACGCATATCAATGGATCACCACGTCTACGGATGGGAAGACTCCCATGGTGTCAACTGCATTCACATCCCAATGGCGCTGGGAAAGCTGGGCATCACATGACCAGGATATTCGGGGGGATTATGATGGCGTGAATACGGTGGACCAGAATGTGTAGAAAAATCTCTTGTTGGTCTGCCAAATGTTGGCTGTTCTACCTACTATATCTATTTGCTGGCAACTTGATCCTTTTTCGCTGTTTTACCATAGCTAGAACCATCCTTGGCTCACTGGCCACTTAATTTTATCATTTCCATATCAAGTTACGCCACACAACGCTTTTGTTACTGCCTCAGCAGAAGGCTTTACCAAAGCGCAATACGGTGATTACGGTAGATCTTTTGTCAGGTGGCGTTGCCACTACGGCGCGTCATTTACCCACTTGCGCCAACAGATTTGATGCCGCTAGCACCCGAAAGTTCTCGACCAAGCCTTGACAAGATTAGTGAACTAGATTGTATGAAATTGTGGCGGACGTTTTGCCTATCCCGTGACTAGGCCGCTGTAGAAGGTGGCTGTCATGGCACCGGGATGGCATGCTGCAGTAAATGCCTGTCGAAAGACCACTATTGTCACGGGCTCGGTCCGAGGCTTCGAAGACGCCACCCAGGCACGGGACGGGTCCATCCACTGATGTAGTTCGTCCTAAACTGCAAAAGCAAAAGCGGACCAGTGGAGCAGATTGGCCACGAATTGCCGAGACCTGAATTTCTCGAAGGGTTAAAAAAATGCGTCTTGTGGTGATAGAAGTGGAGCCAAGCACTCTGTGGAGCCCGCTGGATTGACTAGATTTAGAGTTGGCCTTTTGACCGGATTGAGGCAATCAGAAATACCACTTGAGGGCTAGCCTCATTTCTCACACATATCCCGAAATGCAGGCCCAGAATTGCTCATTATCCGACTAGAGGAAATGGCTTGGAACGCTCAGATGCAATGCGGTGGGCCGAGATAGCTTCAGCCACAGATTCTGTGCGAATGGTTTCATAAAACTGCATAACCCACTGGTCTCGACCGTCCTACTGCAATGACGCCCAACAACTCAAAGCCATTCATCAACAACGATCATTGACTCGAATGCGAAGTCAACGCGAACTCGTCTTGTCCATCTGGACCTGGGGGATCCTCGTACTGTCTGCCTCTGCAGGGCGCGGTCTCCCACCAACGGACCTGTCAGTTCTGGGTCCGGTCTACATGCCTGCGGCACACTTCAACTTTCCAGCATTTATAACCGCTAAGAACCAGGTGATTGCAGAGATTGAAGCCAGTCTCAGCAACGGGAACAGCATATACGGGCCTACCGATAATCAGACAACATCATTCTCTGTTCAAGTTTTCGGCGTCCAGTCTGATGAGCCACTCCTGGACTACCACTTTGAAGCACCCGGGCTGGTGGGCTCAACCACTAAGAGACCCTTGAGCGAAAACACTGTGTATAGAGCAGGCAGCTTGGGGAAGCTGATGACGATTTACGTCTGGATGGTGGACATAGGGGACAAAGTGTTTCTGGACCCCATAACGAACTATGTCGTGGGTTCGCCCCCTTCCCACCATATTCGTTGCGACGAGTCTAACCATGGCCACAGCCTGAGCTCGAGCAGGCTGCTCGGGCATATGAAATCCCTTTGTGGTCTACAAACTGGTCTGAAGTGACCGTCGGGTCCCTTGCATCTCAGCTTTCTGGCATAGGACGAGACTGTGAGTGCGCAAACTGCAACCCTTGATATGGCAGACTGACGGCGAAGGAAAGTCAATGGAGGCGATTTTGCGGTGCCGATTTTCGGCGAAAATGCTCAAGAATTAGCCATTGCCAATGGGTATCCACCCTTGTCAGAGGATGCTTTGATAGGATGCTCCAACATTGGGAGCCTGACTCGCTGTAACCGAGAGGGTATGTCGAACACAACATGACGGACGGTATTGACTTGGATAGAATATCTTGACGGTGTTATTCAGCATCCTCCTGTTTATCCGCCCTCTGCTACAGCTGCGTACTCAAACATGGCGTATGCACTTCTTGCACTTGCATATGAGAACATTACAGGAAAAACAATGGATGCAGGGCATGCCGCCATATTTAACGAGAGACTGGGAATGACTTCGACCACAACTTCAGCCCAGCCAGATGCTGACGCCATAATCCCGTGGAATGATACCTCAGCAATGTATTCCGACCACCTCGGTCTTCTTACGCCGTATATATCGAATGACCACCCTTGTTTTCTGCACAGTTTCCGCTAATCCATGATCTCAGGGCTGGGGGACAGTACTGCACTGCGAGGGATCTGCGACGCTGGGGCCAGGCCATCCTCAATGACGAACTAATTCCAAGTGCTATCACCCGCCGGTGGATGAAGCCGCACGCGCTTACGTCGCAGTGGGAAGGAGCAGTGGGTGTACGTCTCGTTTGTTAATCCGTCCATGCATTTTTGATCGTTTTGTTTCGTCCTGACTCTTGGGTGTAAGGCTCCTTGGGAGATCTACAGGACACAGGTATCAACAAACAAACCGCTCGGACTCGGCCGGCTGGTGGACACTTACAGCAAATCTGGAGATATTGGTGCTTACACCACATATTTTGGTCTTGTCCCAGATTATAATATGGGGATCACCGTGCTAGCAGCAGGTGATAACAAATTTTCACAGATGCAGGTTATTCGAAACATCGTTGTGGATGCCTTCTACAACGCTGCTGAAGAAGCCGCAAAGGAACAGGCGCGAGCAGCATTCACAGGCACCTTCAAGGCATCAGAACTCAATTCCTCCATCAAGTTTGCAGTGGACGACGGCCCAGGTGTCGTAATCACCGACTGGATCAGCAACGGCACTGATTTCCTTGCCAATGCTTTTCTTTACCCCAGTAATGATTTTCGCCTTTACCATACTGGGCTTAGCATAGTACATGACGAGCTGATGTGGTACAAATACCAACTGAGCGCCCTGCCGAATGGTGGCGAGCCCGGAATGGATCTAACGTGGAATGAGAACAATGCGCGCTGGATATGGGGTGACTCTGCTTCGTACGGAAACTTGGGTACGCAGGCATTTCTGATTGGTTTTGACTCGAATGGCGTGGTGCAGAGCGTGGGCTCACAGGCTCTTCGCTGCAACATGACCCGACAAGCAGCATGAGGTTAGATGAAGCTTGGGTCGCTATTGGAGAGGAGAGTAGTTGCACCAAATTTTGTCAGTACCACTTGAAGGAGATATCGTCCAAGCTTCTTAATTTTGTCCCTACATAGTCCTTCCGCACAAAGTATAGTTGGCAACTGTTTGTAGGGACCGAGTCCCTCGTACTGCCGAGTCTGGTCCCAGTCTTGCCCACCACTGAAGAGAAGCAATTCGGTGTTTGGCGCAATAACACTTTCGTTCGCGTGCTGATATTTTGCTGTGTGTCACAGCAAGGCTTATCAATATTTCCTGAACAGGTAAGAATACTTTAGCCCTGCAACTGGAAGCTCAGGACCTTTTGAGCAAGTCGGAGAACGTTCTAGGAAGTTTCCGTACCCGAGGTCGAGTTTTAGGGGGCTAACGCAGGCTGGTGTAGCTCTTGTTTGGCAATGAGTCGCTGTTCAGTCACAAGGTTAGGATCGCACTTTGTGAAGGCCAGCCTCTCAGGAGTGGCGATATTTGTCACCTCCATCTAAGGGAGTTAGATGATCAGTTACTAATGAAATAGCCTTTACCTCACTCCTGTTCAGTCCAGTACTGGGTGAATAGCCAATTTTGGATATTCCCAGTTTCCGACAATATCTCTGATTTGCGAAGTCCTTGCACTCAAAATGGTGTGTCCAACCGAATCCTTCGGAATTCTTCGCTTGATCATAGTAGTTGGAGTCCAGTAGACAGCAATAAATACTTGAAACACCAGCCTTTTCAAGTTCAAAGATCTGGGGAGAACCTATCAAATTGTCCACGCCGAGGAGTTCATCTTTCTCCCTTCAAGACACGAATCGAAGAAAGGTGAAATTGATCAAAATGATCTTCATAAGGGCCGCCATCACTCTGGCTCTCGCAACAGGGATCCTCGCACGGGGTTTACACCAAAGCAGGTCCATTTCAAGCTTACAAAAACAGGGCTTCATCGATGCCCAACTTCAGGAGCTCATCTCTACGTACAATATCCCAGCACTTGGAGTAACCGTAGACGATGGGAGTGTCGTCGTACACGCCCACTCAGGGGTGCGGAAATTTGGCACCAACGAATCGGTGTCAGCAGATGCAGTCTGGCATCTGGGATCAAACACTAAGTCCATGACGGCGACAATCATAGCGCTCCTGGTTCAAGAAGGCCTTCTCACTTGGGACACCACAATGAAGGACATATTTGTGGACATATTCCCTAAGATTCACGACAACGTGCAGAATGTCACCCTGAAGGAGCTAGCTGCACACAGGAGTGGTATATCTGGTACGTTTGGCTTTGATCCCGGCACTCCAGCATACATGCAGCTCTCCATCTACGCGATGGATGAGGTCCCCGCAAGAGCTGTTGCCGTATCGAATATTCTCGGCGATAGCCCTCTCGGGTGGCAAGCTAACGGGACTCGTGGCGCATACGAATATTCGAATAACAACTATATCATTCTTGGGCATGTTATTGATGTCATAACTGGTAAACCAGCGGAGGAGGTCATTAAGACCAAAATCTGGGAGCCGTTGGGCTTGTCGTCCGCCAGCTGGGAGCCGTTGTCGCCAAACTCACCGTGGCCACATATGCCCAACCTCACAACCCTGGAACCCTATCCATACCCAGAAGGCTGGCCTGTTGAGCTGCGAGATCTGCCACCACCTCTCAATCCCGCCGGACTGGCGCACATGACGACAGCAGACTACAACAAATGGCTGAGAGTGCACGTCGATCCAGCGGCTCAGAAACTCATAGGGCTTGATTCGGAGCAGTTAGCCATTCTGCACACCGCTCCCCCGATACTGAATCCCACGGAGAGGACGTACACATACGGTGGATGGGTGCGCTATGTGGGTGAAGCATGTAGTAATAGCACGACTGACGGATATTGTCTATTCCATACCGGGAGCAACCTGATGAACATTGCCCAAGGCTGGGTTGACACCACGAGAAACTTGACTGTATCAGTCATGGCTAATTGCCCGCCTGTTAGTGGCGGAGCTGATGCCACCATGGCAGCGCTGGGCCTACTCAAATCTGAAAATCTTGTTCTCTGATATGTACGGCAGTGCAAGTAAGTAGATGGCGAGGCACATAGGCCTCTCCGACTCATGGTATCCTATCGGAGAAGGTCTCATCGAAATCCACCAGCTTGATAGTTGGAACCTCGTTGAGGACGGATATGCAGTGGGCGTGAAATTAGGGAACTACGATGTCCATTCGGAAGACTTCCAGTTTACAACATTGCTTGACCTAAGAAAAATCAAAGTTGGAAACATAGGAAAAGATGACCCAGTACAGCCGACCAACCGTTCGGAATCTCGTAAAGATGAAGGCTTGTATCTAATTCGGAAATACTTGTGGAACATCTAGATTGCGAGGCTCCCAGACTCTACCACTCCAATATTGTTCTGAAGGCACTCTCCCTCGCGCCTGGATTTTCTTTGCTCGCTCCTTGGCTTCGCTCCACACTCGCAATATGTTTTCCCCAATCAGCAATTTGGCTTGCTCATCCGTCGCATTACCACGTGCTAGCACCCTAGCGACCAAGTTCGGCCACTGTGATGTATCCTGGTCCCCTCGTAAGCAGTCGTTCTAGGGTTCGGACAGTGGGAAAACATACCTCAAGCCCCCTCAACACCCGCGTGGATCCATCAAAGTCGGAGCCTATCCCAACGTGCTTCCATCCGATCATATTCACGATATGAAGAATGTGGTCGACGAGGTCATCCACGGTTTTGCCCTCTGGGTGCGCCCAGTCCAGGAACAGAGATATTGCTGGCAACATGACGAGTCCGCCGTTGGCTTTTAAGTCCATTAGGACGTCGTCCGGCACGTTACGGACGTGCTGACTGAGATTGTAGGTTGCCGAGTGAGAGAATATCACAGGAGCTTCAGTAATACGCAGTACATCGCGCATGGTGTTAGGGGATACGTGGGAGAGGTCGACAAGGATTCCAAGCCGGTTCATTTCCGAGACGGCGGCCTCGCCAAACTTAGTCAAGCCGGGATCATGGCCAGATTGTAAGCCAGAGCTAACACACGAGGTGGCGAACGAGTTGTCACAGTTGTGTGTTAGAGTCATATATCGAACGCCATTCTCAAAAAGCAGGCGTAGAACCCCCAAGGAATTACCCGTCTGGTGGCCTCCCTCGACCCCAATCATGCTGGCGACTCTGCCACGCTTATGTGACCGTCGTACACACATCGGATCCGTGCAGAACTCAAGCAAGTCGGAATAGCGGGCAATCATACGTTTGGTAATGTCGATTTGCTCAAGGGTGTCCCGAACGGCCCACTAAAAAACTCCATGCCTAGTTAGCTTCTAAGATACACTCCATAGGACGTTAACGATAGACAGCGTATTAAAATTGGTCAAAGACAGATCCCCGGACATACACTAGGCTCGTTCAAGTCTTGTGCCGCTCTCTTTATTATTTCGAGGTCGTTCGTCGCGGGCACGAGTTCTTCTGGACAGGGGATAAAAACGCTCCAAAATTGGCCGCCCATCATGCCTTTTTTCATCTTTTGAAAGTCGCTATGAGAGCGAAGGCTCTCGGTTTGGAAGTCATGCCCATAGATCTGGTTGCGGAGCTGTTGTCGTATCACAAAAGGAAAATCATTGTGGCCATCTATAAGTGGTGTTTCTCGTAGAATGCGCATCGCTCTGCCTGAATAGTCATCAACTTGTAAGGGTTGTCGACTGGAAAACCATTCAAGTGGCTTATCGTTAAGCTGCAGTGCCGTGACCGCGAGGACCACTCCTAATGCCACGATCGATAAATTTCTGACGTTGGACTGCCCTCCCACGTGCTTGGGACAAGGTTGCTTCGACGTCATCTTCTGCTGCCTGACAATGGTAGAGAGGAAAATGGATTCTAGAGTTGGCTTCATAGTGCCTATATCCTTGTGGGAGAAAACTATTGATTTGGGGATCTCCCTGCTCCCGTGGCCGCTGCAGGACAGTGTACCGCAGGATCTGCATTCCGAGAATTGCCGGTTGTATCCACAATTTTGGGATGTCCAAGATTGTGGGATCAGGCACATACCTATGGTAGGGGCACCATAATACGTGCGTCTAGGCGACCTTCCGAATCAGGTTATATCTCTCTGGCTCAGCTGCCGGCTTCAGTAACTCGTTCCTTTTGCCTACAACCTCGTTTTTAATTCTACCACTTAGCCTTGGAGTCTTAAGGCGGGAGGACATATGGAGGAGGGTTTGGCTGTGCGACAAGAATACTTGCATTATTGACAATGAGGAATATTCTTCACTAAATTTCACACATGAGCACTAGTCAAGCTGCCGCTCCTGGGATACGTCAATTTGAAGAAATCGCGTAGAACGAAACAATCTTAGTCCACTGGCAATTCATTGTCATCTTTCAGCATTCAGCCTGGCCATGAAATAATGTTCTCAGGAGGTAAGGCGCTGTGCTGTATGGTAAGCCTGAAAGTTTTCAATATTGTAACTAGTTACAGTAGTTAAGCACCTCGGAGGGTCAGTCGCCAGACGCCACTTCTGTTCGTCGTAACAGTACCATTCACCTCTTAATCTGATTGCTCACAGCCCTAGCACAGCGTCGAAGGAATGACGGCCTCTCTTCTGATTCGTCTTGCCCTCCCAAAAAGCTTCTCTGGCCGTACTGGAGGTCAACCTCTTTCAGATCGATTAGCGTGGTTTTATGATAGATCTTCCAACTAATCACTAGAGTCAGAAACAAAACGATCGTTATGTAAGAGAAGACGAAGTCGACAGGCCGCCAGGGGCTGATGAGGGTACCATATCCTTGCACGAAGAGCAAGAACGTATTGAGAATGGTGGCAAAGATCGTTCCGTAGGGATACAGCCATGCCTTGAACGGTAACTCGTCAGCCGAATGTCCTTGAAGACGCCAAGCTCTTCGGAACCGAAGGTGGGTGATCCCAATACACGCCCAAGCGATGAAAGCTGCCGAGCCGGTGAGTGAGATGAGGTACCCAAATACTTTCCCTGCTCCACTGGCAATATTGATGAGCGCCACGAGCCCGACAGCATTAGTTACAAGGGCTGCATAGACTGGGACACCACCAAAGTGAGTCTTCACCAGAAACTTAGGGGCTCGACCCATGTCCGCGAGAGCAAAAAGCGTCCGTGACCCTGTGTATACAGAAGAATTGGTCGCTGAGAAGATAGCTGTGAAGATGAAAACGTTGATAAGATCTGCCCCACCGTCCCACCCAGCATGATTCAGTGCAATAGCAAATGGAGACATAGCGCCTCGGCTTTCACCGTCCTGGAGATTCGGGTCATTGGACGCGACCAGGATACTGGCAAAGAACGCCATGCCGATGTATATAAAGATAATGCGAAACATGGTTTGTCTCACGGCCTGTTGATATTATTTATCCTTAGTGATAACGACAAAAGCTAGCAGCAATAAGGGTGACTGACCTTTGGTAAATCCTTTCCAGGGTTTCTAGATTCTCCGCCTGTAATGACAACCATCTCTGTACCAGCATGGTAAACAGCGGCCAAGACGAAAGTTTGACCAAATCCGTTGATGCCATTAGCGAAAGGACCTGGGTTGACCCAATACCGGAAGCCGATATAGTCTCCTCCTAGTATGCCTCCTGTGTTGACAAGGATAGAGAGAATATATGTGGCGAAAACAGTCATAATCTTCCAAGCCGCTAGCCAGAACTCCAACTCTCCATAGACCATTACATCAAAAAGCGAAATCACCTGGAACAGAGTCCAAAATATCAAAACCCAGCCATACTGAGGGACCTTGTCTGTCCAGTATGATAGCACCAGAGCAGCTAAGTTATACTCGGCAGCTATATTGGCGGCCCACTGTGAATAGTTAACATCGAAGTTTCACCGAGCTGTATTTCGTCTAGTAGGAGGCCTACCAAGTACCAGTAATTCCATCCTAGACCAACGGAGACTGCTGGGTCCACGAAACGCCCAGCCAGCTCGGTGAATGCGCCCGGTGTCGGATAAAGTGATGACATTTCTCCCAAACTCTGCATGACGAAGAAGACATCGACTCCTATCGCAATGAACGAGATGAGAGTTCCAATCTGACACGATTAGTTGACCAATTCAATAAAACGGGGTTTGGTCAAGATACCGGCCCTGAAGATGCAATCGCAACCCCGATTCCGTACCAGATACTTGCACTGCGCCAGTTTTAGTGGGTGCTCTTGAGAAGGTTGGCTTGAGCAGAGGTCTACAACGCACCCAACCACACCGCCTAGAGCAATCATCTGAAGATGTCTCTGTTTCAGCTTTCTATGTAAACCGTGGTCGACAATCACGCCGCTATCACCAACTCGAACTCTATCGTCTTTGCCATTGTCGACATTGGTGGCGACGCAGACGGAATGTTGTGTTTCTGAGATGTTTGTCATTGTGAATGATTTTATGAAGTAGTATTGTATGCTCAGGCGCTCGGCATAATCGAAACCCGGAAAGGAAGAGCCCTGGGAGTGCCTGGATATGTAGGTAAGGTACCACCAGTAGTAGCTTGACGAGGAGCTGGGATCCTGCGTGGTTAATCGCCGATTGCCCTAATATCCTAAACTGGATAACTTGGGGCTTCATCCGGCCCCAAGATCCACCTTTCATCAATGCTTTGAGGTTTCGTGCGAGTATTGTCGCCATACGGGCTCCTGAGTGCTGTCAAGGTACCAGGCCACCTTCATTCCCATGCTCAGCCAAGTTCCTTGAAAGCAAGGTAAGGCTAGGAAGCCCAAGAATGACTTCCGAGGATTGCCACGATTAACCGACCTACCGAATTTGGCAAAATCAAATGGTAACACGCGGGCAATCTCAAGGGCACCATCCCTCTTTGTCAGGGAGACTCGAGCTGTTGGAGCTTCGCCACCGAGTGCTATGAATCTGGCTTGTGACATCGGCAGATGATATGGAAAGTGAGCAAGAACTTCTGCTTTGGGATGGCACGAAGCGAAGTCTCTGCTCAAATATGACGCAACGGTACCTCAAGGTTGGGTGTGTCGTTCAAAAGAGCGAGGGATAAATGCAGCGAGTGGAGAGGTTCAGAGTCCTGGATACTTAACCCGGAATCGCTGTCTTCGTCAACAAGTTGGAGGTGTCTGTTGTCTGTCAGAAGGTAGGAAATGGGTCTAAGGGGGCTTTCAAAAGTGTTTTCGGGATGGGCTACTCTTACGGCCCTTCCATATGTTACACCGTTCCAGATACTACCGAGTCCTGACCTCGCCTTGCATGGGCCGATCTATCTACCAGCAACGAATGGCTCTTCTCAAGCGTTTGTCAATGCGAAGGCCGAAGCGAAGTCCGCCATTGAAGGGATCATTGCAGCTGGCAATAGTAGCTTTGGCTTGTTCGACAACCTGACGACTTCGTTCTCTCTCTCTGTGTTCCGGCTAGCCGATGATGAACCACTGTTTGAGTACCACTTTGATGCTCCAGGGCTAAATGGCTCCCTCACCAGAAGCAAATTGACCGAGGACACTATATACCGAGCCGGAAGCATTGGTAAGCTGATGACCGTGTATACTTTCCTAGTGGACGTTGGAGATGCGATCTTTACGCAACCTGTCACAAAGTACCTAGTTAGTTCTACAAATGAGCAAGAAATTAAAGGGTGGTTGCTAACAATCACAGCCGGAACTGGAGGAAGCGCAAAAATCCTTCAACAATTCAATCTGGTCAACCAACTGGGATGAAGTAACGATTGGATCCCTCGCTGCTCAACTTTCGGGTATCGGGCGTGATTGTATGTCATAAGCCGCAACAAGGTCATTATCACCATCATGTTCTAACATATCATCACAGTTCGTTGGGGTGATTATGCCCTTGAAAGCTATGCTAATCCTCCTGTTGAGGAGATTAGATCGTGGGGTTTCCCTCCCGTCGACGACGACACGGCAATGAACTGTAACTTCTGGGGTCCTCAGCCCGACTGTTCGCGCGCACGTACGTCTATACTACTCTGATAGCACAAGATCAGATGTCTGACGCTGTACAGAAACACTGGAGAGCCTGATCAACCATCCACCAGCTTTCCCATCCTACCAAAGGGCAGCGTATTCAGACCTTGCTTACATGGTCTTGGGGCTTGTCTATCAGAATATCACGGGGCGGTCTATCGATGATGGCCAGATGGAGGTGTTCAACGATCGGCTGGGCATGGCCTCGACGTATCCTAGACCTCCCGCGCCAGATGTCGATGCGATTATTCCTTACAATGAAAGCGTTGCCCACTTCTATCATGACTTTGGGGTCATGTCACCGTAAGCCATTCCTACCCAGTCCAGTGATTACCTATCTAGTTGAACTCTTTCTACCAGGGCCGGGGGACAGTATATGTCGACACGAGATTTCCGCACTTGGGGTCGAGCAATTCTGAACAACACCCTTCTGGACCGTGCGACGACAAATAGGTGGCTGAAGCCCGTAGCTCTGACCTCGCAATGGACTACGGCGGTCGGCGCACCGTTTGAAATCTACAGAATGCAGTTCCCCGCGAACAGCATTATCGGCTCAGAGCGAATTATCGACACGTACTGCAAGCAAGGTGACGTTGAAATGTACTCGACTTATTTCGCCGTTGTGCCGGACCTAGAAATCGGAATGTCGGTTCTGACTGCGGGAGAGCATCCCAATCGACAGATTGCGCCGGTTCGAAACACGGCTGTTGAAATATTTGTAGGTGCATGTGCTTTATACTGCTCTGTCTTCGTTGAGCTGCCTTGTACTATCCTGCTGACTGCCATGGCGTACCAAGTACCGTGCAGCAGATGCGGCGGCCAAGGAACAGGCCGGCCAGGCATTCACGGGCAGGTATGAGGCCACCGACCTCAACTCATCCATCTCGCTGGTTGTTGACGGAGGTCCCGGCGTCCGGATCAGCGAGTGGATCAGCAATGGCACCGATTTTTTAGCAAGTCCCCTCTTGCAACCTTTCGGCGACCTGCGCTTGTATCCCACACGATTGACGACGAAGGGCGACGATGGCATCACGTACCACGCCTACCGTTTCCAAGGTTTTCGCAATGGCGGCGAACGACAGCAGGGGGACTGGTGGTCTGAGTACAATGATTGGTGGTTACAAGTGGACTATATCCTCTATGACAACAAAGGTGTGGATTCGTTCGTTATTGGCTTTGACCAGGCTGGGCTTGTACAGAGCGTGCTGCCAGTGGCTTTGGGAGCTGCTCTATACCGTGCCTAAGTTCTCCAAGGGGCAGCATGCCCAACGCTGGTGACTAGAGCTCTGACAGGCTTTAGCTTGAGAGAGATATCAGAGTATCCCTTGTTCTCTTGACACACAAAAAGGGCGGGCGTGGCATCAATTGGGTGTGACTGGCTGCTCTTATTTGGCTGGGTAAACCCTCACGTCTCCCTTATTCAATGTTTCGAAGCGCATAAAAAGACAATCACCGTCGAGATGTTCCAAACAAAGCCGAGTACTGTTTTCGGGACGGTAGAGTCACGGGTACTCATACATCGAGTGGCCCGTCGACAGTCTGGATGGTGTGACCTCTTTGCCTTTCTCTCAAGGCTTTGCGTATCGCGGGACGCCCACAGCCACTATTCGGGAGCTAGTCCCTACTAGCGTTTAACATGCGTGTTGCCAGGCGCTACAGAACTATACTTTTATATGCATGTATCTATAGGAGGTAAATACCAATGCAAAAAGCAACCTTTATTTCCAAGCGGAGCTCATGCCAAGATGCCTAGAATGTATTAGCTCCCCTATCCAGCCTGTCTGGCGCGAAAGCCTTCTAATGTCTTGCCGGACATCTCCACTGCGTGACAAATATTGAATCGCCTTTGGTATCTCTCTTTTACTTCCCCACAGCGCCGCTCCTAGGCTGTACGTGCCGCTTCTCTCGTGGTAGGTGGGCATGAGCAATACGGACTGCCACACCGTCCATAATGCTGGATCAGATTTCAAAGCACCGGGAGGAACTCGTGGACTGCCTCAACTGTACCGCAACGCGTCGGCTCTGCGACCGGACGCGGTATCGGTGTGATACGTGTGCCCAGAACTCAGATGATTGTCAAGGCTACCCCAGACGGCTGCGGTGGCTGGTTGGAATTACCTCGCGCGGGAAGGACAAACACAAGTCCCTCAGCATCAAGTCCTCGAATCCCAAGTGGCAACCGGTACACCATTCCAAACATTCTTTCAAGTTCAAGCCTGGAATCCCACAGAGCGGTCGCACAGCGCTCTCCAAACCCCCCAAGACAGTATCACAGACATGCTCTCCTGGGTCTGGTGGGCGAGGCTCGCCGTCTCAGACTCCTCAACTTACGGCCCACACTGAGCTTCTGCCTGGAAGTGCTGATTTGCCGCTTGATGATGCAAGCAGATTCTTTGGCGACAACCTCGAATCTATACTAGTTACCTGCACGACACCCTACAGCAACAGCAACAACAAGGGCGAAGATATGGGGGCTCTGGATTCATTGCAGCTGGATGATTCATCGCTAGGACACCACTATACTCTCGAAGAGGATTGTGATGATGACCATGATAACGATAATACTGAGAAAAGCGATGATACACCCGAAAACATAACAGCAATCGCGCCTTGTGACGCCATATTGTCCCCTAGCTACTCCAAGCAGCCCGCAGGCCCAGCCCCAGAAACTATTGAGCTGCTCACATTCTGTACGTCCCCGTTCCCATGACTTACAAAAGCTCCAGGGGACCGAAGACACGAAGCCAACTATAAAACTAACTGTCTTCAAGATGATTCGCATCTCTGCACAGTCCCATTCACGCATGACTTCCCCGAGAACCCACTCCGATGCACGCAGGGCCTCTCAGCGGAGTCGACACATCTGCTGCACGCACTGCTCGCATTTTCTCTGCAGCACGTAAGTCGCCTGGGCGATACGTCCCCGGCTGCCAAGCACTCGTTTGCCAACCAAATCACCGCATACAAGTATTCCGCGGCCGCTTGGTGCGAAAACACGCCACCATGCATGTCCGAAATCGCGAAGATGCATCTCCTCGATACAATAGTCATCCTCTTCGCCTTGGATGTAAGGAAATTCCTCCGTTTGTAACTCGCTTCGGTGCAAGCGGTTCCATGGACTTGCTTTTCATCACCCTCAAGTTTCCACGCCCTCCCCGAAATGACATGTGATAGCTGACAGTGCGAATAGACACTTGTCTCCGCTTGTGGGCCGTGGCGTGCACGCTTGACCAACATGTATCTCAGGATCGAGGCGATGAATGGGCTGGACGTCATTGCCACATCGCCTCGAGCCCACGCCCAATTGATGTTGTTTGTTTGGTGAGTACACATCCCCTGATGCTACCTCCAACGCGGCTACTGACAAACTATCCTCAGGTGGGATTGTAGCACTGCACTGGTGGCTCGTGCGGCTCCCGTGTTCCCACGGGCATATTACGACTACGTACTCGAGCTCGATACGGGGGCGACATATGATATCTTCACCATCAGCGGCGTGCCTAGGGGCTTGTTCCGCTGGTTTAGGGAGCTGGCACAGATGGCTGGGGAGAAGCGGCTCGTTGCGACGCTCCAACATGCGACTTTCAATGTGGGCCGCGCACTACAGATCGACAGCGACATCCGCGCATACAACATCGGCGACCATCTCACGATTCAGCCTCCGGATAATACCGACGAAGATGTAGCCGCAGAGCTGCTCGAGTGCTGGCACGACTATTACAATGCCGCAAACGCCTGGAAGCATGCACTGCTGCTGTACATCGCGCGAGTGTTCCGCTGGGACCCATCCCGCCCGGGCCCGCTGCCGGAATTGGCTTCGCTATCGCGTCTCGTGCTGGACAGCGTGCGCTGCTGTCGTCCCGAGTCGGCCATGCAGAAGCAGCTGCTCCTCCCTGTCTTTGTGGCCGGGGCCGAGGCGCGCGACGTGTATTCCAGGGACTTTGTCCGCCTGTATTGCGACTCCTGGTACCAGCAATCCCGGTATACGTTGTTTCACGAGGCCTCTATGCTATTACAAGAGATCTGGACTCAGAAAGATCTTGGGGCTAACGATTCGGCAGTGTGGTGGGGTAGCATCATCGACGGCAAGCAGACCTATGGCGGTGAGTTTTTGTTCGGTTAATGCGCCTGGCATCACGTTGTGCACAGCAAGAGGCGTTGACAACGTAATAAGTCCCCGGGCACGGCCAGACATCTTCGTTTTCGGGTCCTGGAAATGTACGTACATCTGTCTACTCGACTACCTACAACAAGATGATTAGTAAACATCCTCTCACCTTGTACCCATGGCTCAAATTCCCATGGGAAAACCCCACTCCAAGTCTTTTATTTTACAACCGAGCGTGGAGACCTTTCCAGCCCGCGTCTTCGGCGATCATTTCCGCGGCGCGCTCGCCCACGGCCAGGACGGTAAGCATCAAATTGATCGTGACCATGGTGGGGAAAACGCTGGCATCAGCAACGCGCAAGTTCTTTACGCCACGGACCTGAAGCTTGGATTCTACCACTGTCAGTGGGTTGGAGACGATGGCACCCATCTTGGCCGTACACGCTGGATGGTAGATAGTGTGCGAGACGGAGCGTGCGTACCGATCGAGTTCTTCGTCTGAGGTAACCTGAGAGCCTGGCGCCACCTCTTCCTTGATCCAGCTCTTTAAGGGTTCTGTCATCGCCATCTTCCTCGCGGCCTTAATGCCCGCGACGAGGAGCTCCGCATCGTAGTTTCTCGGGTCCTCGTATTACTTAAAGTCGATTGCTGGCGGCTCCTGGGAGTCACTGGAATAAAGGTATACCCGGCCGCGTGATTCCGGGCGGAGCACTACAGGCAGCATGCAAAATGAATTCTCTGGGATGGGATAGCCGGTACGGCTGGTCTCCGATCAGAACTCCAGTTGCCACATATGTATCAGGAGATCTGGGAGGTTTCCATCCTCGCCCATGGAGTTTTTGGGCTTATAGCGTAGAAAGACCATGACGTCCGAGTGCGTCGCGGTGGTTGTAGGAATTGGATTATATAGATTGAAGACAATAACTGAGCAAGGGTGGTCTTGCAGGTTCTCGCCTACGCCAGGAATATCCTTGACCATGGGAATATTAACGTTTGCGAGGGCCGAGGCCAGCTAGCAACATAAGCCGGGGCGTGTCATACGCACCCGCCCATAGAATAACCTCGCTATTCGCATAGACTGCGACGTATGAGTCGTCTTGAAGCCGTACCTCAACGCTCACGCCACATCGTTCTGCACGTTGACTTTATTAACCCAGGCATGGGTCAAGATAGTCAGCCGCGGTCGCTGTTCGTCGCCTCGAAGGACGGGATAGATATAGGCGACACTGGCGCTACTTCGGTAGTCATTGTCAGGATTGTATGAGAGTGGGGTCCAGCCAACGCCCGCTGCTGGGCCTTCAGGTGACGCCATAGCATCGTTGAAGCTTGGGACGAATGGAATATCCATAGCACGGTGCGCTGAGCGGATCTAGTCTCTACACAAGTCATTGCGATCGCGGGGGTGGGCGCCAGGATAAGTCTGAAGCCGGAGTTTGTTCTCCAGGCGCGTGAACGTGTCAAACGACCAGCCCCTTGCAGCCCAGGTGCTCCAATGTGAGAGCATCATATGCTGGTGTGCGAAGCGAGACCATATATCATTATGGCTGGAGCAAGCCCCCAGGATCTTGGCATCTGCCTTGTCCACCAGATGATCTTGAGCATGCCGACCTCTGTGGCCGTTCGGACAGCGTGGTTGCATAATACTGCAAGCCCAAGTGCTGTTGCAGTGGGGAAGCTCTTGTCCTCCCAGCGGTTGTCCAGGACAGCCCTGGCTTCGTCCATCAAGGTCGGTATGGTGAATGAGAATATTTCATGGTAACTCCTTCTCCCCCCACTGCGAACACCGGTTCCCAGATATTCCAGGGTCTGTAATGGTACTAAACGGAACCACTACACTAGCCGTAGGCAGGGATGTTGTCACTGGTACTGCAAGTTGCGATTCGGTCCCTGCCATCTCCGCAGATCCTTCAATCACGACGGCCTACCACCACGTATATATCATCATCCAGTGGTGCGACGTCTAATCGAGAAAGGTGCTGCATTAAACTCAACGGATAACGATGGCTGGACACTATTGTCGTGGGCTTCACAGAGCCGCCACGAGGCAGTGGCAAAGCTCCTTATTGAGAATGGTGGTAGAGCTAACTCGATGGACGAAGATAGGCTCTGCCTACCGGTAAGCCCAATAAGAACCCTTGACTGCGGCGATGTAGGTCTAATTGGACAACAGGGAATCTCTGAATTAGTCAGTTCCAACGTTTCCCGTTCGATTCAACGTCTTAAATAACTTCCCGACACCACTCCTTAGAGAGCTAGGGTTGCAGTCACTAGTCCCAGAGAATTAACTCGACCAGTCGATCCTTCACCGTAGACAATACACTAAATTCTTTGCTATTTCCATCCTTTGAATGCTGATCGCCCATCCACGTAGCCCGAATTGCGTCGGATGCCAAGAACGGGGTGTCGATCTCGACATTTCCCAAGTATGCACCTGGGAAATCCCCTAGGCATACACACACAGCATTGCTGGGCCCGACGACATTCTACCGGATCCCCTTCCCGCGACCGTTATTTTAATCCACCCAAACTACCCTTTGTCTGTGATGGAGGGAATAGTTTAGCTCCTTAGTGCAATAAAAGCGGGCTTGTCCTCCATGCCACAAGATATTGTTACTAACACGGAGCGAAAGATAATCCGTTCCGCATCTCTAAGTAGGCGAGTACAGAATTTATTGATTGAACCGTAACCAACTATTCATATAGGAAATATGTTATGCGAGGCTACATAAGTCGAGCTGGAGATGGGGCAGTTGACAGGCCCTCTTGTTGGCTTGCTCGACAAAACTGTCAATTAAGCCAGCAGTTTGATTTGGCGAAGGGACCGACCTGTAGCCCCCATTGCGGCAACCTTGATACTGCGTGATTAAGGTCCTCAAGGATCTTTTGAATGTAGCCACCACCATCGCAAAACCTTTAGGCGAAGACTCTAGCCCATCGATTCTGGATCCCTTTGATGGTTGATTGGTTGAATTTGTCTTCAGCCATGGAGAGAATAGGAAGTCAGAAGGCACCGAAACACCAATCCAAGAAGCAGTCTAAGATGACGATCTCGCCGCACCCGAAGTCTTCCCATCACTAACAATCTTCCTCTGAACAACGCACTGTCCCAGCTACCTTCAGGTCCAAACCTCTCTGAACGCCGCGAACAGGAGAAAATCCGCAAGTGCTGCAGAAGAGCTGCCACAGCTAACTTGCAAACGCAAGATTTCCAGCAGAGAGAACGTTCTCGAAGAGGATCCCCTGGAGGGCGCACCACTACCTCATGGCTCAGAACGTTCGCCACCCATGCCCCTCACCGTGCACTCACGAGTCCCACGGTTTTCTCTCCATTCCTATCGCTCATTAACCAGACTGATGTCACCGCCGAGGCTGACGGGAATACTCCACTTCTCCCTTGGGCAAAGGATTCGATCACAATTAGCCTCAGGGAGCTATATTCCGAGCGCGATTCAATGGGTATTCTTGGGGAAACCCGCTTCGTACGTGGATGTGGAGTGGGCTGTGGATGACACTTCAACCTCGTGCGCCCGCGATAGTGGTGAGACAATGGGTGATAACATTATCTCGGATTTTTAAAGAGCCATCAAATGCCGCCGCCGATGGTGATCCAAGTGTTAATACACTGTTCGGTCAGTATAGCCGTTCACCTCCAAATTCGCCTCAATACCAGCGCTCGGGCCCTAAATGAGGGCACCATCAGTGATTCAGAAACCAAAAGCCACCGGATCAAAAAAGTTTGGCTAGTGGAAGCTTAATTATCAACTTGGTCCCTGTGGCTGCTTGTCCGGAAAGCTCCAAGCAATGAACCGAACTTCCAACCCCAGATACTTTAGGCTCTTTTAGCAGGAATTGCTTCTCCACCCTTCCTCAGTATTGGCTTGCGGTGGTGCCACATTGTCCCTCGAATTCCCCTAACAGGGATTGCGGAAGTCGTCTCCGACATCAACTATTCTCCGTCACGTCCACACTTACTCCTGACATTGTACAGTAACATTAACAAAGAGTCTTCCGTGCGTGTCGTTATAGGCCGTATCTGCAGCCATCCGTTTGGGGCGTTATGTATCGGGTATTTACTACCATCAATTTTCATGTGATGACTGATCTCGCGCTCGGATATAGACTTCGCGCATGGGTTGACGGAGATGCTGTCTTTGCATCAAAACCGTAAGTGCTTAGTATGCAATTAGTTTAGGCCAAGCAGATAGGTTCCAATCAGGATTTCTTGGTCTTGGGATGGCCTAAACAAGAAATGCTAATTAGCCCAGGAGAAGGCAGACGCTTGCCTAAAGAGGCATAGCCTCTCATCGAGAAAAGCGGGGAGAGTATGGTGAGGTGTATCACCTTCCTTCTTTCGCTCTGATCGTCTACAAACTACGTTATAAACCCATACACACTGGCTTCAGCCGTTTCGCCTTCGTCCTTCCTCTCTCTCGTAGCCACTTCTCATCTATCAAGCCCGCACAATATGGACTTTCCTCTCGGAGACTTCTGCTTGACCTGCGACCAACAAACCAACGGCACTACATTCTGTTCCCTTCCTTGCCGGCTTAAACAATTCGACCGTTTCAACCTAGCTGAATTCACACCATATTCGTCGATGTCCTTCTCGACAACCGGATTATACCTTCCACCGGCCTATGACTTCTCAATCCACTCCCCCTCATCTTCCAAGCCCTTACCCGTATCCAAATCCCTATCTAAACAGGCACAAAACGACCTTAAAGGCTACGTTGATGCCTTTGATCAGAGCAGGACAATTCGACGACGAGCCTCGCTGCAGAGCGATGATGTCTCCAAGACGTCTCCGACAGCGTAAGTCAATATGCTGAACTGCAGTGAACCGGTGACTACGAGAGGCGATATTCAAGGAAACCAGTGCAACTTTCATCGTTTGATGGGGTCTTTGGTACCAGTCAAGGTCCTCTTGGTTCATCGGATCTTGACTACGGTGTGCCTAAATTCAAGGACCCTAGTGATTTTAGGTCTAGGCGGCGGCCTCGTCAAGATGCCTGAGGATTGTAGGCCTAACACACAAACCTTGGGCTCGGATGTCACTATCTACCATATGGTCGAGTCGCTCGAAAAGGTGAGGTCTCTTATCCCTAAGGTAGAAACAGATCTATCCCTAACCTGGAATCAAACTAGACTGAAGCTCACATCCATGAACTGGGTGGTAAGACGGTCCTGCCAAAGGCCCCCCCAGGCGGACAGTGACTTCTACATCAACGCGACCGATCTAGAGGGAAACAGGTTTGGCATCTACCAGCTGGCGCGAGGCTCCGACTCTTAGTCCAAGTCTATAATCCTCGACATTGTGTTCATACAAGTTTTGAACATTACACATAGGTGGAATTTGTTGCAACGAGCTGAGACTCCCAACGACTGTGCTTATACAGAGGACTTTATTGGCACCAAACTAGAGCCTTGGTGGAACGAGGCGACCTGATGCTCAGGGTCGGCCTCCATGTTCATGTAGGGAAGAGGCTGCTGATGAATGTCTATAGGCCCCACTGTTAGCAAGATAGCTAGGGGTAGGGCCGCCGGGGAATGATCTAGTAGTCTTCTTCGCTAACCTGCTTTGAGATTTTCAATGTCGGGGACAGGAATTTCAACTCAGCACGGAGAGCCTCCGGCAGGTGGGGTCCAGGCCTCGGCTTCAGAAGACATTAAGTTAAGTAGTCAGTGGCAGACCGTCAATCCTTCAAGTGACTGATGGATCAACAGAGGTATGCTGGTGTGGTAGAAATCGAAAACCGAAAGCGACATCGATTCGCTCTCTTTCATGCACTGTGAGACTAGACAGAACTTATTCGCTCAGCACAGCAAGGATCGGCAACGCGTCCAAACCATTGACGGTGTCGCAACCATCCCCCGCCAGCACAGGAATGAGCCCACCTTCTTTATGCCTCAAGGAGAAAAATGTGATTGGACGTAGACAGAGCAGCATTGCACCTGCTACATAGCGGGGATACATTTCCGTTCAAGGCCCACATCCCCGGTCCACTTCATCGGTTCCTAGGGCATCCCCTTCCATATTTGATAGATGTCTTCTATGCAAGAACATCCCCTCCTTGCTGCATGCGGTGGAAATTCTTTCGTAATACTAGATGGGCTCGAGTGATGCAAAGGGCATGAGGATCACGGGGCGTAGCAGGTAATAGCAGTAGCCTGGGTCAACCCTACAAGACTGTCTACATGGCTCGCTCCTTCTGGTGACTTTAGTGTTCTGTCCACTAGAGCCAGGGCCAATTGACGTCGAAGGGTGGATGCTTGTATGAACGTGTGGAGCTCCTGGAACACGGGTACGGACCTGCGTCAGACAAGAAATCGATTGTTTGTGCATCATGCGTCCTGTTGAAGAAGGAAGAATGCATTCCCTACTTCTTGAATCACAATTTGCACACGGACGAGGCTGGGTTAGAATCCCATATGTGCCCCAAGCCTTCATGACACCGAGTCATCCGGTTGATCCCCTGGAGGGTTGGCGGCCCGGAATATTGCTCCGCGGAGAATCAGTAACACACGACCCACCAAAAGGCGAAATTAAACATACGGAGCACATATCAAAGCACCGATATTCACTTGGGAAGTTCATTTCCGCAACTGGCAGCCACCGTTACATTTGTCTTAAATCCAGATCGGGGGTCGTGTCATCCAGCAATCAGTTAGCGGCGCTAAGGAACTTTGTTCGACCTTCGTTGTAGGCATCGACATAGCACAGAAAGGAGGGAAGGGTCTTAGCCTGCTCATAAGGCTGGGGGCTATCCAGTTTGTGTCAAAAGTCAAAATGCTTTGACAGGTGATATAAGCGCGGGGATGCAAATGAACACACGGGTCGGGCTAGGGGCACATCATTCGCTAAATCTGTTTGGCCAAGCCGTATCAGTAAGGCCACTCAAATATGACATCTGCGAGAGGCCTAATGCGGCTACACCACCCCCTAACCTACTGTTGACTCTGAGCATCGCACGGCATTGAAGCTCTCAAGAAGACAGAATGGTTGATGGAGCGTAAAGTTGGCACACGTTTTGGGCGTCGCTTACCTGCTCTGTCACAATAGCCGCAAAGCGTCCAAGCGCCGGGATTCTCCGTCCCAATATCATTTTTGCTTCATTAATTTGTGCCGCCGTCTAAATCCACGAACTTCTGAGACTCGGACAGTCCTCTTCCCCTGTCTTTTTCATTGGCTTGCTATTGTAGGCGCACAGCTAAGATACTGCGAGGAATGAGTAGTGTTTTTCATGACCTGGGGCCCACTAGCTGGATCTGGTCATCTGTAGTTACGGTAAGGTGAAGTTTTCTATGATTACATCGTACCTGCCAGTGGCCATACGATTGATACTTGAATTAAGGATGAGTATATTTTGGTTGGTCTGATGGAAGCGTTAGATACTTTCTTAAGGAATAAATTAGAATCACCTTCTACGATAGACATATATTAGATTTGGGGAGGGGTTATAAAGTAGAGACATCGTCCATAGGTCCTGTGTTAGTCGTTCGATCTTTCGGTGTGACTAGTTAAGATACCGTGCTAATGCGAAATCATCCCAGGCTAAAAGTCCTATAGCCAGACAGATAGGCCACCCAGTGAACGTTTAGTATGCCCGATTCGCGCGACTCCACCTGGCTAATATTAACGAGGGTTAAACAAATACTGGAACCTTCATACCCCCCGGGCTTTTTGTTGGGAAAGTGTCGTGTTTGCATATTTGGCAATTTATTTTGACAGAAGTGTTTTCTAATCAAGATTTAAGTAACCCTGGCCTATAGCTGACGGTCTACTGTTTTTAAAACGTGTTTTGGCCCGAAACTGGGTTTAAAAAGGTTCCTATAGCCTCCCACAATATTAGTATCCCTATCAATATAAATTATTATAGGTCGCTAATTGCTTACCATTTCGGATCTTCA
>Ga0105239_10000626_pt1 | contig 50329 bp, 51 predicted proteins | sample KBSC44metaG_FD_92761 | JGI IMG/M metagenome (GOLD analysis project Ga0105239, IMG submission 92761) | Corn rhizosphere microbial communities from Kellogg Biological Station, Michigan, USA - KBS C4-4 metaG | ecosystem: Host-associated > Plants > Roots > Rhizosphere > Soil | place: Michigan, USA...
ATATGCGAAGGCCGAGCCTGGCCGGCTCGACGGGCCGGCTTGTTGCGCAACCAATTCGGCATCCGGAGAACATCTTTTCCGCCGCAAGCGACTGTCGGAAGTCGGGGCTCGGGAACGCTGTGTTCCGGTTAACGAATCGCAACCGGTGACGCGCAGTGCAGCCGGCTCGGATGGTTTGGTCAAGCGCGCTCCCGCTCACCGAGACCGCAGGCATACTCGCCGCGCCGTCATTGGCAGGCTGCAACGCTGGGTCCGAAACGTGACCTCGACCGTCGCTATCGTGCGATTCGGTTCGGTCGAATGTTCAGCGAGAGATCAGGTGTCGGTATATGAAGGCTGTCCGCATCCACGAGTACGGTGGTCCCGAGGTGATGCGCTACGACGACGTCGACCCGCCTGAGCCCGGTCCGGATGAGGTGCTCGTCGCGGTCGCCGCAGCCGGAGTTAATCCGGCTGACTTCAAATTCAGGGACGGGCGGCTACGCGAGATCGCTGCACTGACGTTTCCGGCCACCCTCGGCAGCGATATCGCCGGCGTCGTGGTCGCTACCGGATCGGCGGTCTCCGACCCAGCCCCGGGAACTCGGGTTGGGGCGATGCTGGAGCCGACCACGCCCAACGGGTATGCAGAGCTGGTGTGTGTACCTGCCGCAGACTGCGCAGTGCTGCCCGACGATATGAGCTTTGTCGCTGCGGCCGCCGTGCCCTGTGCGGGCCTTACCGGAGCGCAGATGGTCGAGCGCATTTTGGCGCCGAAGGCCGGTGATCTGGTTCTGGTCATCGGGGCTACCGGCATGGTCGGGCGGTTCGCGATGCAGGAAGTGAAGAATGCCGGCGCGCGAGTGGTCGCAGCGGTGCGCCCTGGGTATGCCGAGCAGGCTCGTGCGTTGGGCGCCGATGAGGTGGTGCCGCTCGACGGCAGCGCATGGGCCGGTGCTGCATTCGACGGCGTGGTCGACACCGTGGGCGGCCCGGCCGCCAGCGTACTGGCGGCCGCGGTGAAACCTGATGGCATTATCGTGACGGCCGCCACCGACCCTCTCGACATTGCGTCGCTGCCGGTCGCTCCTTCCTACGTGGGTGTCCGGCCGGACGGGCCACAGTTGCAGAGGCTGCTGGAGGCGGTGCATTCGGGGAAGGTCCCGGTCCCGGTGGCGGCTACGCACCCGCTTTCCGATGCCGGCGCCGCCCACGCCGCGGTCGAGCGGGGCGGATTGTCCGGCAAGGTGGTGTTGCTTATCGGCGATAACGGCACGACCGCCGCAGCGATCGACGGCCCCAGCTAGCACGGGTTTTGCTCGGCTGTCGATCGCAGCAGTGGGGCTGGCGATGCCGGTCTTCGGTGTGTGCGGTTCGGATCCGAATCGCACGACCTGAGTGGTGATTTCGATGACGCGACGGCCACCGGAAGCGAAAGGCGGTGGCCTATGCCTTCATGGCGCTGTTGGTATCAACCGGGCGGTCCTAGGCAGTCTCACTGACTGAGAAGCCGATTTCGGATGCGCCACCCTCGGATGTTGCGCTGTGACGGCAACAACAATCAGCCGGTAGATGTGGCCGATGTAACAGCCGTTATGCCGATCCGCCCCTGCACGGCCGGCCAGATCGAGGAGAGAGGTACGAGCATGACCATTTCGAGTGGGTCCGTCGCGGTTGCGGGGGAGCGTTCGGCAATGCGTCGAGGGGGCGCAAGAGGGTGGCGTCGGGAGGTGGGAACTGGAACATCACTTCTTGTCTCGGGACTGGCGGGAGCATCTATCGCGGCGGTCGGATTGGCGCCTGCGGCCAGCGCCGCGCCGGCCGGACCTTCGTTCCACATCCTCAGTGCACAGGATCTGTGCAACCTGGTCTGGCCTACCTCGCAGGCGATGCCCGACCCCGGGCAACCCGTAGGCACCGTCTGTGTGCGGCCCGGTGGGATTCTGGAGCGTCTATCGAAAGCATTCCCCGCCTTCGTGTCCAGTTCCTTCAAACTTGAACCCGGTGCAGCAGTGCAGCTTCCGGTCGGATCTGTGCGGACTGACCCGTCTAACCCGATGAGCGACTGGCTGATTCCGGATTGCTCCACGCCCGGCCGAATCGACTGCAGCATCTAGGCCGACGGGTCGCCGTGAGTTCAGGCGGTGGACGGACACAGCTGTTGCTGTGCGGCACTGGCGATCTCGTACAGATCCTGTTGGGTGGCGGCAGGATTCCGCCAGCGCTGCGCTACGTCCTGGACGCTGCGGCCGCCGTTGAGTTCGGTACACATCATCAGCCCGGCCAGTCGGAGCGCGGGAGCTGACTGCGGCGACACGTCGATGCCCCGTGCTGACAGTGTGTCGAGAAATGCGGAATTGTCGGTGGACGCCTGGGCGGGTGCGGCACCGCCGAAGGTCAGTAAGGCTCCACCGGTGGCGAGCGCGGCAATCAGATAACGATTTGATCTCATAATCTCCGACCCTGGCGTGGCGAACAACATTGCTCATTTGATACCTAGTTGTACTAAATATATGCGTCTTCATCGGTTGGCGACAGCCCGTGCGCGGTGAGGGCGCTCACAGCCGTCGGAATGCCCTGCCTCGCAGTGGAAGTCCGCGCGCACGCAGCGTCGCCCCCTCCTGGACGCGGCGCCTGCTGCTCGGCTGCCGAATGTTGAGATGCGGCTCACATGCCGTATGATCGCAGATAGAATTGTCGTCAATTCTATTACGGAAAGGGCTAGGGTGCCGGTCCCGTTCGAACCTGTGTCGCCCACCGCTGCAAAGCGCCGCCAGCAGGCGCCGTCAATGGTGGAACGGATGACGCTGATACTGACGACATTTGACAATCTGCATCGTCACCTCTTGCTGGACGAGATCGTCGACCGCAGTGGACTGCCGCGGTCGACCACTCATCGGATCCTCGACCAGCTGGTCCAGATGCGCTGGTTGACCCACTCCAGGTCTGGGTACGCGTTGGGGCCGCGATCGCTGGGCCTAGGCGGCCGGGAGGTCGAGCATGGCCTGCTGAGGACCGTCGCCGTGCCGGCTCTGCACCAACTGGCGATCCACACCGATCTGGTCGTGCATCTGGCAGTCTTGGACGCCGCTGAGATCTACTATCTGGACAAATTAGGCGGACGCGAGGCGTGGTGCGTGCCGTCTGCGGTGGGCTGCCGCGCGCCTGCGCACTGCACGGCGGTCGGTAAGGCCATGCTCGCCTGCAAACCGCCCGAAGACGTTGATCTGCTGTATCCCGTGGCTCCGCAGCCACGTAACGAACGCAGCGTCGCAACGCTTGGCGTTCTGCACCGGGAGCTCGCGCTGATCCGCAGCAGACACGGCCTCGCGACGGATCGCGGTGAGTTCGTCAACAACGTCAGTTGCGTCGCCGCACCCGTCGGTGGGCCGGACGGTGAGCTGGCCGCGATCTCGGTCGTGGGGGAGGACTGGGCGCGGATCCAGCGCGCGGTGCCGGTCGTTCGCGCAGCGGCCAAGGCGATCACCCACGAGCTCAGCGCCCTGCGCTGAGCCGACACTGAATCTGCGACGCAAGCCGTCGCACAACCACATCCACAGCAGAGCCGAAACTGCCTGCCGGGCAATCGCTCGGCAGGCCGTTTCGGCTTTCGGACGGGAACAGCTACGACGGAGTGGTCGCAGCACCGACGATGTTGCCGGTGGCGATGTTGTTCTTCATCTCGTCGTCCCAGAAGGACCTGGCCCGGCTGGTGTCGATCTCGAATTCGAACCGGTCCACCATTTCCGGCTTCACATCGGCGCTGTTGACGTAGAACTGGTCATACCAACGGCGCAGCTGGTACACCGGCCCGTCCTCATCGCACAGCAGGGGATTGTCGATCTTTGTCTTGTCCTGCCAGATGACCACGTCCTGCATGAATGACGCCTCCATGCCTTTGATGTAGTACGCAGCTGCGGCGTCGGCCTCGGCATCGGTCATCCCGGGCTGCTTCTTGGTGATCGCACCCCACATCAGCACGAAGCTTGTCGAGCTGACCGGGTAGTGGCAGTTGATCAGCACGGTGTCCGGCTCTTGGCCCTCCTCGGGCATGCCGCCGGAGTTCCACTGCGCGTTGATCATGTAGGACGGACCGTAATAGGTCGCGTCGCCGAAGACGCCCGTCTCGGCGGCCCAGTCCATGTCCATGTCCGCGAATGCGACGTCACCGCGCGGCTGGTAGGTCGCCAATTGGGTGGCGACATGTCCTTCGAAGACGTTCTTGAAGTACGTCGGCATCATGAAATGGATATAGAAGAAATGCGCCATATCCACGACGTTGTCGACCATCTCACGGCAGTGGGACCCCTCGATGAGGATCGAGTTCCACGTCCAGTTGCTCCAGTCGGGCGAGTAAGCGCCCTTGATCTCCGGGATGGTGACGTCGTCGGGTGGCGGGTTGCCCTCGGGGTCGTTCCATACGTAGAGCTGCCCGTTGCGTTCCAACGTTGTCCAAGCTTTCGTCCGGGCCCGCGCGGGCACCCGCCGCGCATATGGAATGCCGCTGCATTTCCCGTCGCCGCGCCAACGCCACTCGTGGAAGGGGCAAGCGACCGAATCGCCCACGATCTTGCCCTTGGACAGGTTTCCGCCCATATGCGGGCAGTAGGCATTGAGAATCTTCAGCTCATCGGTCTCCGCGTCGGCGAAGATCACCAACTCGGTGCCGAAGGCTTTCAGCTGGTGCGGCTTACCGTCGTGAAACGGCGCGGCCAGGCCGAGGCAGTGCCAACCGCGGGCGAACCGTGTTTGCTCGGTGGAATGGATGACCCTGATCTCGTCGTCCCCATCGTCGCTCGATGACTCGGTCACCGACACGACCTTCGATGTCGTATTCGCCGTCATCTACAACTCCTTTGCTGTTCATCACCCCTGGCCTGCGGGTGCACCTGGAGTCCATGATCTGCAGTTCGGCGGGATGAGGCCCGTTCGCCTCTCACTCACCGAGACCGAGCCGGACGGCTTCGGCACACGCGCCGCACGGTTGCCCAGGTGTGTGTCGGGACGACTATCGTCACAGGTGACACCGGGATGGAGGAGTTGTGGCGAGAATTTCCGACGGGCGTCAGCCAGTCGAGCCGATAAACAAACAGCAGCTGGAACGGTGGAACCGAATCCTGGACGCGGCCGAGAACCTGGGTTCGCAGCAGGGCCTCGACCAGGTCCAGGTATCGGAAGTCGCACGTGACGCCGGCGTCGCTTTGGGGACTGTTTACCGGTACTTCCCGACAAAGGCCTGGTTGTTCACGACCCTGCTGCAGACTCGGGTCAAGTCCCTGATGACAGTGCGCACGCTGACGCACACCGACGATCCGGTCACCTCGATCGCAGACGCGCTCATCGAACTGAATCGCAAACTGCTGGCCCGTCCGCTGCTGGCCGCCGCCATGGTGCAATCGACGCTGAACGGCCTGTCCAACGTCTCACCCGACCAGGTCGACAGGGTGGAACAGTCCATGATGGCCGCGATCTTCTCGGTCCTCAGCGACGGGAACCCCGACGAACAGACGACAAGCAGGGCTCGATTGCTGGGTTACAGCTGGTGGGGTGTCTTGGTGTCGGTGATGAGCGGGCGAATCTCGGCAGAGGCAGGTGAGGTCGAATTGCGCGATGCGACGCATCTGCTTCTCGGCTCGTTGACGGACGCGCGCCTGCGCGCAGTGGAACCGAAGCGGTCTCGACAGGCTGACCCGCGCGCAGTCTGAGGACCATCAACCAGGCAATCCCGATCACCGAGATCTTCGGAACATCGCGAAACCTCCCAGCAGATACGGTCCGAAACATGAAGCTGGGTAACGACAGAACTATCATCGACGAACGACGCCTCCAGGCGGTGATCGACCACTTCGACATCCGCGAGGTGATCGAATCCTACGTTCATGCCTGCGATCGCGGTGACCGCGATGCGACGGCAGACGTCTATCACGCGGACAGCTGGGACCACCACGGACCGATGCAATGTGACGGCCACGAGTTCGCGACGCGCAACACCGAAGCGGTCATGGCGAACTGGTCGAGCTGCAACCATCTGCTCGGCCAGTCTCGTGTGAAGGTCACCGGCGACGTCGCCGGCGTTGAGACGCTGTTCTTCGCATCGCTGACTCGCGAGGAAGACGGCACCACGATGCTGGACCAGATGGTGGGCCGCTATATCGACCGGTTCGAGCGCCGCGACGGGGTGTGGCGTATCAAGGACCGCCGGACCATCAGCGAGTGGTCCTCATCCGGTCCAATTGGTACGGATTACCTTGCTGGACATCTGTTCCTCCGTGGTGAGCGTTCAGGGGCCGACCTGTCCTACGCCGCGCTCGGGTTGACCCGAGGCTGCTCGCGCATCGACCACTAGGTGTGATGTCCAGGGACGTTGTTCCCGGTTGGCTTGATTTGGGCCTGTAGTCAAGACAGGCGAATGCCTCCGGTTGTGAAGTGGAGCTGTCTAGGAACCGCTTCGCCAACCAGGAGGCCTTCGTGTCCCACGCTAACGCTGCGCTGACCCCGCGCGCTCGATTGCGTCTTGCTCGTCTGATCGTTGAGTCCGGTTGGACGTACGCGGCAGCGGCAAAAATGTTCATGGTTTCGGCCCACACCGCCCGGAAATGGGCAGACCGCTATCGATCCGAGGGGCCGGCAGGGATGGCCGATCGCAGTTCGCGGCCGCGCACCAGTCCCGCAAGAACTCCCGAACACCTGGTGCGGCAGATCGTGCGGGTGCGGTGGCGCAAACGGCTAGGCCCAGTCCAGATCGCTGGCCAACTGCATATCCCGGCCTCGACCGTGTACGCCGTGCTGGTGCGTTGCCGGGTCAACCGGCTATCGCACGTCGATAGGGTCACCGGTGAGCCGCTGCGCCGCTACGAACACGATTACCCGGGTTCGCTGATCCATGATCTGCCGCGATGAGAAAGCCGACACCGCAGTCGCAGTGCTGCAACGAGCAGTGGCCTGGTACGCCGAACGCGGCGTCATCGTCGAGCGTGTGCTCTCCGACAACGGGAGCTGCTACCGGTCGTTCGCCTGGCGTGACACCTGCACCGCGCTGGGCATCATCCCGAAACGAACCCGCCCCTATCGGCCACAGACCAACGGCAAAGTCGAGCGATTCCACCGCACCCTGGCCGATGGCTGGGCCTACGCCCGCTACTACCGATCAGAGACCGAACGCCGTGCGGTCCTACCAGCCTGGCTGCACTTCTACAATCATCACCGACCCCACAGCGCCATCGGAGGCCACGCCCCAATCAGCAGGCTGCACAACCTCCCTGGACATCACAACTAGGCCGTGTCATATGGGTGAAGGCTCCCAGGACTGCCGCGCCGCGGTAGATGAGGTTGGCGTATTGGGTGGACGGGCGCTCACCATTGGTTGGTGACGTTGAATTCGCGTTCGACGCTGTCGCGGTCCGTGTGGGCGGGGCGGATATGTGTACCTGCTAGGCCGTCGACGGATACTCCCGACCCACCTTTGTGGTGCCGCAATCCTTCGCCGCATCGGCGGACCCGGCGCGCCAAGGCGGCCGTTGCGTTAACGGCGCTTAGAACGGACTCGCGCCGCGCAGCAGCGCCTCCGTTCCCCGATCCGCATAGAGGCATTGGCCGACCAGCATCGACGATTCCGGGCCTACCAGGAAACGCGCGATCTCTGCCAGTTCGGTCGGCTGGGAAAGTACGTCCTCGGCCTGCGGGTGCATCGCGAGCATATGTTGGCGCTGTGCCTTGTCGTTTAGCGATGCCTGGGTCATCGGCGTTTCGGTCAGGCCGGGCGCAATGGCGTTGATCTTAATGCCCTTGCCGCCCCAGTCGGGCGACACGGAAAGCCGGCGCATCCAGCGATTAATGGCAACCTTGGTCGCGATATAGAACTGGACTGGATCCTCTGAACTCGGATAGCGGCGCACGATTTCGGTTTCGTTGCGCTCGAGAAGCAGCGTGACAAGTTTCTCGTCCGGCTTCTCCAGCGACATTCGCGACGACGTCACGACCACTCTGGGAGCTGCCGACTTGAGGAGCAGCTCGTGGATGCCCTCCACGAGATCAACCGTTCCGAAGAAATTCACCTGCAGCGTGGTCGCGACCGATGGGGCGCGGCCCGCCCAGGTCACGATCCCGTCTGCACCTTCCGTTAGGGCCTCCTTCAGGAGGGCCACCGCCTCGACACGCCCTTCAGTCGTTGACAAGTCCGCGTTGACGTCCGCATCCCGGATGTCGACACGAACCACCCGGTTGCCTTTGGCCTCAAGAAGCTCGGCCGTGGCCTGGCCGATGCCGCTTGCCGCGCCGGTGACGATAATGGATCTGCTCATTCTTTTCTTCTCGCTCTCTTAGTGCTTCCTGGCACTGTCGTAGTTGAGATGGGCAACGTTCGCATATTAAAAGCGCGACATATGTCTCGCGTAGTTGCTACAAATGAATTTTCTTCCGATATCGGATGAGGCGACGCCGGATAGGTGAATCTAAATTACCGGAGGCAAGTTTGATGCAGGGACGACAAGATCGAATGATGTGGCATATTAGTTGCGTTTTGTTATCGGTATCCGGTCCAGCGACGCTCACCCCAATGTGGGGTGTCTGAAGAACCATGAGTCGCCACTGGTCAGCTACACACGTTGTTATGGGGCGGTTTTTCGCGCGCGAGCGAGAAGGCCGGCGTCATACCGGGCTGTGGTTGGGCAGCGGGTCGGCGCTGCCGAATAACGCGGGCAGATCGGTGCGAACAACCTTGCCCATCGAGTTGCGCGGCAGCGTGTCGACGACTGCCCAGGATTCGGGAACCTTGTACTTGGCCAACTGGTCCATGCAGTGTCTGTGCAGATCCGGCCCGTCCAGGACATACTCACCATCGGAGGCGAGTTCGATTAGCGCGCACACCCGTTCGCCGAGTCTGGCGTCTGGGATACCGAACACCACAGCGTCACCCACGCCGGGCACGGCCTTGAGGACATTCTCGACCTCGGCGGGATAGACATTCGCTCCTCCGCGCACGATCACCATCTTGCGCCGCCCGACCACTGTCAGCCAGCCGTCCTCATCGACCGATCCGAGATCGCCGGTGTGCAGCGGTCCTGGTGTGGGATCGACGCCTGCACCGTTCCACAGGCCGAGCATCGGGGTGTAGGCACCGGCCCACGGGCCCGAAGCGGCAGCGCGCACCGTGAGCTCCCCGGACTCGGCGCTGCGGACGTCGAGGTGGGGCAGCACGACGCCGCTGGCCCCCGGTTGCCACCGACGGCCCGGCGAGTCGATCGAGACGATCGTCGGCGCTTCCGTCAGTCCGTACGTGAGCCGGATCGGTACCCCGAACTTCTGCTCGAAGTCGGTGCGCAATGCGTCGGGAAGATCTGTTCCGCCGCACCAGATCTCGGTAAGAGAGGCGAGATCATCAGGCTGGATAGTGCTGTTGTGCAACATATCTCGAAGCTGCGGCGGTACGGCGTTCCAGGTGGTGACGGACTCGGTGCGGATCCACTCGGCGATGCCGACAGCGTCGCGGCGGTCCATCAGCACAGCGCAGCCGCCGGCCTGGGCGGTCAGCACGGTCGACAGTGCCATCAGATTCAGGATGGTCAGTGGCAAGCTGTCACCCTTGCGCAGGTCCGGCCCGTAACCGCGGCTGGCCACCAACACCTCCCCGGGCAGTAGCAGATTGTGCTGACTATGCACGATGCCCTTTGGCGATCCCGTTGTGCCGCTGGTGAATGCGATCGCCGCGGGCGCGTATGGATCGATGTGGAGCGACGGAGGCCGGAGCCCGGCCTCGAGCAGTTCGCGCCAATTCCCGTCAGTGCCGAGCACCGCGACTTCGGCGGCCACCGCCGGGGCGGCCGCCGTCGGCGTGGTCAGGAAGACCCTGACCCCCGCGTGGCGAAGCAACCGAGTCTGTTCGGCAGGCGGATAGGCCTGCGGGATGCCAACCCAGACGGCTCCCAGCCGCATAGCGGCATGGAAGGCCACCACGATGTCGACCCCGTTGGGCAGTGAGGCCGCGACCCGATCACCCTGGCGTACACCCGATTCCCATAGAGCCCCAGCGGCTACGTCGATTGCCACGTCGAGCTCCCGGTAGGTCAGCGCACCGTCGCGAGCGACTATCGCGGTCGCATCCGGACGGTCGGCGAGCGGCCGATCGAGAATTCGCCCGATCGAAGGTACAACGGTCACGATCGTGCCGCCGCGGGCGTCGAGAACAGCGTCTGCACATCCCCGGCGGCAAGGTTGGGCAGCAGCCGAACGGTCAGGGCCACCGCGGACTCCGGGGAACGCAACGCGGGCTGGATATGCCGGTCGATAACGCTGATATCGGATTCATCGCAGAACCCCAGCGCACCGAGCAGCTGATGGCACGTGCGCATCACGGTGAAGCTGGTGTCTGCGGCCTGGATCTTCAGCATCACCGCGTCCGTCCAACCGATCGCCGACGGCGCGGCCGTCCAGCGCGACAGTGTGAACTTGGCCAGCTCTTCCAGTCCGCGCAGAGCCACACTTGTGTCTGCCATCCGGAACCGCACGGTCTGGAAGTCCGACAGGGGTTTGCCGAACTGGGTGCGGGCTTGCACATGGTCGCTGGTGATCTGCACTGCCCGCTCCACCGCCCCGAGCAGCCGCCACGACGTCAAGATGAGATGCAGCCGCACATCCGAAAGAGGAACCGCACCGGCGAGTTGCAGATTCTGGGCGGCGACGGTGAAAGGACCGAGTTTGGCGTGTCCGCCGGAGCCGGCAACCGCCGATCCCATGGTCACGGTGTAGAGCGTGCCGTCAAGATCGGCCAGCCGCCACGACTCGCCCAGATCGCCGTGGTCGACGCGCGGAGCCCGGGGGTCGATGAGCGCAAGTTTGGCACCGTCGACCGCCAACAACTCCTCTACGACCGGGTAGGGCAGCAGGGTCGCGCCGGCCGCGCGGCACAGCGCCGCCGCGGCCAGCAGCTCGTCGGTGCTGGCGCGCACGTCCAAGTCGAACGCACCGAGCTCGCGCAAAGCCGTAGCAGCCCTGCGGCGCAGCCCCCGGTCGGATTCGGTGAGCAGCGCCGCCTGGGGCCCGCCGAGGATGGCGAAACGCTCAGCGGCGACCGCGCCGAAGTCGGTGATGTGTTCGGGCAGTGCGGTTTCCATCAGCGTCCTCCGAGAACGGCGTGGGCGACGAGCATCCGTTGCACCTCGATGGTGCCCGACGCGACGGTCGCAGCTTGGGCATAGCGCCAGTGGTCGTCGATCGCACCGTCGAGATGTGCATCGGGTCCGCTATCCAGCGCCGCAGGGCCGACCACATCGAACAGCAACTCGGCGACCGATTGATCGCAGCTTGTCGTGGCGATGCGCGCCGAACTGGCCGCTGCTGTCGCGCCCGCATCGTTCTGCAGGGAGACCGCGCGGTAGGCCAGCAGCCGCGCGACCCGAAGATCGATCAGTGCGCGCATCCAGCGAACTCGCAACGACTCGGGCAGATCGTCGAACTCGTCGCCGAGTTCGGATCGCAGCCGCTCCAGCAAGGATTCGCAGCGGGCATACCGCGCGATGCCGACCCGCTCGAAGGCGAGAGCATCGCGGATCACCTGCCAGCCGCCGCCGACCTCGCCAAGCACCTCCGCCTGGGTGACCCGCACATTGTCCAGAAAGACCTCATTAAGGTGATGCGGTCCGAGCATCGATTTGATGGGCCGCACCGTGATCCCGGCACGATCGGTCGGAATCAGGAACAGCGTGTGCCTGCCCCGTCCACCGTCCTCCGGGTCGGTGGCGGTGGCCAGCACACACCAGGACGCCATCGACGCATACGAGGTCCAGATCTTCTGCCCGTTGACCACCCAGCCGTCGCCATCTCGCACGGCGCGGGTCCGCATCGACGCCAGATCCGATCCCGCTTCGGGTTCGGAGAAACCCTGGCACCAGATCACGTCTCCGGAGGAGATCGCGGTCAGGTGCTGCTCCTTCTGCGCGGCGGTGCCGTAACGCATGATCGCGGGGCCGACCCAGTTGACACCCATGTACTGCGCGCCGCGAGGTTCGTGATGCGCCCACATCTCTTCCCGCAGTACCGTCTGCTCCCAGACCGACGCACCACCACCGCCGTACTCGGTGGGCCAGGACAGCGTCAGCAAGCCCTCTGCGGCAAGGGTTTTGCAGAACGCCTGGGTGGTCGCCAGGTCCTCGGGATCGTCGGTGAACGCGCCGAGGAACCCGGGCGGCAGATGAGTGGCCATCAGCGTGCGCAGCCGCTGCCGGAGGTTGTCGGCAGCCTCGCCGAGGTCGTAATCCACGTCGCTATCCTTTCGGCAGGCCGAGCAGTCGCTCGCCGATAATGTTTCGCTGAATCTCCGAAGTGCCGCCGTAGATGGTGGCCGCCAGCCCGTCATGACGTTCGAACTCCAGGTCTGGGTCGGCTACCGCGGCAGGTCCGAGCGCAGCTGCGACCGTCTCCCAGGTGCGCTGCAAGGCCAGCGAGCCGAACAGCTTGAGCACGTCGCCCTCGGGGCTGGGCCGCCCGGAGCTCTCGTTGTGCAGCGCGCGATAACCGTTGGCGCGCAATGCTTCGGAATCGGCGAGCAGTGCGCCGACGGCGCTGTGGAGATCATCGCAGGCGCCCTTGCGGTTGGACCGTAGTGCTTCCAGACCACGTTGGGTCTCCACCCAGTTCATCACCCAGATCATCTGACGTTCATGACCCAGCGCCGACATCGCCACCTGCCAGCCGCCGTTTTCGGGCCCGAGCAGCGCGCTGGCCGGAATCTCGACATCGTCGAGAAAAACCTCGCAGAAGGTTTCATCGGAGACCGACGCCATCCGGACCGGTTCGGTGGTGACGCCGGGAGCATGCATATCGAGCACGAGACACGAAATCCCCTTATGCTTCGGCGCTTCGGCATCGGTACGGACGTAGAGCACCGCCCACCGGGATTCGTGGGCTTGGGTGGTCCAGATCTTGTGGCCATTGACGGTGAACACATCACCGGTGCGCACGGCGCGCGTGCGCAGGCCCGCGAAATCCGAACCGGCCTCCGGTTCGGACATCCCCAGCGCCCACCATTCGCTGCCATCCAGGCAAGGTGTGAGAAGACGTGCGACTTGTTCGGGAGTACCGAAGCTGCGGATCGCCGGCGCGGCCACGTTGGGCCCGGCGATGTTGGGCAGCTTCGGGGCCGACCGCAGCGCGGCCTGCAACCGGATCTCCAGTGCCGCAGCAGGGGTCAGTGAGCGTCCACCCTGTTCGCGAGACCATGTCGGCTGTATCCAGCCGGCTTCGAAACTGGCTCGCTGGTACTCGCGGCGCAACCCTGTATCCCAGCGGTACACCGAATAGTTGTCGTAGTAGTCCGCGGGCAGCATCGAGGTCAGCCAGCGATCGAACTCGTCGCGCAACTCGGTGAGATCAGGTTGACTCATGCGGCTCCTCCACTCATGTAGCGCCGCCCGACAGCGTGATAAAGGCTGGAGCTGTCGCCGAAGAGAGCGGCGCTGACCCAGGCCCGGCGCAGGTATAGGTGGATGTCGTGCTCCCACGTCTGGCCCAGCGCGCCGAGGACCTGGACAGCGGTGCGGGTGCACGCCAGTGCCGCGTCATTGGCGGCGGCCTTGGCCAATGCACACGCATCCCACAGCCGGGGGCCGGCCGGCGCTTCGTCGAGCAGCGCGGCGGCACCGTAGACCAGGGCGCGGGCCCGCTCGACAGCCACGTAGTTGTCGGCCAGCGCATGTTTGACGCCCTGGTAGGAGCCGATCACCCGATCGAACTGCCGGCGTGTCTTGGCATGCTCCACCGCCATGTCCAATGCGCCGTGGGCGGTGCCGACGAGCTCCGCGGCCAACGCCAAAAGCCCTGGCGCGATTGCTTGTTCGAGGTCAACGATGGCGCTCTCGACAGCTCGGGCATCGACCGTGACGACCGCCAGCGGGCGACTCGGGTCGGCTGAATCCGCCGGCTCGATCAACACCCCGTCGCCGATCGGGACGATGGCCAGTGCCGTCCGATCGGCGCTCGAGCACAGTGCGACCAGTAGGTCGGCGTGGACAGCGTCGGGTACGCACAGCGCGCTGCCGTGCACCCGACCGGCGTCGTCCAGGGTCAGCGGGACCCCAGGCAGGCGTTGTCCGGTCGGCTGTGCTGCCAACGTGGCAACCGACCCGTCGGCCAAGTCGGTGAGCAAGTCGAGAGCTCCTGGGCCGAGGGTGCGGACGGCACCGGCAGCCACCCCGATGCTGCTGATCAAGGGGATCGGCGCCAGGGCGCCACCGCATGCCTCCAGAGTCAGCACCAGATCCAATGTGGTGAGCCCGAGATCGTCGGGACCGATCCCGCGCAGGGCCAGCTGGGTCCACCCCATCTGGACGGCGGTTTTCCACAGATCCTGCCACGCGCGAGGGTCGCTGTATGCCTGCCGTACCAAGGTCGACGGGCAGGACTTGCGCAATACCTCGCGTGCGGCGGCCTGCAGCTCGAGTTGATCTGCGTTCGGGCCGGTATGCACCTCGAGAACACTAGGTGGTCGCGAACAGGTGTCGCCCGAACGGTCTCGGTGGACGGGATCGACTGGCCGCTAAGGTCTTTCGCTGAGTTGGGTGCGCTTGTTCTCATCGAGCGGCTGTACCGGTGGCCTACTCAACGGGCCGCGGGTGACTGCGTCCAAACGGATCTCAGGCAGTTCTACCGAGCCGGCCAGGGTATCCAACCAGCTGACGCTGTCAGCGACGTCCTCGGCGGTGATGGCGTACATCGTGTTCGGAACATCCTGCAGCATCGGTGTTTCCACCGGTCCGGGCGACACGACGTGCACGCTGATCCCGTCGCGGTCCACCTCGCGGGCGAGTGCCAGGGCGAACGCGTTCATCCCAGCCTTCGACGCCCCGTACGCGGTGCGGGCGGGCAGCGCTTGGTGCGCGGCCGAGGACGAGATGAACACGAACCGGGAGCCGACCGTCATCAACGGCAGCGCCGCCTGCGTGACGACGAAGCATGAGTCCAGGTTCGCGGCCAGGATGGTGCGCCACTGTTCGAACGTCTGCTTACGCATGTACGTACCACCGATGACGCCGGCCGCGTGTACCAGCAGGTCGATGCGCTCAAATCCTGCGAAGGCGGTACCACAAGACTGCGGGTCGGCAGTGTCGGCGACGAGCCACCGTGCACCCGTGCGGGCGGCGGCTTCACGCAGCGCATCCTCGCGACGGGCGATCAGCGTCACGTCATATCCGCATTCGATCAGCCTGCTCGCGCAGGCAATTCCGATGCCGCCGCTGCCGCCGGTGATCAGCGCGTTTCTAGTGGACTGGGTCATTCGACTCCATCGTATTGGCGTCCCCGATGAACTCCCGGATCTTGGCGATGTGCTCCTCGGCCCCGAGCTCCACGGTCTCTGCGCTGAGACCAAAGTCGACCATCGACGCGGCCGCTGTCGAGAAATGTTTGGAGAACAACCTTTTCGTGATCTGAAGTGCCCGCGAGGGCTGCGCTGCCAGTCGTTCCGCCAGGGTCGAAGCGGCGGCCATAAGGTCATCGGGTTCGGTGACGCGGTTGGCGACGCCCAGTTCGGCGGCGCGCTGCGCCGTCAGGCGCTCGCCGGTGAAGATGAACTCTTTGGCCTGCGCCATGCTCATGGCGTAAGGCCACAGCAGAGCCCCGCCGTCGCCGGCGGGCAGGCCGATCGATACATGCGGATCACACAGGTAGCTCTTCGTCGACATCAGGACCAGGTCGCTGCACAGCACCAGGGAGGCGCCTAACCCGACGGCGGGACCGTTGACTGCGGCCACGATCGGCAGGCGAAAGCCGAGCAACGCGTCGAGGATGTCGACGGCCTCGGTGGAGATCCGGTGCCGCAGTGGCAACGACCGATGCTGGGCTTTGAGGAACGAGAAGTCCCCGCCACCGCTGAATGCCTTTCCGGCACCGGTCAATATGACGCACCGGGCATCATCGTCGTCGGATATCTCGGCCCAGACGTCGCGCAGCCGACGATGCATGGCGGCGTCGACGACGTTCAGCTGGTCGGGCCGGTCCAGCGTGACGACCCGCACCGCACCCTGGGCGGTGACGCGCAGCCCGTCAGGCATTGGCTCGTCCTCGGAATCGGCGGACTGGTCTCTGCAACACTTCACGTCCTTCCGGCACGCCACCTCAAAAGCAGTGTGCCTGCTGTAATTCAGGTCACTGTGGCACCACGGAATCTGGCCGTGAGCGCGCAATCTCGGTCAGTGAGACCACCCCTGGGTCTCGCTGAGTGGGCTTCGGGCTGTGGGCCGCTTGCCGGATCACGACGATGTCCACATGACCAAACAGACGGCCCCGGCGCACCAGCGAGAGGCGGTGGACGCGGCCGCCGCCCGGCTGGAGTCGGCGACCCGGACCGGCACTCCGTGCGCCCCGATCACTGATCTGATCGGGCATCACGACATCGCGCTGGCATACCAGGTGCAGTTGAAGCTGACCACGCGCCGGTGCGCAGCCGGCGCACGGGTGATCGGCCGCAAGATCGGGTTGACGTCGGCGGCGGTGCAGTCTCAGGTCGGTGTCGATCGGCCCGACTTCGGGGTTTTGTTCGACGACATGAAGTTCCTTGACGGCCAGCACATTCCCTATGAGCGACTGCTACAGCCGAAAGCGGAGGGCGAGATCGCCTTCGTGTTGGGTCGCGACATCACCTCGGTCGACACCCGGGATGCGGTGCGCTCGGCCGTCACCGTGGCCTTGCCGGCCATCGAGATCGTGGACAGCCGAATTGCGCAGTGGCGTATCGGAATTACCGACACTGTGGCCGACAACGCCTCGTCGGGCGTCTTCGTCATCGGTGAGCGCGGCGTGCCGTTGGACCGGTTCGAGCCGGTCAGTACCGCGATGGAGATGCGACGAGGCGGCGTGACGATCTCGGCCGGAACGGGCTCGGACTGCCTCGGGGATCCGCTCAGTGCGCTGGCGTGGTTGGCGGAGACCGCCATCGAATTCGGTGACCCGCTTCGCGCAGGCGACATCGTGCTGTCCGGTGCGTTGGGGCCGATGGTTGACGTCCGTCCAAGCGACAACGTGGTCGTCGACATCGAACCGCTGGGCGCGGTGACTGCAATCTTCACGGAAGGAATCAAATGACCGAACGAATCGGAGTGGCGATCATCGGGTCGGGCAATATCGGCACCGATCTGATGATCAAGATCAAACGGACCTCACCGACGCTGGAGGTCGTGGCCATGGTCGGTATCGACCCGGCATCGGACGGGCTCGCACGGGCCCGAAGATTAGGGGTGACCACCACCTCCGAGGGGGTGGCCGGGCTGGTAGCTCTATCCGAGTTCGACCGTGTCCGCATCGTTCTCGACGCGACCAGCGCGACGGCACACAATGCCAATGCGGCGGTACTCGCACCGCTCGGACGCCGGTTGGTCGATCTGACACCGGCCGCGCTCGGCCCGTTCGTAGTACCGGCGGTTAATTTCGCTGATCATATCGACGCACCCAATGTGAACATGGTGACGTGTGGTGGACAGGCCACCATCCCGATCGTCGCGGCGATCTCCGCGGTAACCGGCGTGCCGTACGCCGAGATCATCGCATCCGTCGCGTCCCGGGGCGCCGGTCCTGGAACCCGCGCCAACATCGACGAATTCACAGAAACAACGTCACACGCCATCGAACAGGTAGGCGGAGCGCGCCGGGGCAAGGCGATCATCATCCTCAACCCTGCGGACCCGCCGGTGATCATGCGAGATACCGTGCTGGCACTGATCGCCGGCGGGGATTCGAACGATCAGCGGGACCGGATCCGAGCCTCGATCGACCAGATGGTCGCCGAGGTGTCCCGCTACGTCCCGGGCTACCGGATGGTGCAGGACGTGCAGTTCACCCCCGTAGATCCAGACGAGATCGCCACCTTGTTGCCGCCGGACAGTGGTCCGGTGGACACGAAAGTCTCGGTGTTTCTTGAGGTCGAGGGTGCCGCCCACTATCTGCCCGCCTACGCGGGCAATCTGGACATCATGACGTCGGCGGCCATGCGAGTGGCCGAGCACATGGCAGAACGCATGGCCGATCAGGAGGTCGCACTGTGAACGTCCCCGCGGGAGCCACCAACCAGATCTATCTGCAGGACGTGACGCTGCGTGACGGTATGCATGCCGTCAGGCATCGCCTGGCACCCGAACGGGTAGGCCGCATCGTGGCCGCACTTGCAGCCGCAGGTGTTGCCGCGGTAGAGGTTTCGCACGGCGACGGACTGGCCGGCTCGAGCCTGAACTACGGAGCGGGTAGCCATACCGACTGGCAGTGGATCGATGCCGCTGTCGCCAACGCCGGGGACGCGGTGGTGACCACTCTGCTGCTGCCCGGCGTCGGCACCATCGCCGAGTTGCGCCGTGCCCACGACATGGGGGTGCGCTCGGTGCGGGTCGCCACCCACTGCACAGAAGCGGACGTCGCCGCTCAGCACATCACCGAAGCGCGCGCGCTGGGCATGGATGTGTCCGGTTTCCTGATGCTGGCGCACATGCTAGAGCCGGCCGAACTGGCCGCCCAGGCCAAGTTGATGGAATCCTATGGCGCGCATTGCGTTTACATCACCGACTCAGCCGGTCGGTTACTGCCAGAGGATGTCAGATCCCGGGTGCGTGCCTACCGCGATGTGCTCGATCCGAACACCCAGATCGGCATCCACGCACATGAGAATCTCTCGATGGCTGTCGCCAACTCCGTTGTCGCAGTGGAAGAGGGGGCTTATCGGGTGGATGCTTCGCTGGCAGGACAGGGTGCGGCGGCAGGCAATGCACCTATCGAGCCGTTCGTGGCGGTAGCAAACCTAAGGGGATGGAGCACCCGTGCTGACCTGTTCGCCCTGCAGGACGCCGCCGACGATCTGGTGCGGCCGCTGCAGGACCGTCCCGTTCGCGTCGACCGCGAAACGTTGACCATCGGGTATGCCGGTGTGTACGGCAGCTTTCTCCGTCACGCCGAAGCGGCGGCTCGGCTACACGGTCTGGACGCCCGTGATCTGCTCATGGAGGCTGGCCGACGCAAACTGGTCGGCGGGCAGGAGGACATGCTGACCGATATCGCGCTGACATTGCGGTCCGCGGCGGATCGGGACCGGATCGCACCGGCCGAGGTCTTGGTTACCGGCAACGGACAGTGAGGTCTCGTTGACTGGGAGCGAAACCGACGCGTGCGACCGGGCGTTGATTGACTCCTCGATTGAAACCAGCGACGAGGAGGCATCGTGCCCACCACTGAAAATATGAAACCCGGCCTACCCGAACCGATTCCGGCGCGGGATACGACGGTCGACCTCGTGGTGGTCGGCAGCGGCACCGGAATGGCCGCCGCTCTGGCCGCGCACGAGGCGGGGCTGTCCGTCCTGATCGTGGAGAAGACCGAACTGGTCGGTGGGTCGACTGCCCGTTCCGGTGGCGCTTTCTGGATCCCAGCCTCGAAGCTGCTTGCCGCAGAGGGCATGTCGGATTCCAAGGAGCGTGCCGAGGCTTATGTACGAGCTGCGGTTGACGGATCGTCCCCGGAGCCACGATGGCAGAGCTTCCTGCGTCATGGGGACGAGGCGATCGCGCTGTTGCAGCGCAGGACGCAGTTGAAGTTCATCTGGACGCGCGGCTACTCCGACTATCACCCAGATCTGCCCGGTGGTGCGGCAATCGGACGCACTTGCGAGGCAAAGCCGTTCGATGTCAACTCCCTCGGTTCAGATCGAAGCAGGCTACGGCCCAGCGACCTCACCCCGCCCCTGCCGATGCCGACGACCGGTGCGGACTACAAGTGGATGAACCTGGTGGTCAGGATGCCGGCCAAAGGCATCCCGGTCATGCTCAAGCGTCTCGCCCTGGGTATCGGCGGCCGACTGATCGGCCGCGATTACGTGACCGCCGGGCAGGCCCTGGCGGCCGGGATGTACGCCGGGGTCCGCAAATCCGGTATCCCGGTATGGACGAAGACCGAACTGGTAGAACTGGTCACCGAAGGACCTGCCAACGAGGGCCGGGTCACCGGTGTTGTGCTTGAACAGGACGGCCGCCGAGTCACGGTGACCGCCCACCGCGGAGTGGTGTTAGCGGCCGGGGGGTTCGACCACAACATGGAGTGGCGGCAAAAGTTTCAGTCCGAGGCGTTGCAGCCCGGGTGGAGTGTGGGCAGCGAAGGCAACTTCGGTGACGGCATCCGGCTCGCCCAGGAGATCGGTGCGGATGTCACCCTGATGGATCAGGCGTGGTGGTTCCCCGAGATCGCACCCGTTGCTGGCGGTGCGCCGCCGATGCTGCTGGCCGATCGCTCGTTGCCGGGATCGTTCATCATCGACGACAGCGGGAGACGTTTCGTCAACGAGTCCACCGACTACATGTCGTTCGGTCAGCGGGTGCTCGATCGTGAGCGTGCCGGTGATCCGGTCGGTTCGATGTGGATCATCTTTGACCAGACCTACCGCAACAGCTACGTGATGGGCGGTGTGGCGTATCCGCGGATGCCGCTGCCGAAAGCCTGGTATGACGCTGGAATCGCACATCGCGCAACCGACCCCGCCGTATTGGCCAAGGCGATCGGGGTACCCGCGAAGGCGCTGACTCAAACGCTGCATCGGTTCAACAGTCTAGCCGCGGCCGGTGTCGACGACGACTTCAACCGTGGCGCAACGGCATACGACCGCTATTACGGGGATCCCACCGTGCAACCCAACCCGAACCTGCGTCCGCTGGCGGGCACGACGCTCTACGCGGTCAAGGTGGTGCTCGGTGATCTGGGTACCTGTGGCGGTCTGCGTGCCGACGAGGCGGCACGCGTGCTCAGGGAGGACGGCTCGCCCATCGACGGCTTGTACGCCATCGGCAATACGGCGGGCAACGTGTTCGGTATGACGTATCCGGGCGCCGGAGCGACCCTGGCGCAGGGCATCGTCTTCGGTGTGATCGCAGCCCGGCATGCGGCCGGCCCGGCCGGTGCCGTCGACCGTCCGAAGCTGACTACCGCCTGAAACCGCGAGTGCGCACGCCCCGTTCCCGTTGCCGGGGCGCGGGCGTGCGGCATTCGGTGTGTGTCCCCGGTGCGCCGCACACCGCCGTACGGATCCCAAGCAATGTCGGGCCGAAGCGCTCTTGAGATCTGGAACACAGCCGGTCTACTATCAGTAATAGAATTGAAGGCAATTCTATTTCAGAGGGAGCAGCGAATGCCGTCAGCACTGATGTCGCGCGTCGAGCCCGACGCGACCCAGACCCGGGTGGCCCCGTCGATGGTCGAGCGATTGACCTTGATCATGGACACCTTCGACCGGCCGCATCGCCGGCTGGCCCTCGAAGACGTCGTGACGCACAGTGGTCTACCGCGGTCGACCACCCACCGCATCTTGGATCAATTGGTACGGATGCTGTGGCTGGAGCATTCCTCGTTGGGCTATACCCTCGGGCCAAGGGCATTGTCATTGGGCGGCAGGGAAATAGGGCATAGCGCGCTGCGCGCCGCCGCGGTACCGCACCTGCACCGAATGGCAATGCAGACCGGCATGGTCGTGCACCTCGCCGCGCTCGACGGCAACGAGATCTACTACCTGGACAAGATCGGCGGCCAAGCCGCAGCCGCGGTGCCCTCGGCGGTCGGCCGCCGGGCGCCGGCGCACTGTACCGCGGTGGGAAAGGCGATCCTGTCCGCGATACCGCCTGAGCAGGTCGACGATCTCTACCGGTCGGCACCGCCGCTGCGCCGGACCGAACGCAGCATCGCCGGCCTTCCCGATTTGCACCGTGAGCTGGTGCTTATTCGAGGCCGCCAGGGTCTAGCCTTCGACGACGATGAATTCACCAGCGGTATCAGCTGTGTTGGAATCGCGCTGCGTGGCCCAGATGGTCCAGAGGGCGCCATCTCGACCGTCGGGCATTCGCGTGCCGCGTTGCAGCGGGTGGCGCCTCTCGTGGTGGCTACGGGTAAGGCAATCAACGCCGACCTGTTTGCCGAGCGGCGGGCCGCCCGAGGTGACGTCATTGCGCTACTGACCCACGGCGAGCCGGCAGAACGCTTGCTGCGCAGACCTATTGCTTCCAACAACTGCAACAGAATTGAGATGTGCCGATGACTGCGACAACCGAACTGGAACAGCGCGAACTCAACACCGAGGACGGGGTGCTTCGCTACCACGAGGTCGGCTCGGGACCCCCGCTGCTGATGCTCCACGGATCGGGTCCTGGCGTGACCGGGATGCGTAACTTCCGGAACAACCTGGCCACGTTCAGCCCGCACTTCCGTTGCCTGGTACTCGATTTCCCGGGATTCGGGGTCAGCGACCCCACCGGTGAACATCCGATGATCGCCGCCCCGAAAGCCGTCGTCCGGTTCCTCGCCGGGATGGGCCTGCGCAACGTCGACGTCATCGGCAACTCGATGGGCGGACACGTCGCGGTCAATCTGGCCATCGAGCAACAGGATCTGTTTCGCCGGATCGTCACCATCGGCGGTATCGGGATGGGTCTGCTGAATCCCGCGCCCGCCGAGGGCATCAAACTGCTCAGCAGATTCACCGACAATCCCACCAAAGAGGCCTTGGGGGAGTGGCTTTCGTCGATGGTGTTCGATCAGACGTTGGTCACCGACGAACTGATCGAAGAGCGCTGGCAGCAAGCCACCGATCCCAAGACCCTGGAATCGGCGCGCAAGATGTTCAGCAAGGAAGCGCTCGCCGGCTTGTTCGCCGCGCAGGCAGGTCGGGCACCCTACTGGGCACACCTCGATCGAATCACCACGCCCACCCTGATCACCTGGGGCCGCGATGATCGGGTGACTCCGCTGGACATGGTGCTGTTGCCGCTACGGATGATCCCGAACGCGGAGGTGCACATCCTGCCCAACTGCGGACACTGGGCGATGATCGAACAGAAAAAAGCCTGGGAGAGCGTCGTTTTGACCTTTCTTACGCGGTGAGGTCTCAAGTCTCGACCATCGAGAACCAGCCTCGCTCGGAACGAATTTCGAGCCTACGGTCACCCACGAGAGTCGGTCGGCGATCCGCCGGTCCGCATCCCCAAGGAGGTGGAGTCTATGAGTCGTCAGCGTCTTGTCGCCCCGGTTGAACTGGCTACCGTTCACCGTTGGTTTGCCGAATCCGATGTGTTGATCGCCGGTTATGGTGTCGCGGGCGCCAGCACCGCATTGGCCGCGGCGACCGCGGGTGCGCAGGTGCAGGTGCTCGAACGCACCAGCGGCTGGGGAGGGGCGGCGGCGCTGTCGGGTGGCTTCATCTACCTCGGTGGCGGTACCCCGCTGCAGGCCGAACTCGGCTTCGACGACAGCGTCGAGGAGATGATCGCCTTCCTGATGGCCGCAATGGGGCCCGGCGCCGACGAGCAGAAGGTCCGCCTCTACTGCGAGGGCAGCATCGAGCACTACCACTGGCTCGTCGACAACGGGGTGCACTTCAAACCCGAATTCTTCGGCAAGGCCGGACATGAGCCCTTCAATCATGAGGGACTGATGTACAGCGGTGGCGAAAATGCCTGGCCGTTCAACACCATCGCCAAACCGGCCCCGCGCGGTCACGTCGCCAGCGAACCGCCCGAACCGCTCGCCGGGATCGCCCCGTCCGGTCCCGGAGACGAGCGCGACGGCGGATTCTGGATGATGGCGGCGTTGGTCACCCGTTGTGCCGAGGTAGGGGTGGCGGTCACCTACGACGTCCGTTCCGATCAGCTGATCGTGGACACCGCCGGGAAGGTGCACGGCATCCGGGCGCTGGTCGACGGACAGATCCGCGACTATCGGGCGCGCAAGGGCGTGGTCCTGGCAGCCGGCTGCTTCACTTACAACGACGACATGATGACCCGCTACGCCCCGAATCTGCTGGGCCGCCCAGGTGCCACCGTGGAGGCGCACGACGGTCACTCCATCCTGATGGCCCAGGCCATGGGAGCCGACCTAGGCCGGATGGACGGGTGCGAGGTGTGGTCGACCGCGATGATGCCGGAGTTGATGTGCCAGGGCGTCCTGGTCGATCAGTTCGGCCAGCGGTTCGTCACCGAAGACACCTACCCCGGCCGGGTCAGCCAGTTCATTTGCTTCCGTGCCGACGACTGCGCCTATCTGATCGTCGACGACGAGATCAACGAGCGCACTGAACTGGGGCCGATCACAACACATTTCGTGCAGCCCAAAGCCGTTGCCGTCGCCGAGACGATCGCGGAACTGGAGAAGGAGATCGGCCTGCCCGAGGGCGCGCTGGAGGCCACGATCACGCTGTACAACCGGCACGCCGCCAACGGTCACGACCCGGTCTTCCACAAACGGCCCGAGTCCATCAAACCGTTGGTTCCGCCCTTCGGCGCATTTGAACTGAAGGGGAAGTCGGCGGCCTTCACCCTCGGGGGGCTGCGCACCTCGGTCGACGGTGAGGTGCTGCACGTGGCCGGACACCCGATACCAAACCTGTATGCCGTGGGCCGCAGCGCATCCGGCATCCCGGTATGGGGATATGCCAGCGGAACCTCGCTGGGCGATGGCAGCTTCTTCGGCCGCCGCGCCGGCCGCCACGCCGCAACTGCACAGAACGACAAGTAGGAGATTTCGACAATGAGTAAAGACACCACACTGGCCGAACTGATGGACCTGAGCGGGACCACGGCGATCGTCACGGGCGCCGCCGTCGGGATCGGCGCCGCCATCGCAAGCCGGCTCGCGGAAGCGGGTTCGCACGTAGTGATCGCCGACCGCGATCTGCAGGCCGCCGAGATGCTCGCCAAGACCCTCGCTATGCGCCCTGCCGGGGCGTCCGCCATCGAAATTGACGTCGCCGATGAAGGCAGCGTCCGTGCGATGGTTGAATCGACTGTGCAGCAACGCGGTTCGATCGACATCCTGGTGAACAATGCGGGTATCTACCCGAACACGCCGGTGCTCAGCATGTCGGCGGCAGAATTCGACCGCGTCGTGGAGGTGAACCTGCGCGGGGTGTTCCTGTGCTGTCGTGGGGTGGCACAGCAGATGGTCGCGCAGGGTCGTGGCGGCCGCATTATCAACATCACGTCGGTGGATGCCATCCATCCAGCCGGCGTGGGGCTGGCCCACTACGACGCCTCGAAACACGGGGTGTGGGGTTTCACCAAGAACCTGGCGTTGGAGCTTGCGCCGCACCAGATCTGGGTCAATGCCATTGCCCCCGGTGGTATTGCCAGCCCGGGTACCGCGGCCGCGATGGGCGATAGCACAAACGGTTTCAACAACGTCGCCGCGGCGTTTCAGGCGGCCATCCCGATGCAGCGGTTGGGCGATCCGGATGACATCGGCAGGATTGCGGTGTTGTTGGCATCTGACGTCGCGTCCTATGTCACAGGCAGTCAGCTGGTGGTCGACGGCGGATCGTTGCTGACCTGACTACCGCGCTGCGCCCCACCGGTCTCGATCACCGGGAAAATTCCAACGAGGCTGGTGTACAAGCGAATAGCGTCCAATTACTCAATCAGCGCCGCGTACGCGACGAGTGTGAAAGGTACGACGAAATGACTCACGAAGTTGTGCAGCGGGTGAACGAAATTGCCGACCGGTTGACCGCGGCTGCAGACAGGACCGAGGAACTGGGCAAGCTGGCCGACGACAGTGTGAAGCTCATTCGTGAGGCGGGTGTGATGCGCCTGCTGCAGCCGACCGAGTACGGCGGATTTGCGGCTCACCCCAGGGATTTCGCCGAAGCGGTGATGGCTACGGCTAAAGCCTGCGGTTCCACCGGTTGGGTCTGTGGAGTGGGTGGTGTGCACCCCTGGGAGATGGCGCTGATGGACCGGCGACTGCAGGACGAGGTATGGGCAGATAAGCCCGAGACCTGGATCGCCTCGCCGTACTCACCCGGGGGCGTCGCGGTGCCTGCCGACGGCGGCTACGTGCTGTCGGGCCGCTGGCAATTCTCCTCGGGCACCGACCATTGCGACTGGATCTTCCTTGGCGCGCTGCTGGGTACCCCGGAAGGGCCGCCGCAACAGCCGCCGACGATGCTGCATGTAGTGCTGCCGCGCAGTGACTACCAGATCATCGATGGCAGCTGGGATGTCATCGGCCTGAACGGAACCGGAAGCAAGGACGTCGTCGTCGACAAGGCGTTCATCCCCGACTACCGGATCATGGTGGCTGCCGACGTGATGGAAGGTGATGTCGCTGCAGAACGTTCAGGACGGACTGAAACCGTGTACCGGCTGCCCTTCTCGGCCATGTTCCCGCTGGGCATCACCTCGGCGGTGATCGGCATCGCCGAGGGTGCGCTGGCCGCAAACGTCGACTATCAGCGCGATCGGGTCACCTCCACCGGAATCCAGGTTCGGTCCGATCCCTACAGCATGTACAGCATTGCGGAGGCCGCCGCCGAGATCTCGGCGAGTCGTAGCCATCTCATCGACAGCATCAGTCGGCTCTATGACAAAGCAGACTCCGGTGCGAAGATCACTTTCGAGGACCGGGCGGTCATGCGGCGCAACCAGATTCGGTGTGCCTGGCGTGCGGTGAGCGCAGTCGACGAGATCTTCGCACGGTCGGGCGGTAACGTGATCCGCCGCAACAACCCGCTGCAGCGTTGCTGGCGTGACGCGCACGTCGGCTTACAGCACGTCATCCACTCGCCCGGCACCACCTACCACGCGAGCGCTCTGGCGACCATGGGCCTGGAGTTGGAAGCCACCCTGCGACCGGGACTGGTGGTGTAGTCATGGGGGACATCAGCTCACTGGGCTACATTCGCGTGAAAGCCCGCAATCTGGATGCGTGGCGCACTTTTGCACTTGACATCATCGGCTTCGCCGAGGGGACCGGTCCCGAAGCTGACGCGCTCTATCTGCGGATGGACGAACGGGTCGGACGGATAATCCTGCTGCCGGGTGACGAGGATCGAGTGGAGGGAGTCGGCTGGGAGGTGCGCGACCACCTGGCCCTGGCTCGGGTACAGGCGGCACTGGAATCCGCCGGCTTCGCGCCCAAGCCGATGAGCTTGGCCGAGGCTGCGGCGCGCCGGGTCGAGGCCGGACTGTTCGTGGAGGCGCCAGGGGGAACGCCGCTGGAATTCTTCTTCGGGCCGGTTCTGGACCACAGCCCCGTGGTGTCGAAGTTCGGGAACCGCTTCGTCACCGGGAAGCTCGGTCTGGGGCATGTCGTCGTCCCGGTCACCGACCATGAAGCCGCGTTCCGCTTCTACACTGAAACACTGGGCTTTCTGCCCCGCGGGGCGTTCACCCTGCCGGGTCCCGACGGTGCCGATCCCATCCGGATGCGGTTCATGGGAGTCAACGCGCGCCACCACAGCCTCGCGTTGCTGCCGATCGCCGATCCGGGGACCGCGCTGCTGCACGCGATGGTCGAGGTGGAGACCCTCGATGAGGTGGGCGGATCGCTGGACCGCCTGATGGATGCCGGGGTACCACTGGCCTACAGCCTGGGCCGGCACACCAACGACAAGATGGTGTCGTACTACGTGCACACACCCGGAGGCTGGGATCTCGAGGTGGGCTGCGAAGGCATGCACGTCGACGAAAATGGCTACACGGCAGAGGAAATAACTGCGGACAGTTACTGGGGGCATCGGCCGAATGAGTCGAGATGACCACCGTCGACATGGCGACTGAACGGGTGGCAGACGGCGCGGCACTGCGTGACTGGGATGACACCCCGCTGATCCCAGTGTGGTGCGAGCACTGCGCGTCAAGGGTTTTCGTGCGCAAGAAGAGTCCGGAGCATACCCAGGTGCAGTGGACCACCAGTACCGAGCGCTGCCTGGAACTCGGCGATGCCGACGACCGGCGGATCACGTGCTCGAGGCTGCGTTCCAGCATCGAAGCCGCAGTGAAGCGCGGCGCCCTACCGGTGCCCGGGCTGTGACCACACCGACCCGCGCCGTCGCGCTGACCGTGCGCGACGTGATCGTGGAGACTCCCGATGCCCGGTCGATCGTTTTCGACCACCCCGAAGGCCGCTGGACATATCTGCCGGGTCAGTTTCTGACGTTGCGTATCCCGGGCCCGGATGGGACGTCGTTCGCGCGGTGTTACTCGCTGGCCAGCGCGCCCGGTGTGGATTCCTTTCTCAAGGTCACCGTCAAACGGGTCGACGGCGGCTATGCGTCGAACTGGATCTGCGACGAGGTCAAGCCCGGTCAGACCATCGAGGTGTTGCCGCCGACTGGAGCGTTCACCCCGACCCGGTGCACCGACCGGCTGCTGCTGTTCGCCGGCGGCAGCGGTATCACGCCGATGATGTCGATCATCAAATCGACACTGGCGCAGGATCATGGGGCGGTGGTGTTGATCTACGCCAACCGTGACGAGACCTCGGTGATCTTCGCAGAGGAACTGCGCGAGCTGGGCCGTCGTGCGTCGGACCGGCTCCAGGTGATTCACCTGCTAGAAAGTGTGCAGGGCAGGCTCAGCCAGGCTCAGTTGGCAGCACTGGTGCGGCCGTATGCCGCCAGCCAGGCCAACTTCGTCTGTGGCCCAGCTCCGTTCATGAATGCTGTGGTCGACGCGCTGCACAGCAACGGAGTGGCACGTGAGCGGATTGTTGTCGAAAAGTTCCGGTCGCTCGAGGGTGACCCTTTCGCAGCACCCAGAGCACCCGCCGAGACGGAGGAGGGGGACACCACTACCGCGGTGGTCACCCTCGACGGCGTCACCCACGAGTTGCACTGGCCGCAAAACACGGCGCTGCTCGACGTGATGCTCGATGCGGGCCTGGACGCACCGTACTCCTGCCGGGAGGGTGCGTGCAGCGCGTGTGCCTGCCGGGTGCAATCAGGGCGGGTAGAGATGCTTCGCAATGAGGTCCTCGAAGAGGAGGATCTGGCCGAGGGAATGGTGCTGGGTTGCCAGGCGGTGCCCCGCAGTGATCGGGTCGAGCTGACCTACGACTGACGTGGACGATCGGTCTGCGCCGTCAGTCCCAGTTCTCCAGATGGAACGGCGACTCCATGTAGTGGATGAACCACCATCGGGAATCTTTGCGGCGCAGGATGACCGCCACCCGGCTGTAGCTCGTCCAGTCCAGTTCCCAGCGGCAGATGAAGGTAGCGAGCGCGAGGTGCTCGTCGAGGCGCTGCACCGCGAGGTCCTTCACACTTACCGTGGACTGTGCCAGCCGGTGCTGGGTCTGCAACAGATGTTGCACGATCCGGTCCCGGTCGGTGAGGATCTCGCTGAGTTCTTCGGCGACGTAGCTCAGATTCTCCTCGTGGGCCCACAGGTCGGCCACCCGCTGTAGGTCGCCCGCGCTCCACGCGCTGGTGTAACCGTCGATCGTCGCGGCGACTCCGGCCGGTATCTCGGCGGCGGTCATCGACTCACCTCCAGTGGATGCACGGCGTCCATCGCAGCGTCGAGAAGGTCCTCCAGCGCAGCCTGGCCGCCGGTGGCGACCCATTCAATCCTGGCCGCTTCCAGGCACGAGATGGCAGCACCGGCAAGGCTGTTGGCCCGAACATGCAGTGTCGCCTCCGCATAGCCGGCCGCGACGTCGGGTGCGCTCAGCCGCGGCAACAGCGCAGCGCCGATCATCTCCCGCCAGCGGGCCAGCTTGTGCAGGTGACTGGCGTATAGCGCGGGCGTTTGGTAGATCATCCGCATCATTGACAGGGTCGGTTCGTTGCTCAGCATCTGGTCGATCAGACCGTCGAACGAATGCCGCAACGCCTCCCATGGCGGTTCGGGAGCGGGGCGAGTGGTCAGCTGGTGGGCTACTTCGGTGCCGGCGGATTCAAAGGCGTGGGTGACCACCGCGTCCTTGCTGGCGAAGTATCTGAAGAAGCTGCGGGTGGACAGCCCTGCGGCAGCGGCGATTTGGTCGACGGTTGTGGCCTCGTAGCCGTGACTGGCGAACAGTTTGAGCGCAACATCGGCGACTTCGTCGCGAACCACCTGGCGTTTGCGGTCGCGAAGTGCATTCTGGGCCGGCATGGGCCCACAGTATCAAGCTGACGTATTTGACATCGACTGCCATTTGCGGCATATACTGCCAATGTGTGTCAGCTCACACGCACCACCGTCTCAGCCCGCGATCACGGATCTTGAGGGAGGCAAACCAATGGCGGAATCGGCCACAAAAGCGAACCAACCCGGCGACACCGAGATGCTTCCAGTGAAGGTGGTGGACTGCGATGTCCATCCGGTCCCCGCGACGATGGAAGAGTTCATCGAGCACTACCCCGAACCGTTCCGCAGCCGGTACTTCACACGGCATGCCGAGGAAGTGCCGCTCAGCTTTCTGCTCTACACGCCACACTCGAACACCGGTGGCAACCAGGGCATGGGCGGACCGGGCGGATACGCCACCCCACCGCGCGGCGGGGGTGGTAGCCACCCCGACTTCCTGGCCCAGCAGCTGTGCGTCGAGAACGGCATCGACTACTGCGTCATGAATCCGCTGTTCTTCCGGCCCAGGCACTGGGATCCGGAATGGGATGTTGCACATGCCGCCGCGATCAACAACTGGCTGGCCGCCAACTGGCTGGAAGGCGAGGCGAATCGGCACGGCCGCTTCTTCGGCTCCATCCAGGTGTCCTCGCTTGACGCCGAGGCCGCCGTCCGCGAGGTCGAGAAGTGGGCCGGGCATCCGGCCTTCATCCAGTCCTACATGCTGGCCGACTCGTTCGTGCCGTTCGGTCACCCGCAGTTCGAACCCTTGCTCAAGGCGTCGGCCAAACACGACCTGCCGCTGGCCACGCATCTCTACCGGCACTCCGGTATCCGATCAATGACGCCCGTTGGCTTCCCGTCTTATCACGTCGAGGTGCTGCCGAACTGGATCTTCACCTATATCTGCCACGTCACCAGCACAGTGTTCGAGGGCATCTTCGAGCGCTACCCCAACCTGAAGTTCGTCGCCGTCGAGGGGGGTTGCGAATGGGTCGGCCCACTGCTGTGGCGCCTGGACAAACAGTGGGAGCAACTGCGCTCGGAAGTCCCACAGTGCACGCGGCGACCGTCGGAGATCATCGCCGAACACGTTCGGTTCGCCACTCAGCCGCTGTGCGAGCCCACCGGCAAGAACGATCTGGTGCGTTTCCTGGAGTGGGGCCGCGCCGACAAGACCATCGTGTACAGCTCCGACTACCCGCATTACGACTTCGATCCGGCGCCGTGGGTGGCCCGACAGCTACCCGAACACCTGCGCGATCGGGTGATGGGAGCCAACGCGCTGGAGACCTACCCGAGCTTGCCTGCGCTGCGTCCACGGGACTACCTCGACGACATGGTGATCGACAACCCCCGGATGGAAGCCGGTGAACGTCGGTACAACGCGCTCGTCGCTGCGGCAGCCCGTCCGTCGGGAGGTACTGCCGAGATGCCGTGGATCGAATCACTGGACTAGGAGTATCGATGCGAAGCACCCATATCGTCGGCAGCGTCGACGAGTTACCTTCGGGCAGTTACAAATTCGTGCAAGCTGGCAAGTTCGGCATCGGCGTGTACAACGTCGACGGCGAGTTCCGCGCCGTCACGAACTACTGTCCGCACCGCGGCGGCCCGCTGTGTGTCGGCCGGCGATACCCGGTCATCGACTCTCCGGCGCCGTACGAGTTCGAAGTCTCCGGTGGAGACGAGATCCTCAAGTGCCCCTGGCATGGATGGGAGTTCGACCTTCGCGACGGAGAGTCCGAGGTCGGCAAGAAGCGAATCCGCACTCACAAGGTCCGTGTCGAGGATGGCACCGTTTATCTGGAAGGAGTCTGACCGTGTCGGAGCCAATGGCGGTGTTCGACGCCGCGGTGCACCCTCGGATGCTGGTGAACAACCAGATCTACGACTACATGGTCGAACCGTTCAAGGGGCTGGTCTACAACACCCCAAACCGATTCTTCCACCCGGTTCCGACCGGTATTGCGCCCTACGGGGAGTGGCTCGACCAGTCGCGCCCTGATGGCGAGGTCATCACCACCGCAGCCGGCGCGTACACCGCACGTGAACCCGGTTCGGTGCCCGAACGCACCCGGGAATACCTCGTAGGCAACGGAGTTCGCGGAGCCGTACTGAACCCCACACTTCGCGGACTGCAGCCCGCAGCCGATCAGGGCGATGCCATCTGCGCGGCCTACAACGACTGGTTGGCCGCCACCTGGCTGTCCGATACCGTCGACGGCGTCGAGTACTTCGGCACGATCCGGGTGAACCCGATGAACGCCGCCGGCGCGGCCAAGGAGATCGCGCGGTGGGCTGACCACCCGCGGATGATCCAAGTCGGCGTGCCAGTGGAATCGCACCACCCCTACGGCCAGCGCTACTACCTCGAACTGTGGGAGGCCTGTGCAGCGCACAACCTGCCGGTGGCGATCAAGGCAGAAGGTGGTGTCGGCGTCGAGTACTTCCCGACCATGACCGGCCTGCCGCGCACCCATATCGAGTTCAGTGCGTTGCACCGCGACAGGTTCTACTTCCACCTCGCCAGCTTCATCGCCGAAGGCGTGTTCGACCGATTCCCAGATCTGCGGATCATCTTCTCCGACGGCGGCTTTGACATGATGACCCCCGCCATGTGGCGGATGGACATGGACTGGCCGATAACCCGCACCGAGGTGCCGTGGGTCAAGCGTTTGCCCAGCGAGTATCTGCGCGAACACGTCCGGTTCGTCACCAACAGCCTGGAAGGCCCGCCAGGTGAGGATCCGGACCTGGTTGCCGAATGGGTGGAGCGCACCGATGCAGCGCACCTGCTGGTCTACGGCAGCGGCTACCCGCTGTGGAGCTCCATGGCTCCGGCCGAGGTCTTCCCGCACCTGGGTGCCGAGGACCGTGCCCGGATCCTGAGCGGCAACGCAGAAGCCCTCTACGGTCCGCGCATCGCGGCATCGGTCCGTTAACAGGTCACGAGGAGCCTCTATGCCTGTCAACGACGACAGTTTTGGCCACCGCACGCGCACCCAAAAACATGGTGACACACCAATTTTCGGTGCATGGCTTACTGTGAACTCGCCATCGCTGCTCGAACTGCTGGCCACCTCAGAGCTGGGCTACGTCGGGATCGACTGCCAGCACGGGATGATCTCCGAGCGCGATGCGGCCGCGATGCTCGTGCGCTCAGCACCCGCGGGAGCGGGCCGATTGGTACGGGTCTCGCGCAACGACCCGGCTCATATCGGGGTGGTACTCGATGCCGGTGCCGACGGGGTGATCGTGCCCACGGTGAATTCGGCCGCCGAGGCGCGTGCAGTGGTCACCGCGGCACGATTCCCGCCGCTGGGACAGCGCAGCTTCGGTCCCACGGCGAGCTACCTACCGCACGACCCCGGTCAACTCGATAACCGAGCGCTGGTGTTGCCGATGATCGAAACAGCCGAAGGGGTAGGCAACCTCGGTGAGATCCTGGCGGTCGATGGTGTCGACGGTGTGTATGTCGGCCCGGCTGATCTGGGTCTCGCGTTGGGCCACGGCAGCGCGCAATTCCCGCCCACCGCCGAGCTGAGGCAGGTGATGGTCGACATCGCTGCGGCGGCGGCCGCAGCCGGAAAGGTGGCCGGGGCGCACGCCGGCAGCGAACACTTCGCACAAATCTATCGGCAACTCGGCTTCGGAATGATCACCCTCGGCACCCAGAGTGCCTTCCTTACCGCCGGTATCGCCGACGTGTGGGCCCGCGTGACCACGTTCTCCGTCAGCGTGACGCCGGCCGCGAACGGGTCACCCTATTGACCGCCTCGGTCGCTCCCACCCAGTCGGACCTGCCGAGCAATGCCCTTCCTGAATCAGTACAACAGCACACAGCCCACTTCCACCAACAACTTCGACAGCATGGAGTCCAGCGATGAGCAAGACCGATACTCCTGAGGACCATGACTACATCGTCATCGGGGCCGGATCAGCGGGCTGCGTGCTCGCCAACAGGTTGACCGAAGACCTGTCGGCCTCGGTGCTGGTCCTCGAAGCGGGTGGCTCTGCCAACCACTACGCCATCAACTTTCCAGCCGGGATGATCGCCATGAAGCCCGAGTTCGACTGGAACTACAAGGCCGAACCCGACGCCTCGCGAGCCGGCATGGAGGACTTCTGGGCGTCCGGCCGGGTGTTCGGCGGAAGCAGCTCCATCAACGCCATGGTGTGGGCGCGTGGCAATCGCGCCGACTACGACAACTGGGCTGCCCTCGGGTGTGCGGGCTGGGATTACGACACCGTGCTGCCGTACTTCAAGAAGGCCGAGAACTGGGAGGGCGGGCAGGACCGCTACCGCGGCGGTTCTGGGCCGCAGGCGGTCTCGCACATGCGCATCGACCACAAGCTGATTCCGGCCTTTATCGCCGCGGCCGAGCAGTCCGGTCTACCAGTGAACGAGGACTACAACGGCGCCGAGCAGGAAGGTGTTGCGATAGGCCAGGTTTCCCAGCGGCGCGGTATGCGTGCGAGTGCCTACCGGTCCTATGTGGATCCGATCCGAAAACGCAAAAACATTACGTTGCAGGGAGATTCGCACGTCACCCGAATTTTGATCGAAGGTAACCGAGCGGTCGGCGTCGAGTATGTCCGGCACGGCCGGCTGGCGCAGGTGCGAGCCCGTCGCGAGGTGCTGCTGTGTGCCGGGGCTCTGGGCTCGCCGAAGATACTCATGCTCTCCGGCATCGGGCCGGCCGCAGAGCTGACATCCCATGGGATCACCGTCGTCAAGGATCTGCCGGGCGTCGGCCAGAACCTGATGGACCACCCGCACGCAACCGTGAAGTACGAGATGACCGTGCCCACCCTGAACATGGATCTCAACCCGCTCGGGATGCTCAAGCACGGCCTGAACTTCCTTTTCCGCCGCCGCGGCGCGGTCACCAGTGGATTCAACCACGCAATCGTGTTCGCCAGATCCGAGTCGGCACCCTGGTGCGATATCGAAATGCAGCTGCTGGTGCTAGGGGTTTCGGCCGCCCAGGACGAGATCGCCGACGAATTCGGTCTGGGCCACGAGGTGCACACGATGGCACCGGACACCTACCCGGTGCTGACGGTGATGCCCGCCTACCTGCACCCAAAGGGGCGTGGCCGGGTCGCACTGCGATCGGCCAATCCGTTTGCCGATCCGATCATCGACCACGAACTGCTCGGTCACCCCGACGACCTCGCGGGGTTGCTCAACGGGCTCAAGCGGGCGCGGGACATCTTCCGGCAGCCAGCGCTGAGCAAGTACGTGGTCAAGGAGCGCATTCCCGGACCAGAGCTCGACAGCGACGCGGAACTGACACGCTATCTGCGGGCGGCGAGTTTGACCGGCAAGCATGCGGCGGGAACGTGCAAGATGGGCATCGACGAGCAGGCCGTCGTCGACCCGGAATTGCGGGTGCACGGTATCGATGCGCTGCGGGTGATCGACGCGTCCATCATGCCGGTGGTCACCAGCAGCAACACCAATGCCCCCACGATCATGATCGCCGAACGGGCTGCCGACCTGGTCCGATTCGCCAGCGCGTCGAAGCGCGTCGCTGTCGAGCAGCCCCGACCGGCCGCGACATCGGCGAGCTGAGACCAGCTGACAGCGAACGCTTTTCGTTCAATCTTGACAATCTAAGGAGAGTTCATGCTTGCGGCGTTGGGTTTGGAGCGCGGACACACCATGCGCGTCGAAACAGTCGACGCCCTGCCGCCCGGCCCGCATGACGTCGTGGTGCAGATCGGTGCCAGCGGCGTTTGCCACACCGACCTGGCCGTCTTGAACGGCGGTATACCGATGCCACTGCCGTTGGTTCTCGGGCACGAGGGCGCCGGGACCGTCATCGAGGTCGGCTCCGCGGTGACGTCGGTGCGTGTCGGGGACCGGGTGATCGGCTCGGTGGGTGCGGTGTGCGGCCGCTGTTGGTACTGCGTACGCGGCAAAACCCATCTGTGCGAGAGCACCATGAGGATGCTGTCTACCGCACGGATCGGAATGGCCGACGGCACAGGCGTTCCCGCGTTCTGCGGTCTTGGTACGTTCGCCGAGACGATGACGTCCGACGAAACTTGCGTCGTACGCGTCGACACCGACCTGCCGGACGAGCAGCTGGCGCTGATCGGATGTGCCGTCACGACCGGGCTGGGTGCGGTGTTCAACACCGCGGCCGTCGCGCCCGGCTCCAGCGTCGCGGTGGTGGGTTGCGGCGGGGTTGGCCAGGCCGTGGTGCAGGGCGCCCGCATCGCGGGAGCGGCTCGCATCATCGCGATCGATCCGGCCGCACACAAACGGGAAATGGCAGGCAGGTTCGGCGCCTCCGAGGCGATCGACCCCACCGCGGTCGATGCGGTCGAGGAGGTGCGCCGGCTCACCGGCGGGCGTGGGGCAGATTACACCTTCGAGGTGGTGGGACGTCCCGAGACGATGGTGCAGGCCTACGAGATGACGGTACGCGGTGGGACCATCGCCATGGTCGGAATGCCCCACTACGACGATGCGGTCACCTTTCCGGCCGCATCGCTGGTGGCCGACGACAAGCGAATATGCGGAAGTCTCTACGGCGGAACACAATCCGCGCGAGATCTACCGTTGATCGTCGATTTGGCCGAGACCGGCAGGCTGGACCTGGCCGGAATGGTCACGCGCACACTGCGTTTGCCTGACGTCAATGACGCGGTTCGGGCCATGGAGGCCGGGGAGGAAATCCGGTCAGTAGTACTGCTCGGGTCGTGATGAAAGCGGCACGCATGTACGGCAAGGGCGACGTCCGGGTCGACGAGGTTCCCGATCCCGACGTCGGCAGCGGACAGGTGATGCTCACCGGCGGGTATGCGGGTATCTGTGGCACCGACCTTCATCTGTTTGACGCGCCGGAATCGTTCCCCTGGGACCTCGCGGCGCCCGCACCGCTGACAGGGGCCTCCTGGCCGGTAATCTTGGGCCACGAATTCTCCGGTGAGGTAAGCGAAGTGGCGCCCGATGTCACCCGCGTACGCGTCGGTGACCGGGTAGCGGTGTTTCCCTACCACGTGTGCGGTGAGTGTCCGCGCTGAACTGCGGGCGACTCGATGTCGTGCTGGAACATCGCATTCGACGGGATCCAGGGACGCACCGGCGGTCTGAGCCAGAAGCGTGTCGTATCTGCCGAGCACTGCTTCGTGTTGCCCGACGACGTCGACCTCCGCTTAGGTGCGCTGGTGGAGCCGATGGCGGTGGCTTGGCGCGGCGTTCGACAGGCTGCCGTGGCGCCCGGTGATGCGGTCCTGATCCTCGGTGGTGGCCCGAACGGCTCGGCGTCTACTTCGCGCTGAAAGATGCGGGGATCGCCCGTGTCTTCGTGTCCGAGCCGAGTGAACGGCGGCGAAGTACCCTGGACCACTGCGGTATCGACCACGTTCTGGACCCCACGACCGTCGATGTGCCCGCCGAGGTCTACCGCCTGACCGCGGCACCGGGGTAGCGGCCGTCCTGGACTGTGCGGGTTCGCCGTACGCCTTCGGTGACGGGGTTCAGGCGCTCGGAATCGACGGCAGAATGGTGGTACTAGCGACCTACGAGAAGCCGGTCGTCCTGAATCCCAACAGCTTTGCAGGCCGCAAGTCCGTTACCCATTCGGCGGTGTACACCCGGGAGGACTTCGCGGCGGTGATCGATGCGATGGCGCGGGGGGTGTACACCCTGGGGTCAGGATCGTCCTGCTGGGTCGATATCGTCGAGCTCGATGACGTGGTCACCTCCTTGTCTGCCCTCAGGGAAGGCCGCGCGATGAGGGTCCTCGTGTCCGTCTAGTTGCTCACCTCACCCCCACCGCGTGCGGTGAGTGCAGCCACGATGCTGCTCGGGCCAGGTGCTGCACACGGCGCACTTTCACTTTTGGCCGGCACAACTGCTCCACGTGGCGAACTTCGCCGCCGATGAGGCCTTCCATCGTCGACCATTCCCTCGTCGGTTCCTTCTGGGAACACATCGACCTGATGCCGACTCTCCGGAACATGATCGTCGTCGCCGGCCTTAATGCGGACCGTCAGCACCCACCCGGGTTGCGTGACGATGTCGAGCAGGCTGGGTTGTGCTACCCGAAGTGCCTCGATCGAAAGACCAAGCGCCAAAAGATCATTCGGACAGCTGGATGGCCTGCTCGGGACACCAGGATGCGCCATCCCGGGCGGCCTCTTCATGCTCGGGTGCGATTGTCACCGGCCCCTGCCCGCCGAGTTCGTTATAGCCCTCATCGTCCAACGGGAACACATCGGGCGCTTCCCTCCAGCACAGTGCATGTCCTACACACAACGATTTATCGACTTCGGCTTTCATCGCCATCTCCTTAGTCGCAACAAAGTTCGTTACTTAGGCGGTGGGAAGCGCGAGTTCCGTTACGCTGCTCTGCTTCTCGCCTGGGGTGAACGTGGCCGGGACTTCTCGCCAGCCGTTGACGGTGCCGATGCTGTCGTACTGACTTGCTCCATCGGTGAGACGGTAATCGGGTAGTCGCCGCAAAACCCGACCCATCACGGCCAGATACTCGGCTCTGGCGAAGTGCGAGCCGATGCAGCGGTGCGGCCCCAACCCGAAGGAAGTGTGCGGGTTCGGCCGGCGGTCTATGACGATGTCCTCGGCATCGTCGAACACGCCGTCGTCGCGGTTGGCCGACGCCCACGACACCAGCACGCGGTCACCACGCTTGATCAGTTGTCCTCCCAGCATCACGTCACGAGTAGCCGTACGTGCCAGCGCCTGGGTCGGTGTCGCCACACGCAACATCTCCTCCATGAAGAGCTCCAACGCTTTCGGCTCATTCCTGAGACCGACCCGCAGGTCGAGTCGTTGATCGAGGTAGACCAGCGAATGCGAGATGAGGCTGGTCGTCGTGTCGATACCGCCACCGAGAACCAGGCGGACCCACGCGCGGATGTCCTCGTCACCCAGTCGCGCGCCGTCGACCTCACCGTGAACGAGGTCGGTGAGCGCATCGTCACGGGGATGGCGTCGACGATCTTCGACTTCGATCTCGACTCGGTCCAAGCATTCCATCATCTGCGCTACCGCAGCGGCATACTCGTCGGTTCCCGCGGGGTAGGCGACGAAGTCGTGGAAGGGTTTGCTGTAGAGCTGGTAGTCCTCGAGAGGTAGCCCGAGAAATTCCAGAGTTGCCAGGGTTGGCACCGGCGACGCGAGCTGCGAAACGAACTCCACCTCGCCCCGCTCGATGAAGCGATCGATGAAGTAGTCCGCCCAATCCACGTATGTCGGATGCATCTCTCTCGCTCGTTTGGGCGCCATACGCGCGGCCAAAAGCTTGCGGTGCATACCGAGCAGAGGCGGATCGATCTCGATTGGAAGGTTGAGTGCGCCGGCTGGCGGAATGATGACCCCCGAAAAAGCCAGGTCGTCACTATTGGTGTCGTTAAGGGACGAAAAGGTGGCATCGTCGCGAGCCACCTGGGCGACGTCCTCGTACCGGCTCACGACCCAGAAGCCGCCGTAAGTGTCAGTCCAGCACACTGGTGCTTCCTCGCGAAGTTGACGATAGGCGTTTGCCGCAGTCCTGGCATGCTCAGGCGAATGATGGTCGAAGTGCACGACTGGACACCGATCTGCGCGAATAGCATTCTGATGCACGCTAATTCACCGTTCCTTGCGCTGTTCGCATCTGTAGAAATCCTTTCTGGCGGCGATGTCCGCACTGCGCTTTGGCAGCTAGTGGGGCTAGCTGACGCGAGAAACCACGGTCTACTTTGGTGCGGGGCGCGCCCCCCGGAGCAGACGGCCGGGTAACTGGCCTGTCGACTCACCGTCGGCATAGGTTTCGATTCCGTTGACGAGCGTGTGGAGATAGCCTTCGGCACGCTGCATCAGGCGTTTCCCGCCGGCCGGAAGGTCGAAACGGACTTCGGGACGCCGGAGCCGCAGATTTGCGAAGTCGATCACGTTGAGATCGGCACGGTATCCCGGGGCGAGCACGCCACGGTCATTCAATCCGACGAAACGCGCTGTGCGAGAACACTGCTGCTCGATGATGTAGGGCACCTCGAGTCGGCCACGCTCGCGGTCACGCCCCCAGTACTGCAGCAGGGTGGTCGGAAAACTGGCATCACAGATTGCCCCGACGTGCGCACCACCGTCGGACAGCCCCGGCATTGTGTGGGGATGCTCCAACATCTCCTTCACGATGTCGAGGTTGCCGTGGTAGTTGGTCAATGGCACGTAGATCATGCCCTTGCCGTCGTCGGCGAGCAGGATGTCATACGCCAGCTCCGGAGGCGTCCGACCTAGTCGGGCTGCCCTGGCCTCGAGGCTGTCGGCAGGTGCCGGCTCGTAGTCCGGTGGATCGGTTAGTTCGAACATCAGATGCCACGAGTCCAGCCACGCCCCACCGACCCGGAAATCCGGGTTTCCCGACGGTGCCGCCAGTAGTCGGGCACGAAATTCACTATCCCGCATCACATGTGCCTGTTGGGCAGGAGTGAGGTGTTCGATCGTCTGGAACACCGGGTTCATGCTGAAGGGGTTCAAGGAGCATTGCAGGCCGTACATGGCGCCGATCGCCCGCGGCGCCACCTGTCCGGCCACGCGGATTCCACGAGCGTTGGCCGATTCGAGGCGTTTGAGCAGTTCCCGCATCCGCGCACCTTCGTCGCTCTGCAACGACACCAGCGTGAATGACAACGGCATCCCGGAGGCGGTGACCATTTCCTCTACCATGGCGAACTCTTCGTCCAGTGCGTCGAAGTCCGACACCATATTCAACGCACCCGACCCTGCTTTGCCGGCTTCGCTTGCGATGGCGATGCATTCGTTGGCGGCGGCACCGAATGCCGGTGTGTGTTCACCGAGGATCGTCTTATGAAAGGCCAGTCGATCGGTGCTGAAGCCCATGGCACCTTGCTCGATGCCGATCCTGGTGAGGCGGGCCATCTCGTGAATGTCGGCGTCGGTGGCGTCTTCACGGTTGGCGCCCCGCTCGCCCATGACGTACAGCCGCAGCGGGTCGTGCGGCACATAAACGCCGAGATCGATGTCGTGATCGATGCTTTCGATGGCGTCGAGGTAGTCTCCGAAGCTCTCCCACCCCCAGGTCAGCCCCTCGTGCAGCGCCGTTCCTGGAATATCCTCGACGCCCTCCATGATCTGGATCAATGTGTCGTGATCGGAATCTCTAACTGGTGCAAAACCGACACCACAGTTGCCTGCAATAGCGGTGGTGACCCCGTGCCACGACGATGGTTGCAGGACTCCGTCCCAGGTGGCCTGAGCGTCGTAGTGGGTGTGAATGTCAACCCATCCGGGTGTGACCAGCGCGCCGTCCGCGTTGATCTCCCGATGGCCTTTCCCGTCGATCTGGCCGACCTCGACGATCACACCGCCGTGGATTCCGACATCCGCCGACCTGGCAGCGCCACCAGTTCCATCAACGACGGTGCCGCCCCGGACAACCAGTTCATATTCGGCCATGTCCTCTCCCTTCATGTTTGGCGCGCACGTCCGCCTCCCTAACGCGAGCGAGAACTCAAACCCGCTGCAGGGTGTGCAGTTAGCTTGTCCCGACGCGCGGCAACTCGGGTTTGAGCTCCGGTGATGACGACGGTGATGACGACCCCGCGCTTGGCTACTTCACATAGCGTCTCAACCGGACCTGCAGTCAGCTACCGACGGTCTCGGTCAGCGAGACCGTCGTCATAATGCTCATCTAAGATGCGACACATCACACGGCATCGTGTACACGGTGCGCTCCGATGGGCGCAACGAGCTCGTCGCCTCAGCCGACGGGTAGCGAGAATCGACCGAGTCGCGGGTGGATCTGATGCGGTCTGTCGCCGCCGCGGGTGATGCAGCGATCTACGAGACACCGCCCTGCGCGCCAGTCACCTGCACAACGAAGCGCCCTGGCAGAAGTGGATCGGAGCCGCGCCCACCCGCGTGAGCTCGACGATGGATCCTACGACGAGGCGACAGTTCACATGCGCGCTAACAGCGTTGCCGGAGCGGCGATTTCGTGCCTGAAAGCGGCTTGCCTCGAATGGGTGGCGACGAACGGTCGTCTGCCTTAGAAAACCTGCTCGACAGCGCCATGGACGTGGTGTTTCCGCTGCGCGATTGCTTCGCAGTGCAGTCACTTCGGGGTGAATGTGTCCGCCTGTTGCCCGAACACGGAACGGAGGTGACCGGTGCAAACGGCGCAAATAGATGGCGATCCTATCGCAGTCCTCGACGGGTACGCATCTGCGTGGACGCAAGGTGCGCCGCAGCGGGTCGCCGGCCCGTGGCATGCTAATGGTGACCAGTTGACCTACATAGCCGAAGAATTGGGCGAGATCCTAACAGACCACGACCGTATTGCCCAGCGCCCTCCTGCCGGCCAAACACCGTTTGGCGAATTTCTCAGTGACATTTCAGAATGTGCGGGTGCAGGGGCTGGACTCTCACCGCGTGCTGGCCAAGTACATCTGTAGATGAGATCTCGACTGGGCCAGTTACGGTCGCATCGCTGTGATCCTGCGCAGAAAGGGCCAGCGGTGGTGGTGCGTCCACTACATAGAAGGCCATTACAACTCGAGGACTGGAACATCGAGACTCGGTCGGTATTCCGGTTGGGGTCTCGCGCCTCGATCCGACTCCGATCAGCACGCGCGGCGGTGACCAAGAGTTGTTGCCGCACAACGCAGGAGGAGCTCGGCCGACACCGCCCACTACCCGCCGTCTTTGGGCGGCACCAGCACCATCTCGACCTCTCGCCTCAGTAGTTCCCGATCGACGGGCGGATACTCGGTGTTGCGCTCGTCAATGGCGGCTCGCCGTTCGCGCGCTCCCGGCAATGCCTTCAGTTCCACCGTGGGCTCGCCCGCTCGCGTGACGATGACGCGAGCGCCACGCTCCACTCGGTCGAGCACCTCGCTGAAACGTTGATTGAACTCACGTTCGCTCATCACTATCACCGGAGAATCATCCATCGGACCCACCTCTGGGCTCATTCCGTCGCCGACGTCTCGTTAATCAAAAATGACGGAGCGATAGCACAATGCCGCGGCCCGCCCGTTCGGCACCAGAACAAGTCTCGCCCAGCGGAATTGAGAGCGGTCGTCACACAGCGCTGCAGGTCGGACACAGCACCTCACTTCAGTCTCGCAGCGTGGCGTTGAGTGCAGCTACGATCGCCTGCTCTGCCAGCCTGGCCGCAGTGTGGTGATCTGCCGAGCCGCCGCCTGCGTCACACAGCACCGCGACCGTGAACAGAGGGCTCAGATGTGCAGCGACGGCGTCGAACAGAGGCTCAGGAGCCGGTAGTGAGCCCCCGACTGCGGTCCACAACTGATCGGTGACCTGTCGAAATCGCGCGCCCCGATTGCAGGCGAGATCTTCTGCCGCCCGTGACAGCGGGGCGGAAAGCTGACGTCGTCCGGTGAGCTCCCAGACCCAGTGCGCCGAGAGCGCCGAGAGCGCGTGGATCATGGCACAGATGTCAGCCAGCCATCGCTGCCAGTCGCCGTCGGCGCAGTCGGGAAGGTCGGCGCTGAGCTGATGACCTCCTGCGACGACGGCTGCAGCCAGCAGGTCGTCGCGAGAGGTGAAGTGGCGGAACAGGGTGGCGCGACCGACACCCGCGACTGCGGCGATTTGGTCGGCGGTGACATCGAGGCCGTGTTCGACGATCGCCTGCTCCCGCGACGGACATGTCACTCGTCCTGCGTGCCAGCCACTGATATTCAACAGAATCATAAATGATTCACATGAGTATCAATAACTCGGCTTGGCGGTGCGACTCCCGAACAGCGAGACCGGTCCCCGGGTCCGCGGTTCATCTGCAGCTACGGTGCTCAGCGAGGAGGAGACCATGAACCCCGGCGACTTTGAACGTGAAGTTGATGTCGTCGTGGTGGGTGTCGGCGCGGCCGGATGTGCTGCTGCGATATCGGCGCACGACGAGGGGGCCGAGGTCTTGGTTCTGGAGAAGTGCCCACCTCATACCGCGGGTGGCAACACCCGATTCTCGGGGGGAAGCTGGTTCGACAACCGCGATGCCATACTCGCCGAAACGTACCTCGGGGGGCTGTGCGGTGCGTCCCAGATCCCTGACGCCTTGGCGGCAACTTGGGCGCGGGAAACGGCCGGCAACTCGTCGTGGATCGCGGCACTGGGGGGTGAGGTCGAAACGATCGGCGACTTTGGCCCGGACTTCCCGAACCTGGCCGGTTCGGAATGCTATGGCGGATACCGGGGTGTGCGCAACGGTCTGGCCGGCGGGTTTCATAGATTCCTGCTCGGCGTGGTACATGAGAGGCGGATCGAGGTCCGATATGCCGCGCCTGCAAAGCATTTGGTCATGGCTGACGGCGCTGTGCTCGGAGTTGCGGCCAGCGCCGATGAGCGTCCCTATCGTGTGCGGGCGCACGGTGGTGTGGTAATCGCCTGCGGGGGATTCGAGAACAACAGTGGGATGGTTCGCGAACATCTGGGATTGACGGACTGTCCGATCTGGGGCTCGCCGGCGAATACCGGTGACGGTCACGAGATGGCGCGCAGTGCCGGGGCCGATCTGTGGCATATGGAGGCGCGCTCGGCCTATGTCGGAATCGCACATGACGACTCCGAAACGGGATTCGCAGTCTTCCCGCCTGACAATGGCTTCATTTGGGTGAATTCTGACGGGCGCCGTTTTGTTGATGAGATACCGGAATTCGGCGGCCATGGTCAGGCGTGGCTCGATGACGGCCTTGTGTGGCATCCGGAAGCGCCCTCGTTTGTCATCTTCGGCGAACGAACTCGTCTCGCGGGCCCGATATGCCCAGCGCCGGAGAGCATGCCGGTGGGCTGGCAGAGCATGAGCGAAGGCTACCGGTGGAGCGTCGACAACGGTCGCGAGATCGACCGAGGGTGGATACAGGGGGCAGATACGGTCGCGGACCTGGCTGGGCAACTGGGTATTGACCCCGGCGGGCTGACAGCGACGATCGAGTCCTGGAACACTGCATGTCGAATTGGAATAGACAGCGAAATGCACCGTCGTACAGAAACTTTGGTACCCCTCGACGAAGGTCCGTACTACGGCTTCAGATCAGCTCCAATGCTGGGGTGGACGGGCGGCGGTCCACGCCGCGACGAAAGTAGTCGCGTGATCAACACAGCCGGAACGCCGATTCCGGGATTGTTCGCGGCTGGTGCAGTGAGTCCCACCTACAGCTTCGCGCAGAGCGGGGGGTTTTTTATCGCCGATGCGCTGGCCTTCGGTCGGATTGCCGGGCGCGCCGCCGCACGACGGACCGAAACCGACCGCGGCAGCGAGGGCATCGGGCGCCCGAGTTCCGGGGACCACACATTCAAGGAGGAGCCATGACATTCGTGATCGAACAGGTGTCGGATGCCACACAACTGCGCCGCGCGTTCGGATGTTTTCCTTCCGGCGTAACCGCCCTGTGTGCAGAAGTGGACGGTGCCCCGGCTGGTATGGCTGCGAGTTCCTTCACATCGGTCTCGCTTTCGCCCGCACTAGTGTCGGTCTGCATTCAGAATTCGTCTACAACATGGCCGGTGCTGCGACAACGTGCAGTCCTCGGTGTGAGCGTGCTCGCAGAAGGCCAGGACGCATTGTGCCGCCAGCTCGCCAGTAGATCCGCGGACAGATTCGCCGGCATCGAATGGGCCGCTGCCCCTAGCGGCGCAATATTCATCGACGGATCCACCGTCATTATGGAATGCACTGTGCACGAGGAGCTATCGGCAGGAGACCACGTCGTAGTGCTGCTGGAGGTCCAGGGGCTGCACGCACGGCCGGAGACGGCGCCGCTGGTGTTCCACGGGAGCTCCTACCGGAGGTTGGCGCCGGGCTGAACTGAGTGTCACCGCAGGTATCCGGCAGCAAGAGACAAAGGATGGGAATGAAGAACACACTGGGCGTCATCGGCAGCGGCATGATCGGCGCAACACTGGCAAGACTGGCGATCGCTGCGGATATCGACGTGGTGCTGAGCAATTCACGTAGCCCCGATTCGCTTTCCGATCTGGTCGACGAGCTCGGTGACCGCGCTCGGGCCGCCCACTCTGCAGAGGCTGCGGAGGCCGGCGATCTGGTGGTAGTCGCCATTCCGCTGCACGCTTACGACAAGCTGCCGGTGGAAGCGCTGGCCGGAAAGACAATCATCGACACGATGAACTATTACCCGGAGCGCGACAATCGCATCCCGGAGTTGGATGCCGGTAGTCTGACCACAACGGAGTTGGTTCAACGGCACGTCTCGAAGTCGCGAGTTATCAAGGCGTGCAACAGCATCGTCTTCCAACATTTGCTCGATCTGGCGCGGCCACCGGAGGCCGCTGATCGCAGCGCACTGCCCATAGCGGGTGACGACGAAGGAGCGAAGGCGCAGGTCGCGGCGTTGTTGGACCGGTTGGGTTACGACGTTGTCGACACCGGTCCACTGTCTGACAGTTGGCGGATGGAACCGGGTATGCCGGTGTACTGCAAGCCGTATATGCCGGAGCCGCCGACGGACATCAAACCCGAAGACCTGCAGCAGTGGATATTTCGCTCACCGGCCCGACCCGCAACAGTCTCCGCGATCAAGGAGTCGATTGGTGCGGCAGCACGTGGGCCCGCTGGGGGCACCGTGCTGAAGTTCAGCTGATACCTCCGAGATAGCCGTGGTCGCAGATCGATGATCGATTTGGTGGCCTGGTGGGGCATGACGGCAGGTTGACCTTATCAGATGCCGCCAGTGAGCCACGGGCAAAGTTGGTGCAAGCGGTGGCATTTCTGTCGAGCCTGCTGCTGCCGGGCCGGTCGCAGTCGACGATCGCGATGCGTCCCTAAAACTACAGTGGTTGTGCGGCAGGTCGCCGCCGTAGTTTCGCTGCGCGCGGGCGCCGACATTCGCGGCTGTCGGCCCTCGTGTCCATCAGCCGGCGCAACGCCGCACGCGCTTTTTGTCAATCAGGAACGCGACGTGATTGCGGATCTCATGCGGCCGCACGGGCAGATGCTGCGGCGCATACGGCATTCACGTGACCTACTGCGTGGGCGATGTGGTTCACGCCGGGGACGGCGTCGGTGGTGTCGTAGGTGACGTGTGGTGCGGTGTTGGCGGCGACGAACTGCAACGCCACGACGGCGGCTTCGATGGCATCAACCACGGTGACACCCTGTACGCGGTCCGCCGGGAGCGAAGCGATACCTGGGGTGCTCATCAATTGTCCAGCTTGCGCTGCAAACGCGCCCAGCGCTGCGAGCCCGCCGAGTCCACCGAGAGGGCCCAACAAGCTCATGAGCAGTTGCACAACGCCTTTGGCGATCGCCTGGGTCATCGGCAGCGGTGTCGGCGACAGGCCGATGTCTACGCCCATGTCGTAGAACGTGCGGATGATGCGGCCGGCGCCGTTTAGCGGCGTCGCTGTGTAGAGGTCAATTCCGTTGGCGCCGTTGGCAGGACCGTTGGCTTCATACCACCAGCGCGGGTCGGGATGGTCGACCCGCACTGGGCTGATGCCGGCGCCACCGGGGTCGGGGGCGCCACCGCCGGTGACGCCGCCCGGGCGCATCGGATCGCCGAAGCTGAAGCCTCCGATGAAATCGTCGAATCGGTTTTCCAGTTGGCCGCCCGGTAGCAGCTCGAGGTATATCTCGCTGGCGCATTGGCCGCCCTGGCTGTAGCCGCCCAGTCCGAATGTTTGGCGCGGGTGCGTGTTGATCCAGTTCAAGGCCCATTGCTTGCCGATCGCGACGCTCTGTCGGTAGCTCGGCGCGTTCGGGTCAGGGCTGTTGACCGGGCCGAATGACCATGGTGCTTGAACCGCGACTTCGTAAACCAGTTCAGGGTCAGCGTTTTGGATCACCCATGAGCTGTAGCCGGTGCCGGGTGCTGCCCATGTGCCCGAGCAGGTCAGCCATGCATGACGGATGCGGCGAACGCCACGAATGTCGGCGAGCAGGTCCCCGAAGTCGGTCATTATCTGGGAGCTTTCTTCGCTGCCTTGGCGGGCTGCTTCTTGGCCGATGCTTTGGCGGGCTGTTTCTTCGCTGCTGCTTTGGCCGGCTGCCTTCTCGCGGCCCTGACCGCCGCGACCGCCTTCACGGGCCCACCGTTGCCGTCTGGTTTGAAGGCACTCGAGGGCAGGCCATTGGCTTGGCGCCACTGGATCGCGAACTCCATCAACTCCATCAACACATCGCCCGAATCACGTTCGAGGCCATCGGAAAACGTGTGCGTCCAGGCGATCTGTTCGTTGATTGGCACGATCTGCTCGTAGGCGTCGGTGTGGCCGGGGTGCACGCTGCCGTCGGGCATGGTGCGGTTCCACGGTCCGCGAGCTTGATCGCTGACGACCTGGTTGAAGTCGCGTGGCCAGCGTGAGTAGGCCCACCGCCAGGGCTCCGGCAGCCCATTACCGTCTACGCCGGCGGTGGCGTTCTTGATGTCTTGGGCGTCGGCCATGCTGATCACTCCTGTTGCTGTTGGGATGGTGAGTAGTACCGCGCCCATGTCGCGGCAATGGTTCCAGCGGGCGATACGGTCGTCGATCCCGTTGGCACGCCCTGTGTTCTCGTTGCGGCCGTTGACCGCGATTGATCCGCCCTCGATGTCGGCGCGGTCGGCGAAGTCGTTCATCGGGCGCTGTGTGGTCCAGTACCAGATGGCGCCTAGGAATGCGTAGCGGTCGGTCGCCAACTGGTCGGGGTCATCGACGAAAAAGGTCGGCGAGGGCACCAGTTGTTTGTCGAAGGCCCAACGGGACAGGTTGGTGTAGTTGTTTCGCCCGGTGACTTGGATGGGACCGCGGCCTCTGAACCGGAAGCCGTCGCCGGGCTGGGTGTTCCCGAGATCGGCGCGGCCCTGATATCCGGCCTGGTCGGCAGTCGGACCCCACAGCTCGAACATGTACTTCAGTCCGACGGATTCGTGGCCGACCTGGGCCATCCACATCGCGATGCGGTCGACGGTATTGCACTGGGATTGCTGCAGCGCCTGGGTCACTGACGGCAGCAGCGCGCGGTACCTGTCGAAAGGCACGCTGCCGCCCATGGCGCGCGTCAGCGTGTCGGCGGCCTGGTCTGGCGGTGCTATCGGGGCGGCCTGCTTAACCCCGGTGTCGGCGTAGGCGTAGCCCTTCGGCGGAATGAGTTTGGCCGTCTGGTCGAACGTGATCCAGTAGCAGAAGGGTGGAAAGCCGGGGTCGGCGATCCACAGTGCGCGTGCGGCCGGGTCGTCGTCGTAACCCATGCAGGCGATGTAGTGAAAGACCTCGCCGCCGCGGTAACTGGGTGATGGCGAGCCCTTAACCCCGATTGGGTAGTTGTTTGGCGGCGCATCCCAATTCATCACAACGCCGAAGCCGCCGTCGATCGATTGGACGATGTTGTTCCACAGTTCAGCCTTCTGCTGGTCGGTGGCCGGGTAGTGCTCGATGTAGATCGACGTGTACCGCGCGTCTGGGACGATCAGGTCGAGCACCCGCTCGATGAGGCCGACATAGTCGGTGCCGTTCACCGTGGTGTGGATCTGTTGGATCAGGTCCTGTTCGGTGCGAATGATGCCACGCGAATTCAGTACCACTTGGCACGACGCCGGGCCGCAGTCCCACGTCTCTTGCTGTGGCACGACGGCCGGGTCAAATTGCAGCTTCTTCTCTGTCACCTGAGCGCCCCCAGTTCGGCTACACCGCGTCCGGCGTCGATACGGACTACGAGCCCGCACCAATGCTGTCGAGCGCTGTGATCGTTCAGGGCACCAATCGATCGGTACCCGTTTCGCCTTCTTGCTATTTCAGCACTTCGATGGCGTTGGCGGACCGAGATTTACAAATTTGCTGTGATGTTTCCAACTTTTGGAGACTTGGAATTCAAGATCGACACGAATTCGACATTGTACGAGCGGTAGATCAAGCTCGGGAGAGTTCTGCAGTCTTTGTCGAGGCAATCCGGCGCTAGTGGTGTCCGTCAGCCTGCGCTAATGGTCAAAACTCTTCTGGTAAACCGGAAATGACCACGTGGTCACAACGCGGAAGCGGCTTGCCTCACCACGCACCACCGCACGGTTTCCGGCTCGTGGCCATGCGGGATTACTGATCTTGAATAGGACGGTTAAATTGCAACCGCAAGGTCAATTAGTGGATCCGCTTTCAATTTGCTCACTACCTAGGATCGCGGAAGTGATGAAATATTCAAGATCATGACAGCGATGCCCGCTTGGTCCTAGGTGACCGATGAGCGAGGAGTCGCGTTCTTCAATCAAACTCGGTGCGTAGGTGTGGATTCAGGCGTACGTTTCGAGGTAGCTGTAAGCGATACCGATCGGACATCGATGGCGACAATTGTCAGGCCCGAGGATGCGCTCGCGGCACATCTTGACCGTGCGCGATCGGTAGTGGGCCCGTTCGCAGGAGCCGCCCGTCGCCAGCATCTCATCTCGCCCGAGATCGCCCAGAGCCTCGCCCCAATCGAGACAGAAGATCTATCTGGACTCGAACCACAAAAGTGCCATCAAGCGTACTGGCGATGGGGGATCGCACTTGCCGGCGTCGGTGCGGTTCTGCTCGTATGTTGGTTCCTCGA
>Ga0105239_10000627_pt1 | contig 50316 bp, 58 predicted proteins | sample KBSC44metaG_FD_92761 | JGI IMG/M metagenome (GOLD analysis project Ga0105239, IMG submission 92761) | Corn rhizosphere microbial communities from Kellogg Biological Station, Michigan, USA - KBS C4-4 metaG | ecosystem: Host-associated > Plants > Roots > Rhizosphere > Soil | place: Michigan, USA...
CCCTCCACGTCAAGAGCTTGAAGTGCGCGATTGGCTTCCCGTTCTTGCGGCGAATCTCCGATGGTTTTCCAAGGAACATCGCAAATATCAATCCAAGGGATTGCAGGCAGACAACAGTTGCATAGACTGCTGTAGGGACTCCGGCGGCTCTCCGACTTGTCCTTGAAGTTATCCCAAGGACGACTCCTGTACCCATTTAGTTCGTTACACCTGGTGGACATGGACAGAGATGACCTGCCTGCTCCCGCAATGCTGCCTAGAGACCCTGAGCACCACATGGAGGCTATATGCCGACCTCGGTGGTTCTCAGACGAGTATGCGGTGACGATAAAACCTAAACTCATTAATATGGATTTGGAGGCCGTACCAGGCACATACCAGCGGCGGGATATAGGACTGCAACGCTAAGTCCATGCCAGATAGTAGCAACCCAAGCAAACCATCTAGCTTCTCCCTTGTCAAGCAACCTGTAGGAGTCAATGAGTCTGTATTGCAAGCCTTTTAAAATCCTGGTTCTCACCATAGTGCTGCAACAAACGTCGGGTATCCACAGGTGCCAAATAGCATTGCGAAGCGTGGGCCGAGCTTGTTTGTACATGTTCACCCGAAGATCGCGGTTGCTGCTGTGACAGCAAGTCCGACAGTTGTAATGCGGTCCACGAGAGGAATCATTTCAGCGCGGCTCCCGCCTGCGCCCAATCCAAGAACTGCTGCATTCATTCCGGCACAACAGAACATGATTAGGGATACTATCGCAGACTGGGTGAACGTGCTGCAGAGGAGTCAGATGCGCATTGCAGGGAGCGACGGTGGGAACCATACGAATTAAGCCACGACGGGCGATGTGTGGTCCTCATCGTCCTGGAATTTTTATGAAGTTGGAAGGGATCGATTGAGAGTCTCTGGGGATTTTTCTCACACGGCAGGTCCTAGGAAAGCGAGGCGACACGATCAGGTTCTTAACGCTCTTCAATGCTGACAAAATTTCTACGAGGCCTGCAGCACTAGGGCGTTTACTTCTAATGACTAGTAGGCACTGGGACACATGCAAAGCAACAAAGTAAAGACCTAGTCTCCACAATCCATGTAAGTCACTAGGCAGGGATACGATGAGTTATTGCTTGGCTATCTGCGATGTGAGCTTAGATCCTGTTCTGTCCATGTGTCATGCATGATAACAGGGAATTTTACCGAGGGCCGACCATTGAGATGCTTTCTGTTTTCTTGCATTCAGCTGCCTTGAACGTTCCCGGTTAGATCTTCGAGACTCTTCCACAAGAGCCCGCCCCAAATGCTTCCCACCTTCGCCCCAAGTGCATGATCAAGCGCATGCACCACGGGATGATTGCTTGACGTAGCTAAAAGACCCCAAACGTTCAGCCACCGGGCGATTGTTCCCACTCTGTCTCTCTTTGTTACAGGGTTTTGTGCAGAGCCAAAGCCCCGCAGATTTAATAATCCAGAACAGTGAGAAATGGAACGCAGATCGGTTTTTTGTTGGCTCCAACCCGATTGTTATCTGACCTATCTAGCCTCGCGATTCGTCAACTCGGGTGAGCCAATCGCGAACGAGAGCCTCAAAAACTCCATTTTCGTCTACGGGAAGGTCATGTCTGCCACGGTCTAGTACAGCATAAGTCGATCGGGGGTAGAGCTCTAGTAGCCGCAGGCTGTCTCGATAGCCCACAGTTTCGTCTTGTCGACCACATAGGATAAGCGTGGGGGCAAAAAACTTGGAATGCTCGAATTTTGAAGTGATAGATAATTCATACCGTCGTGGGTCATCCCTGATGGCACTCAATATTTCCGTATCTGCTGCCTTCATTGCTGGAAGTACGACCTGTTCATACTTTGCCTTGAGAGCCTTAATATAAGCAGGAGTTTGAATGAGAATATCCCCAAGAAGCGCCTTGTCGTCGCGTGAGAGGCTCGACATGAGCTTCTCATTTACAACCACTGGATGTATTGCATCGAGATCCCGCTGGCTATTCTCTGGCTCGATGAGAGGTACGCGTAACAATAGGCCATCGACTTGTTCATGATATCTTTGCGCCAGGGCACGCGCGAGATAGCCACCACATGATGAGCCCACGAGCAAGAATTTTGATTTTCCAAGCCGTGCCTCGATGAATTGCTCCAGCCGAAGATATATGTCGTCCAAATTTTTGATACCATTCGCAGGCGTTGTTCCCATGCCGGGGAGATCCACGTAGATTCTGCGAAATCCGTGGACTTTTGTGAAAACGGGCTCAAAGTCGAGCTCCTCGACTTTCCCATCCATCTCCCACCCATGGACTATTAAGACTGGAAGTCCCTCGCCTATCTCGTGTGAGGACAAAATCGAGCTTGCTTCCATCTGAGCGGTGTCCGCTGTGCGCCGAGATAACCCACAACAAGGAGTTAGTGGCCGCAACTAATCCAGCCGGAAGCCACACAAGTATGAACAATCAAGATTCGAGTATATTGACGTATAATCACATCAGCAAAACCATTGAATGTTGCAGAACTCAGTCTTTCGTCTTCTATAGATATGTCTTGGAGCAAAAAACCCAGTATCTGGCTCCCACAGACCGGCGCGTATCCCTCGTTACTAATTGCTTTCTGGCAGCGGCGTATTACCTAAGCGAATCACCTCAGGCCTCCAACAAGATAGCAACCCACAATTAGTAGCAGGGGAATTTATTGAAGGGAAGAATTGTTTGTATCAGTGAGCAAAGCCTACTGATTACAGCACAACATTAGTTTTATGTAAAAAATGAAAATTCGGCTGCCTCCAATGATGGCAGGTGCGGGGCATTGTTATTTCACACAACGTGGCTATTTGAAACAATCCACGGAGTCCAAAGGTGCCATCACTTCCTGCTTAGTATATATAGATCTTCTGATTAGCTCAACTTGATTCCTAGAAATGCGACTCGCGGTAGGGAGGCAGGGCAAACTGGAGCCTTTCAATTGGTGCTTTGAAGGCCGACCCTGGTTGAGACTGGTTGGACCTTGAGTCAGGCCCGGATCTTGGTTTTGCTAAGCTGCAATGCGGTATCCCAAGCGAGCCCAGTGGACGGTGAAAGTTTAGGAGACAAGAGGGAGGATTCTCTCCCTCGGTACATACAGACCAGGTCTCTTCCCTGCTCCAAGTTCTTGCACATGTACCGTATTCCCCAACACCAGGTATCTCGGGTACGAGTACTCCGTACGCGACTATTCCACTTCCAGGCGTCGTACTAGAGGGATTCTCGCACGTCGGTGGATCTCGTTCTGGGTGCTGTACTACAGAGCAGTGGAGTCAGCTATTCCATTTACGGTCACTGTTCTAGAGTTTGGCGGGGATCAAACGTGGGAATCAACTATTCCGATCCTGGTTGCTGTACTAGAGCCTGGCAACCGGCCCATTCCACTTCTGGTTGCTGCCCAGGAAGCTCTTTAGCGACCCTGTAGAACGTTCTCTGGACCGAGTACAGATACCAATTTGTCAATGGTACGGGAAATGCGGGCCTTGTTGCACTAATGGATGACTACACCAAACGGCACTGTATCACCAAATCAACACACTGCACGGCAATGTTGCCGTGGCTTTGCTCCGCATCTCTCTGCAGCCTGGAACAGACGTCCTTACACGCGTGTACGATGTTCTCCGTCTGGTTGGTGTCTCTGATTTTGGACTTAGCGTTCTCACAATCAGCTTAATTCACCGGACCCTTGGAGAGGACTGCGAATTCGCTATCGGCTAGAGACCAGCGCCACCCGCCCCTGCCAGTGGCCAGCAGCAACTCAGGCCGGTAAGGACCCTCTTTTGCCTTTGAGTGACGACGTCAAAATCGTCTGGTTCCGAGTTTGGATTGTAATGCCACTGAATCATTCCTCCTCGTTTTGAGTCACGCAACATGTCCGTTTGGTATTTCAAGACTTTAACCATTGCCAATCTCAAGCCAGCACTATTACTCTAAATATGGAAAGAGCAAATTGGACCTCGTACAGTACAGTGACCAATTCAGGTTCGGCAGAGGTGCCTGGACGCTTCCATGATAATGTTGAATTTCGTCTACCGCCAATAGCCATGGCGCATATGCCTCATTACAATAACGACGAGGAGACAATGCTAACACGACTCCCGCCATCACACTTGAACTTGGCAGAATTGGGCCAGGATACACCGCAACCACTCCTTACAGGCCCTGTCATTTCTCATCGACAACATGCCAGATCCACCCCATTGCAGCCAGAGCGAAGCTTGGAAATAGAAACATGCCAAATTCCAAACACGGACCCTGCTCCACAAGGCTATACTTTTGTTAACATTCAGACCTCAACGGGAAGAAGAGACCGAGCCGCGGAGTCGCAGATTCGGTCCCATGCAATGAAACGAATCCAACAGCAACGTCGGCGATTCAAACAGTCACTGCAAATCGCACCTGGTAGCTCTTCCTCCGCCACAAAGCTTTCTTGCCCATGCTGGCGTCAGGACCCAAGCACTCAAAATTGCCCTTGTATGGGACCTCTATCTACAGAAAGTCGAGGGCGGTTTGAGGCAAGGGCGAGATTAAACGTGGCTCAAGCTAGAAATGCACCTTCATTGGTGCCGTCTAGCGCCCATTTGAGTGAATCTGACTACTGTCATTGTGGTCGAGTGAAATTCAAGCCTCATGTAGAGTCGTATTCTGTGTCGATACCTGTATCACTCTTCTCTTCACTATCACTATTGTCTTTCCTCAGCTTCCTGAACAAAAAGGACCGCGCTCTCGGCCCTCGCATGGAAAGTTTGCTGAGCTACCGTAAGTGAAACAGCCACCCAGTTGTTGACCCCCGAACTAGGACTAGTCAGCTGATGGTTGAAATGAATCAGTTGTGAATACCTATTTCGCGAATACCATGCCCGGCATATATGGCCAATTTTCGTGGATGAGATTTGAGTGGATGAGGAGTGCAGTTGGGGACGTATCAAGTCTTCTCCTCGAACCCATTCTATATGGATGGTGCTCGATGGCTGCCTACCACAAAGCATTCCAGATGATGTCTTTACCCAGCTCCAACAACCTTACAATGAAACAGGTCATATACCTGGAACAAGAACAAGGGTCTCAGTACATGCATACCTCAATGCGTATCATCAATCAAAGGTTTCAACGGAATAAAGAAGTTTTAAGCTCCAATACCATCATGGCCGTCGCTACCCTTGTCATAGCCGCCTCGTTCTCTGGAGAGTCGGACGCATGCAAGGCACATCATGAGGGGTTGGTCAAGCTGATAGAGCTGCGGGGTGGTATTGACACATTCCATCGCGTTGACTCACTACACTTGTCGAGGTATGTCTTCTCTACGTGGTGTTTTCGCCGCAACCTCCAAGGGAACTGGACATTGATAATCCACGCACAGGATCGACTCTAATGCGTCTTGGACGGAGGGTCGGCGACCAAGACTGCCAATGTATAGCACTTCAAGCCGGTTCAGTGACCAATACTCTGGCGTGCTATCATTGCCTACTCGACTTCGAAATTTTCTTCCAGACTCACTCTTTCAAGTGGCATGTGATCTCCAGGCAATGTCTGATGTCATCGACGCAAAACTTGAACAAGAAATAACACTCTCCCAAGGGGATGTGCATTGCTACGAGGACAAATTCGCGGCTGCTCAGCACGGTCTCGTCAACTTCCCATTCACTCAGAGTGGCGTAGACAATATCGTTACGTATCACCGTCAAAACTGTTGGCGAAATGCGGCGTTCATCTTTCTAAATACCGTCATTCGTGGGACCCCTGGCAAAGGCCTGATAGATTTGGCAACAGACCGACTTCTTGACTCCTTGCAGAAATCAGACTTGCAATCCGAATGGAGTGTACACAAGGATGTCCTGTTGTGGGTGCTATTCATATGTTGGAACGGGGCTTTCGGTAATGCGGTGAAAAACCTATTGTCAATTCAATTTCAGCAACTGATCAGAGACATGGGACTCTCTTCTTTTGAACAAACACGCCGAATCTTACAGCAGCATGTATGGCGAGACTCTTCCCTCGACAAACCCCTTCGAGATATATGGAACACTGCCACCTCAGTGAGCTAACAAAGCTGGTATTGAAATGGCATCATGAATTGCTTAACGCTGGCGCCCTTCCAGCGCCCAAAGTGGTCGACATTAAAGGCGATCTTACAAGAACATTGAAAGAGCACATGGCAAATCAGTTTTGGTATATGGAGAAAGTTTCCTGAACAAGATCGGAATGGAGATCACTCGCCACCCAAGCCCCAAGAATATTCCGACTCGGAAAGGTCATCAGAAGAGGCTTCCACCCCCTCAGGGAACATGTTGCTTAAGGACCGAAAAGAGTCGCTTTCCCTTGCCTTTGGCCGCCTAGTACCCCTGCTCATCTCCCTTTCGGTGGGATCGTGTCGCCCGCCAAAGCCATCCCCCGACAACAATAGTCGATCCCGAGCGGTGAAAGTTCCTTTGATATATCGGCTACGGGTTGGGCTGGTAACTAGCAGTTTGAAGACTGGGCCGCACTCATATTCATGCAAGATGTCTTGAAGTTCCCTGATCATGTATCGGCAATCGTCAGCCCATTCGTGCCTCTCGAAGCGGTCAATACTGTCGATTATGCAGAACAAGACTGTTTCTACTGGAAGCTGCTTGACAACTTGGGCAAAGCAATCGCACAGAATGTGAAGATTGTGTGACTCCAGCTGCTCTCTGTATCGACCTCCAGATGTGAAACCTAGGTCCACCTGACTCTGGAAGAGCCGAAGAATCTGGCAGATAAGGCTCCTCATCATTCCTTGTGGGCCTTGTATGGGATCTTTGGGTGAAAGGTGGCGCTTGCAGAAGTGGTATATGGCTACTGCGGGCTCCTTGCCTTCCAAGTACTTGATGGCCAAACAACTCATCAGGGGTAGCGAAGCATGCCCATAGAAATCCAGGACAGGTCCACCCTCAATGAACAACGCAGATGAATCATCTGTGCATAGCCATTCTCTAAATCCTGGGCCTTCGATGATTCCCCGCGCAATTTGATCGTCTGATGGCTCTGAGGATTGACATCTTCGATGGATTCTTCTGTGATCTTCAATCGGAACCTCGGCGCTGACGCCGAGCATATCTAGTAAATCAGCCAGTGTTAGTCCACTGGTAATTCTTTGGAGCCTTTTGAGCTGTCGTTTCAACCGAGAAATATCTCTGCCGTCTTTTTTCCTCCCTGTAGTGACAATTAGTCGGGTGACCTAAGCCCAATCCTCTCGGTATATGATACTGACACTCAGCGGTCTCTAATGCGATCTCCATCGCTTTTGCGGATTGCTCTTTTGCCAGTTGTACATCACTCAGAGTCTCTACCCTGCGATGAACTTCTTGCTGCACGCCATGGAGATCATTGATTTTGACATGTGTTGTTCGTTGTGCATCGTGAACATCATCTATCTTCACATTCATCGTTTTCTGCGTTTCGGTGAACGTCTTGATCCCCTCGGTGGCAAAGGTCAACTGAACGTCTGCGTGCTCCGCAACAAATCTCAGGTCTTTTGTCTCCTGTTGTAAACTTTCGATTTGATGGAGTGTGACCTTTGTTCTTGAGTCCACAGCCTCGCCCGTGATTGCCACCTTTTGCACGATCGTTTCCACGTTACCTGTGGTTTTTTGGTTGCTGACGATCGCATCGTCACGCAGAACTGATGCTCGTTCTTGTAACGCGAGCAGTGCTTCATTAAGCGCTTGCAATTTCGCCTTGAAACTCTTGTTATACTGTTGCCCTCGAGCCAAAGCACGGGCCTGTTTCCCTGCAGATTACATCAGTTGTGAGACTTGACATCGTTGCGGAATCGTTAAGTTACCAAGTGGATGCTGTTTCAACCATTCTGCCGCTCCCTCAATTGCGTCTAGTATAGCTAGATACAACGCTTCGGCTTTATCATAGAGAGCCGGATCTGGGTAGAAAGTTTCGACTAGATGCTCAGCCTGCAGGATGATGTCCGGTATCTTGAGGATGGTCGTCATCACTTTCTCGCGCCCCTTACTGATATTGGACGCGGCCTGCTCCAGATGTTAGTAATCGTAATTCGCGGTAACGATGTAAATTATGTAAGACTTAGCTCAAAGATGACTTTTAAGCCTCCACAGATTATTGAAGTATAAAACCCATTTGGAATAAGCCTCAAATAAGGCAAAACCGATTCGGACTGATCTCCAATGAACCTGCTCACTCGTCGTAGACCACTCCGTCCGGATTTGACGTAGTCGTCCTCGGTGTCCTTCACCAACCGCATGACCTCGTCCCAAGAATGCGTTCCACTAAGATCTATATTCCTCGCTTTTGATTCTTGCATGGAGTTCTGATAGGCTATCATTACTTCGAGGAACTGCGCTGCGTGTGAATGTGTAAGAGGGCTGAATGGATAGTGTATTAGATCGGTGTGATATGATCCGAGCACTAAAGGCTTTTCTTCGGGCCATTTTGGTGGTAACTTACTTAAAGATGTGATGCTGCTTTGAAGCCCGTTGTTGTAGGTAACTATCTCCTGCTTCTGCTTTGTAAGCGGCTTTCCCACGTCGATTCGCTGAGGCGATCATTTCCTCCGGAGCACTTCCTCCAGTTTGCACATATGTGACAGAGCCATCGCTAAAAGCTATGGGACTGTTGTCGTCCACGTCAGTAGATTGAGCTACATTCGTGTGCTCCATTGTAGATTGCGGGAAGCTGATGGCGGTAAGGGTTACAACACAACAACTTCTTTTGCAGAGTTTGAGCTATCTCTTTTCACAGAGTTGACCGAGAGCCGAAAAGGCAAGAGCAGACGTACTGTACAAGAACTCCCTGGGAGGCATAATGATCTTTGGGCGCTCTTCTAGACTTTGACCAGGGCTCTACTGCCAGCAAGGACTCAAGATGGCTGTCGAAAAAGAAAAGCGCTATTGTCGGGCGCCCATCTGTATAGGCAATTCAGGGCGCAACTAACCCATGCTGTGTCGCCTTGGGCGAACTGGTCCGTGGACCCCACGCAACAACTTCACAATCCCAATGCGGGGCGCAGAGCACATTCCGTATGAACAACAAGCCATTTCAATTATTCAAGATATGTTGCAGATGACCTGTGATCTAGGATTCAGGTTGTTGAGAAGTCCCGTTGGAAGGCAGAATCTGATGGCGGACGGGACGGGCCAGTAAGCCGCATGCAAGGAGAAGGCAAACTGCTCGGGCCGCGACAATGGCCAGTTGCCTGCTCTAACTTCAATTGGATACTTAAAATATCCAGCTCTATTGTCCCCGGGAAAGGGGGTGTGTTGCTCGCTTGCTTCAATGGTCTGGCCATCTGGGCCTTCAGTTCCTCAGACAGTACAAAATCTCTGATTCGCGGATTCCCATCCCCGATCACTGTCCAACTCGAGACCAGTCCGAAACTGACAAGGCAACGTGTCAGTTTGCTTCATTTTTACCATAATTTGCTACAGACACCTCGAACCGAGCAATATCTTTGGCCCCATTTGTGACCAAGTCGTATTTCCAACAGCTCTCAGCCTTGTTGCTGCCTTCTCTCGCAGTAAGCCGAAGCCAATGATCTGTAAAACATCAACGGATCATCCCTTGACCTCTGCCTCATTCTCATTAACCCTTGAACCCTGGAATTGGATCGTCTCCGCCTTTCACATGTATCGTGTCAGCTCAGAGGGCGTAAGATTCCCACATGCTAGTATAAAATGAGGGGACTCTGTAGCTTTACTGCCAACCATCGTGGGCAGGAAGTCTATCTGGAACTTTGTGGTTCAACTTCAAGCCAGACACCTAGAAGGTCCACCCGAAAGTTTATCACTTTGCTTTGCTGATATCCCAGAATTCCATGTTCTGTCCCACGTGAAACAAGGGAATGTTGACGACAGCTTGGAGTCATGGATTTTGACGACTTGGATAATAGGTATGTTGTAGTTCCCGAAGTTGACGCCAAAAATATGAAACTCGAATATTGAATGCTAGAGATTATGCTAACATCATGAAGTAGCTCCACTCACGGTGATAATCGCCACCAGCCACCTAGACATACTGTGGCCCTCAGTGGAAGCGATGAGCTTGAAGAAAACCTATACGATCTCCGTGACCGTGATACAGCCTCCAATACTGGATCGGCAAAAAGAACAGCAGTCACTGATGGAGACCAGGCACTCTTTAATGTTGTGAAGCATCGAAGAAAAAGTCCCTCAATGACTGAGTACTCGGAGATGAAGCAAAGGATCCTAGCCCTGGAGCGCCAACTTGCTGCTTCATCTACCAATGGAGATGAAACTAGCATTTCTGGCAGACTCACGGGAACAGACACAAGAAGCGACCTTGGAGTGATCTTTGAGAACGGAATCCAAGACAGTGTTGACCAGCAGGAGATAATCCCAGAGTTATGCTCAAGAACATGGGCTGAATTTATGAATAAGAACACTACCGAAAACAAAGAATACGCCATAGAGGTACTGTTACCAGAGCCAGACTACTACAACCAGAAAAAAACAACTGCAAAACCCGATCGAAAACATGGTAAGAGTCGTGGGGCTGTGAGTACAGCTAATAACAAAACTGAAGCCAAACACCCGGAACGCCCGAGTGGGCAGAATGCCATTCCAAGTCGGATACGAATAAATTCGACCCCGATCTTGAAAACTTTGAAAACACTTGATGAACGAATTGACGCAACGGCTTCAATGCTGATGATGCGGCCATTCAAATTCCTGGTTCATTTCGAACCTCAGATCAAAGAAGCAGTCAGACTTCTAGAACAACCAATTACTCGTCCAGAAATGAACACTTTTCCTCCTGGACTTGAGAACGGAAATACCTCTGACCCAACGCTTATGAGGCACGAGGAGTCATTTCTAGCCAGGGAGAAAGAAGTCCGCCAAGAGACGCTTGAGCACATGCGATGCGTCCTCACCTTCATGGATCGATATATCAGGCCCACTTTAGCGCACCTAGAGGACAAATCGAACACCAAGATCGAATTTCTTAATCTTTGGTATATCTTCAAGCCAGGTGACGACATACATATGCCGTTGAGGGTTCAAGATACTTCTGTCACTGTTGATGCGCTTGAAACCACGCCGGAAACCTTCCAAAGCCGATACAATCAGTTGTGGAGAGTAACTGGCACCAGTGGGGGGCGCCCCAACCTAGCCGCAGCTCAGAGTCGCAACCTCAGCCTCAGGTCAAATCCATTCAGGGTTAGTTGCTACTACATCGATTTTCATGGCAGGTACTATCGTCCGACTGTCCATAGATTCGAGATAATGCCTTTCAAAGGCGAACGTGACATCACCTCTCTAGAGTTTTACCCGGCAAGATACATGGATGCTACTCATCAGAAGGAGACCCTGAAAGCCCAATTGGAGAAAGGGAAAGTCGTGTTTGATTCGATGGCGCGCTCTTTCACCCATTTCTTCTATTCAGGGCCTACTCTAATGGTGCGTCCTTGCGGCTGCAAAATCGAAGATGGCCCCCCGATTCAAGAGCATATAGAGAGCGAGGTTATCGTCGACTTCAAGATGACTCTGCGCAAATATCCTTCGTGGCAGCCGCCGCGGGAGCCTTGGAAAGATCCGGTGATAGAGAGGGGCGAGCTGGAAGAGACCAACCCGGTCCAGTACTGGACCGACCAAAGAAGAACAAGGCTTGAGAGCACAGAGTATGATCAAGTGTACAATGACTATTTCATCGACAGAGAGAGAGCCACTATCTTTAGGGACAAAGAAACAATATTTGCCCCTATCCCTAGTGGTTGGCTTAGCAATGAGAGCATGGTTCCGGACAACGACATCATGCTATATCCCGGCCGAGTTTTCGCATTCGTGTTAAGAACACGAACCTTCGGTAAGTCATCATCAGTCAAAGGGCTTCTTTAACGAAAAAATATTTCCCTGTGGCTCATGCAATCTCAAGCTCCGCTATGGCTCTGGGGCCTCCAGCCCATCAAAGCAAAAACTGAGGGTCTTGATAACCTCCAGCTCAAAGACAACACATTCAAGGATACGCTCCAGGCTTTGGTGAAAACTCACTTCATGCAAAGACAAGCTCAACATTTGCCGGATTTCGAGTACGATATAGTTCGAGGCAAAGGTAAATGGCCCCAGATTGCATTCTCGGCGAGCAACTAGCTAACTAAGAATTCAGGAAGAGGGCTCGTAATTCTTCTTCATGGAGCACCCGGAGTCGGGAAGACCTTCACGGCAGGTACGTTTCTGACGCCCTTTCAGGCCCTCCTGGTATAGCTGACCAAATCTCAGAGAGCGTAGCAGCAGCAAATGGAAAACCACTCCTGCAAATCACCTGCGGCAAGTCGTTCCCAAGATCCTAGCATGATAAGGCTAACCCCCTATAGGTGACCTCGGGTTGAAGCCAAATGAGGTGGATGCGGCTCTGAAGGAGACCTTTCATTATGCACAACATTGGAAATGTGTCCTCCTTCTTGACGAATGTGATATATTCCTCACCCAGCGGAGTAGGACCGATGTCAAGCGGAATGCGCTTGTTTCTAGTAAGTTGAAGTCATATAATGTTGGCAGATATGTGTCCCGTTGCTGACATCAATCAGTCTTTTTGAGAGTCTTGGAGTTCTACACCGGCGTGCTATTCCTCACAACAAATCGAGTAGGGGCACTGGACGAAGCCATCAAATCCAGAATCACTTGGATATCGTACTATCCACCCTTGAATTGGGCTCAAACAAGAGAAATCTGGAAGACCAATATCAAGCGTGTAGAGAAAGGCAACAGAAATCTTGATGTCGATAAAAATGGCATCATGAAATATGCGAAACAGCATTTCAAGAGGTGCATGACAGAGAATGCAGCCTGGAATGGACGGCGAATCCAGAACGCCTTCAAAGTTGCATTGGCTCTGGCTAATTGGGAAGCATACAGCAAGGAGGAACAGCTTCAAACAGATCAGCTGGCCCCGGTGGATGATGACCATCATCCTCGCTCCACGTTGTCGGCAAGGCATCTTAGGCTATACGAGACAGGTACTCGGGCTTTCGATAGTTACGTGCAATCGGCAACAGGATTCACTGATGCTGATCGTGCCTTCCATGCAATGGAGCGCGCCGATGACTACGAGCCTGAGGAAAACACCCCTCTCATATCGCCTGGGGATGGGAATCTCTTCCCTACGTTCCTGGCCTCTCCACACGAAGAGCTGAGAAGGGCCGCATCGATGAGTCTCGTGCCGCCACCAACAGTGGGTCATGCTCGTGCCCCGAGTCCAAATGTGCGGCCTCCACTACCTGGCCGCCTCTCATCTGGCCAGCTTGTGCAACATCAGCGTTCGTCAACGTTTTCTCGACAGAATTCAAACGGAACTCCAAACCCGGCTCCCCTTCCACGACGGCGGTCGAGTCAATTGAATAACCCAGGCTCTATGAGCTCGCCAGTCCTCCTAAGACCACCTAACGAGCATCGAGGCTCTATGGGCTATGAATTCAACAGACCCCATTATGCAGATCCTGAGGACATCGGCACCCACACAGACGAGACCGACTCTCATGACGATGGGGACGCTCTTGATGACTCTTACAGTTCAGATAATTGAGAGGTAGATAGAACCCGGTGAATAAATTGGCAGAGCCGCCTCGGCTTGGACTCCAGGGGCTCATAGGCACGGGATCTTCCTACAGCATCCCGTCAACAGCAGGGAGAGAGCAAGACAGATTCCAAATCTCAGACTGCTAAGATAGTAAATGACCAATAAGCAGGTGAGAGCACAGGGCCGCATTCTAATGACCAGCAGAGATATGGATTACTCTATACTAATTCAACCCAGAGTTCATACTGTTTGGTAATGGCAAAGTAGCTACAGGGCAAAAGAGTAGTATTGTGTACTTGCCTAGCCTCGAATCCCAGGAGCCCACAGGCTGTGCAACCCTAAATCAGTTCCACCTGGGCCCACTGGAGCCAAAGGCCTGGCCGGGTGGTTCGTTTTCTTGGTTAGGACCGGGCTCCTTATTTTGCTTCGTGGAACGCTGAGTCACTTGTCACTTGTGTACTCCGTACCGTACTGCTGTAAGAACGCACGCCGAGTGTTCTCGCACAATGACACTGGCCCCATGCCTGCACGTCTGCCAGGCAGTCTAGATCACACCGGCTTTGGGGCACATATGCTACTAGGACGATTTGGGAATGTGTAACTCCCGTTTTGGGTCCCCAACGAGTTTCCAAGGTTGGTGTAGTTCCCAGCTGGACTCGTGACCCGTGCGGTTGCCCCAACTGGATGCTCGACGACATCCGAAGTTATCGCCCTCGGCGTCTTTTCTGGCGACCGGCGAACAAGGATGGAGGTTGTTACCAAGTAACTAACTAAGAATGACAACTACATCCTGCCCATGTGATTTTGGGGTTAATCATCCTTCAACCCACTTGGTTTCTAAGGGAATACATATTCAGAACCCCGTACCTCCGTACCTCACATGCCAAGAGAGCTGCAAAGCCTCGACCTCACCCGCTTTGAGATACTGCCCAGGGCCAATTAGAACAGATACTCGATATCGTTAGAACCTTGAGTGCGCTTAGTAGAGCTTAATCGCAACTCAGGGATCTTGTACTATGCAACCGCTACCAACGAAACTGACAGCTGGACGCCCCCTGCAGATTCACCTTACGTCAGAATTTACCAAGAAGGTTCTGACGAATTGTACGAGGAGCCCGGCTTTTCTCTTTCGCTATAGTGTCTCATTGTCTGAGTTTCGAGAAAATGTATATAGACAATGAACCCAGTGGCAAACCTGTCAAACGGACCAGCCTCGAAGCCTTTCGAATAGCCAGAGCACACAAGACCAGCCAAGATCTGTGGAGCACCTCCAAACCAACTCATCCAACTTACTCCGAGTAATCTTCCACCTAGCATATCCAATCCCAACACACAGACATGGCACCGATGTTTCATGCCATTCCTTTGCCAGACCAGCGGCAGGATGATGGCTACTGGAATGCCCAGTCCCCTGAAGATACGCCGGGCTCAATAACGTCATACTACGTGCCCGTAGGTCCCTGCCGTCGCCGATATTTATGCGTTTATACACAGGTACTAATCGAATAAATCCATATCTCAGACGAGTTCAGGAATAGACGAGGAAAGCCAGCAGAAAGCAGCAGCCGCCACACTCCACGAAGAGCATTTCGATCAGGCTCCAATGGTGATCTTCAGGATGGAGAGCGGAGCCAGTTCCCCCAGCAGTAAAACCCAGGGCAAAGGTCGGCGATCATCCGCCTCGTCCAGGGGCAACGCAGCGACCAGTGAAGATCTGATCGAAAGCAAACGCATGGTACGTGAATGAAGCACTCTCCTGCCTCCCAACGGCATTCTAAAATATGGGCATCCATGCAGCGACGGCAAGAGCAGAACCGATCATCACAGCGCGCCTTCCGACTGCGCAAGGAGAGCCACATTCGAAGTCTTCGGGATAAGTTGGGCGAGCTGCACAATTCCCACCGGAATCTCTGCCAGTCCTACTCCAAGAAGTGCGAAGAGGTCAACCAGCTCAACACGTACGTTTCCGAACTCACTGCCGAGATACTGCAATTGCAGAATTCACTCTCTCAAGCAGGGGGCGACTTCTTTCCTCTAGAGGGCTTTGGAGCCGAGCTGGAATTTTGTGATATGACCCCCGTAGACAATACCTGGCGCCCTAGGTGGGACTATGATGCGACTGCAACGACGTGGTATCCTGGTCAATAACCTGCTCCAGTCCAGTTCTTCTCCAACTTATGCAGAATTGGACAACGGGTTCGAAATTTCTCAGAGGAAAGCATGGTATTTCCAGCATTGTAGTCAGTTTTTTAGAGACTGTTGTTATACTATGCATTTGGAGAGCGATGGAGGTTTGTGGTTCAGTGTGCAGGATCGCATTGCGCAGATTGTTGTAGCAGAGTGTGTTCCCTTTCCTGCCCGACTAGCGAGGCAAGGCTCGAGAAATGTTGATGTTTGAATGGTTGTAACGCAATGCAGTATGTGATACGTCATTCTCCAGGAATCCCCCTCGGCTACACATTCTACAAGTCAACGTAGAAAAATCAGGCGGGGGAGAGCCCAAGCTTCTACTTTGCAGTCTTAGTGCAGGGGGGATTCAAGCCCTGGACTCCCAGCATTTACCGACATGCAGAAAGACGTGTCGAGAAGCGCTGACAAAGAATCGAGCTACTGGGAAGCAGGTCGATAGGTAAGCAGAATGGAGGTGCATGAACGGTAATATGTATCAGGACATCGATTGATACAGACCATCCACATGTGGAGAGACTGACCGCGGACTCTCGCACGTGGAACTCTCACGCACAGATACCCCGCAAACAAAACTACTAACCTTATCCATCACGAAAGTAGAACAGAGTCCATCTCTTCTTCAGTCCTGAGCCTGTTGGCCGAGGTCACGGCACCAGAGAGCAAACCAGTCATATCCCAGCCAAATAAATCATAGGAATCACTTAGTTGAAAGTCCCCAAAGTCGAAACTGAAATCTGAGGGATCTGGGAACGGGATTGATACTGAGGCTGCATCTCCAAGATTTGGAATTATCGACCCATAGGTCGAGGCTGAAAGAACAGCGTCGCTGGTAGTAGGTGTAACGGTTGCCCCAGGGTTCAACTCGTGATTGTGAAGGCCCCGGTTCGCAGAATCATGCAGCTGCTCGTGTTGCACTGGTCCTGCGGGCGCCGTTGATAGGCTGCCCTGGACCCGACCACTGGTCGGTTGTGTTGCCCGACGGCTGACACTGCTGGATTCTTGCGTTTCCCGGCGGCCGAGGTATGCTCGTGTGGTGTTCTCCCCGCCTATAATGATCGAGATATCAGGCACTAGGCGTTCGGCATCCTCAGGCGAACAGCCTTGTTCCAAAAGAGCCAGCATTTTCAACAGGACTTTTCTCCCATTGACCGCGACTGGCACTGGACAGGCCTGTGCATCAACCAGGCCCAAATCAGCAGTCATTATCTCGACGTCACTTTTGAAACGTGAAAAGTGAGGCATGGAGCGTTCAACCAGGAGGATGGTCACCATGGTGACAGCCACGGAGAAGATTTGATATGCTTGTGCTAAGAACTTCTGCTGCATGCCGGAAGACATGTTTTTGCGAAGTGGCCGATAGACAGCCATAGCGTCCTCGACTGCGCTGAGGCAGTTGGCCCATGCAAGACCGCTTTGCTCTGCCAAAAAGGGTCGGTACATGCGGATCCTTTGAGTGCTCACACATGTTCGTAGAATATGGTGTTGCCAGATGAGAAAGTCATACGAGGCGGGGAACTCCTTTGCCTTCCCCTGGGCATCTAGCTGGAAGAACCACGGGAGCTTCTCCATTACGTCCAGCAGCTGACGATCTAACTCGATTACGGCATTGAGACACTTGAATTGGGCTGGATCAGACACCAATGCTTTGTTGATGATTTGGAAGATTTTGGCACGGTAGATATTCATGCTCATGGAAGTTGGCTCATCTCCTGGTTTTGGGTGAACGAAGTCCGCCCCGAGGTCGATGTCATTACAGTTCAGAGGGAGAGGTACATTAGTGAAGCGGACTTGAATAAGGGGCGCTCGTTCGAGGCAGACTGATTGGAACCTAGAAAAGGTAAGATTTTGCGAAGGAATGCAGGAACTTTTGTGAAATTGATCCATGTGCTTCGAGATGGAAGGCAGAGAAAATGTTTGAAACCAAAAATGAAGCCGCCTCTTGAAGAATTACTTACGTGTCTGAATCAACGAGGTCCCACCACAAGCGATGTCTCATCTCGTCCTCAACATTTTTGGAAGGCGATGAATCTTTGTCCAATCCCAGGACTTGTGCATGCCGAATCGCCTGCGCCATGCGCCTATTTTGCCGTCAGCAGTGGGTTACAGACCAAGGCAAGGAAACGTACGAGTTTAGGATCTCAATATTGTTCGTAGCATACCAATACAATTGGGTGACGGAGAACGTCTGGAGCTGGGTCAGTGTTGGCTTGGCTTCATAATTGCCAGCCTGTAGTGCTTGCAGAGAAGCATGGTGCCAGAGATGAGCCAGTTGCCGGACAGTATCTCCGTCCAAACCGACGAACTCCACAGCGTGAATAGGAATGTATAAAGCACTCAGTGAAATGATTGTGAAGAGTAAAGAAAGGCAGGTCAGGTCGACATCCTCCATTCGTGCATCCCACAGGCGTGCGTAGTCCTTTCGGAACGACGGGATGTGCACGGTTTGAAAGATCCAGTTGATGTGTTCGACAAAGTAGCTGAACAGGATGTCAGATTGTGTCCTGGTCGGAAGCAACTTGACAAGGAGCCTCGTCCAAGGCAACTTTAGATTCGCTTGATTCGTGGTGCTCAAGAGCGTGAGTGGGTCCAGCGTGCTGGCTTGTAATTGAAGGAGAGGCAAAATCTGGGGAAACAAGATCGTAGCGTCTGAGGCCACGGCTGGGCTGTAGGCCGGAGCAGCAGGGATACCGCCTCTCTGCGCCGCTAGGCTAGATGTCATCGCCTGGGCAGCAGACTCCATGTGGACGTGGCCAACCAGTTGTACGCTTTCCTGAGGCGCTCCATTGTGCTGCCTTGCATCATAGGACAAGCCAGACGTGCTAGCCGCTGCTAGACGATCACGGGGGTCTAGCTCGTTAGCATTCAGAGCACCTGCTCCCGAAGCATTTGCAGTCTGCTGTCGAGACCTGCCCCTCGGTGGTGCTGGGTGAAGCCGACAAACATCTTCTCGTCGGTAGCGAGAGCAAGTTCCACATGGGATATGCCTATCACAACGGAGCTTATGCTGTCTGCATGGCAGACAGCTCAAAGGTTGTCGTCGAGGTGGCTTTCGCGACTTGCGTGATGGCGCGGTCCCAATTTCTGGTGTTGAGGGTGGAGTCGACATCGAGAGCTGATGAAAGCAGTGGGCAATCCGGAGTTGCTTTCGATGAGGTCGGAGATGGGCATTAAGTATATCCTTCGGAGTTCTCGGAGCTGGCAAAAGTATTGACCAGGACATGGCGGGGTACTGTCCAGGCGCGTATGTATCTCTCCTCCGTCCCTAGGTAGCCAGTATGTCCTTGTGGTTGGGAAAGCTTATCAATCTCGGCCGAGGCCAACCGAGGACGGGTTGCTGCTGTAAGCAAGGGAGCTGATAAGCAAAACATTGGGGTCACGCCACAGGAGTACCAAGCCTAACTAAGTACAATTCCCTCTATCTCCCTAATTCCTAGAACCTCACAAACAAACCCCCAGTATGGGAAGGCACTGGCAATAGCAACATGAATCAAATGAACTACGAGATGGAGAAAGAAGCACAAGAACAGCATGCTAGGCTTTTCTTTCTATCCGAATCCCTTCAGTATTCATACTTAACAGCGAAAATGGCCCCCATCTCCGATATTGCCCCTAAAAGGCTGACTTTTCAGGAGTTCCTCGTCGACTATCTCCTTCTGATGCTGGACAAGTTCGACGACGTCCCAATTGACTGCCACAAAACGGCCACGTAGGAATTCGGCTTCCTCAGATGCAAGCCAGACTGTAGTCGATCCGAATAATTCAGCTGCACGGCGTGGCCAGGTTCGTTAGTTCCAAGTATTTTTGAGTGTAGCACAGAGAGTCAATCAACCTACGAGTATCTTTTGCGTAGATCTCCAGCTCTGGCCTTAAAACACCGCTCTTCGCCATGCCTGGATGGACGTTGAAGACGCGTAGACTAGGGTATTCTAACGTACAGTCAGAAAAGCTTTGAAACGGGAGGGCCTCACGAAGCAAGGGATCAAGAACAATGTACCAGCATTCAGTTGCTCAAGTAGCATATTCACCGCCAACTTGGACATTGTATATGACGATTGTCCCGGGTTCGCAAAGTACGAGGCCGCCGTTCCAGTATTGATGAATATCGCGGCTTCATTTTGCCTGACTAGTTCGCGAGCAACGAGGAATGCTCCTTTGGCATTGATCTCCTATTGCAACGAAAAAGAACTTTCCATTAGTACTTGGCCCCTTCATGATAGGGATCTCTCATCTCTTAGGCGGGGATGTTTCCTCACAAAAGCACTCCACCACTCGTCGACTGGGGCATCGCCAACGTTGGCCACTGGACCCAGTACTCCCGCAGCATGCATGACAACGTCGACCTTTCCGAAGTTCTGCATGGCCGCCTCAAACAGTTTCTCGACATCACCATGATTCGAGACGTCGCACTGCACGGCTGTGGTCTGAACTGAAGGTCGTAGAGCTTTCATCTCAGCCACAACTTCGTCAAGCTGCTTCCGCCGTCGTCCGGCAAGCACAATCGCCCTCGCTCCAGATTTAGCCCATTGTAGGCATGCCCCCTAGCCACATGCATCAGAGGGAGGATAACTTGAAAATCATAGAGATATATGTCAAAACATACCTTGCCAAACCCGCTCCCAGCCCCAGTTACTACCACGACCTTACCCTTTGCAGCCTGATGTGCCCTGTCTGATTCTGGCGCAATTGCCGGGTAGACATCTCGGTGAATTGTTGGAGTGAACTGAAGTGCTCGTGTCCAGAAATCAGGGTGTGAGATATCTAGGGCCATGCTGATACCTAAGTTGTTCTATGTACAGATAGTGCCCCGTAAAAGGGGGCCTCGGTTCCAATTTTGTAGTTTATATCAACTTCTCTAATTTGCGCCTAAGCCGTTGCTGCCAACCTCTGGCATCACGAAAACTAAGTCCGAACGGAGAAGGGCAAGCCCGCCAAGGGACCTTCAAACGAGAGAAATCACCAAAACGCTGTCACCGAGATCCTGCCAATCATTAAGGCAGACGGGGTTTCAATCTCATACTTATCTACGAAATACTAAGTCAACAAATTTTGGCATTCTAATTCCATACTGGCCCTTCACATTCATAGACGGTTATAATTACGACGACCACAAAGACCAAGTTGGGGCATGTGCATCTAGTCAACGAGTTCATAGTCTTACTAACCGCATAAATACCTCCAAGCGAATCCTACTGCTCACTGGCCGCCCCAAACTCACGAATAACACTCAAGGGCTCCTGATAGACACCAAGAGGTTTATAACTAACGTGATCGAACCCAAAAGCCGCGGGTCCTCCTTTGCGTATCCCAGCCTCCGTCTCACCCCAAATAGGCGAACATGTAATTCCAAGGACGGTAACGACCACCCCGTACTTGTACTCGGGAATTCCCAGTGCCTTCCCAGTTTGGGCGTCCAGAACGGTTATCAGATCGGGAACCGACGCAATCACCTCCATCGGACGGTCTGCGCCGTGGTGGTGCTCTGCCAGGAGGTTTTCGTTCATGAACGGGATGCGCAACGTTCCGCCTTCGGCCACCGCTGCCATTGACTTGGAGTCGACGGGATCCTCTTCGTCCGATGAGATGGCTTGGATGACAACTTCGCCGTGAGAGTGGCCTTTAAACAGGCGCCTTTCGACACCGGTGATTTTCCCACGGAACAAAATTTTCGCCGTCGAGGGACCGCCCACTTCATGCACGATTTGTTCCGCAACCGTGTTAGTCGTGTTGGTCTTCTTTGCTCTGGCGATGCAGCGACCTATTCTCCATGCCTGAGACATTGTATTCCTGATGCTCCATTTCCGTACGAGGTCAGTGTTGGTGGGCTTCGCTGCGAAACCGACATAATAGCCCATTTCGATCGCTGGCGCCCTTAGCGTCCGGTCGATAGCATTGTCTTCAGAACCTTTGGTCATTACTAGTGCCCTACCATCGCCTGATGAGATGGCGCATGGTGCAATCTGGTTGCTCTCGTGTACAGCGACTGTGACTTGCCACAGGTTGGGGTATGCCCGGCCTAAATCAATGTGAGCAAAGGACCCAGTTGCTAATGCAGTCAAACATACCCATCCAGTCAGCATCAACAACTGGCCGATTGAAATGCTTAGAGGAACCCATGCTTAGGGGTAACAGGCCATTTGAGCCTCCGATTTCCAGGCCTATGAGGGCATCGAATGAATCCTGGCGGTAATATTCCATCATTTCCCTGATCGCTTCGACGGTCTCGTTTGCACAAAGTCTCTCCTGCGGAACCGCTGGAGAGCCCATGTATCCTCCCCCTGTTCTGCTGTTAGTTCCTTTCATGAAAACTCGGTACAGAACTTACAGTATATGCGCGCTTCAGGCTCCAGATCTTCCGCGTCCATGATACTGAACTTGTATCCATCGTTAAGAAGTCGTTTCAATTTAAGGGTCTCGGGATATGGTGTCCCACCGCCGCCGCAGCCAAGTACGTAACATCCATCGCACAACCAATCGAGGTCAGTAGATGAGACCACCCATTCCAGCTTGCCATCTTTCTCATTGGGCTGTATGAGCGGTTTATAGGCATCAATATCTAGCTCTGCCGCCTCCTCCTCAAGGCACTGGAAGGACTTTTCGGCCAGATGAGGCTCATTTTCATGTTCTAGGGCCTTTTCACCTGGGGAGATGTAGCCAACGAGCGCCCCATGGGGAATGAAATCACCAACAACTTTAACGATAGTCCTCACGCGATTATCCAAGTACTGTAAGGGCAAGGACTCCTGTTCAGATATTGTTATTGTTTCAGGATCCGCTCCATTTGCGATGGCCTTTTCTGTGGCGAGAGCAGCAGCATGGACAAGTGCTTCCTTGACACTACTTCCTGAAATGTTCTGGATGATGTCGATTGTCGCGCTGACTCTCGACATGGCAGCTCCTACAGCATTTGCAACGTCGTAATGAGGTGGTCGGATGGTTGACCTCACTCCTTCCAGATCATCCATTGCAATTATCGAGCCACCACCGACCATGATGAGGTCCAGAGGTTTTGGCGACGTCTTCACCAGATCAATCACTCTTTCTAGTTGCCTCTGTATGGATCTTTGTGCCTGTTGAATAGTATTGGTCGCTATGGAACTCAGGGAGCTCATGGAGAGGGTATCATGTCCAGAAATACGCGTTCCAGAAGCCACTGCAATATCAGTTGCAGTAATGGTGCTGCCCGCGAAGATCAATGCCTTTCCTTTGATGGCATATCCGACTGAATCAGGGCCAACAGTGACCTTCTCACCGTCTTGTCGAACAATTGACCCTCCACCGATGCCAATGGACTCAACTTGAGGCATGCCGTAATTGATCTTTACGCCAGCAATTGAAACATTGGCTAAGGATTGTCGAGGATATCCAGAAGGCAACAGGACGCCCACATCTGCAGTAGTTCCACCAATATCGCACACGATAGAAGATTCGTTGGTTCTGTCGTCAGCATACAGTCCACTCAGGTATGCTGCACCTCGCATTGAATTTGTCGGCCCGGAGCAGAAGGTACGGATCGGAAGGCGGGCAGCTGACTGAGCATCAATCAGAGTGCCGTCGTTCTGAGTGAGGTACAGCGCGCACCGTAGATCGAGTCTGCTCATGGCGGTCCGAAATTCCGCAACAGTTCTCTGTGCAAATCTGTGAATCGAGGCATTGAGAATCGATGCGTTCTCCCTTTCCAAGAACCCCAAGTTGGAGATTTCAGACGAGCACACTACACTTACACCAGGTAGTGTCTGTTGGATGATGGTGCGCACTCGGTCTTCTTGGTGGAATGTGCCATCGAGGGGCGAGAAGACGCCACATACAACGACCACCGTGATGCCTTTTTCTTTGATGGCTGAGCAAGCATCAACAATCTGCGCTTCAACAATAGGCGCTTCCTCACTGCCGTCGATATGAAGACCTCCATCCACGCATGTATGCCACCCGTACATCAGGGTCTTCAAGGAGGTGGGGAAATCCGAAAACGGAGGAATCTCTCTTGTAAAGCTCTTCGAGAGCCGAATGACCGCAACCTTTGAGAGATGGCGGCGGTCATGCTCGATGATGGCGTTGATAAAATGCGTTGTGCCGATGGCCAGGGATGAAATCTGTTCTAGTGGAACCTTCGACTCTTCCAGAACACGTCTGACTGCATTTTCTATCCCGGCAGTCACATTGGGTGAGGTCGTGGGTGTTTTGAAGGCGGCTATCACGCATTTGGATCTGTCTGCTGCCGTTGTGTCGACGATGACTGCGTCCGTGTTGGTGCCGCCAACGTCCACGCCTATGCGGTATGGGAAGTGGTTTCCAACTGAGCCCATTCTTGCGGAGTCTATGGAAGTGGTAATGCGAGGAATAATGGACCCAGTCTCTGCACTCTTGACACTTGACAAGAATGAGGTTCGGAACTATCATATATTTGCACTCACAAAGAACTGAGAAGCCATCTTTCCACCCCCGCCCCCCTCCACACTAACGAACTGACACATGGGGGAAAACACACACACACTACCTCAAATCCGTCCACCGATAAACGGTTGAACAGAAGTTTGAGAAGCCCAGTGGTGTTGTTGTTGCGTAGTCTACTCGTCGGTTCGGAGATGGTCGCGTGTTCCCGAGTCGATACTCGGAGATGGGAAATTGAGTTTCAACGGCGGTGATAATGCAGGATTCCACAGTTAAACTGGCGCAACTGCCTGCAGGCTATTCAGGTGTGCAACTATGTGCCTTTCATTTCCTGTCGTTATCTGTGAATGGCATTCAAAGCAAGCCAAACCCAATACGTCAGACGTGCGCCTTTTGGGAGAAAGTAAGTGTGGGATAAAAGCCTCGAGGTCACCCCGGGCGGCATCGATCAATCTCTGCCTCCTCCCTCCCTCTCCTAGCATATTTTCCAAGCTCACCGATGTCCTATAATGGCCTTTGGCCTGTACGGCTCCTCGAGGTACTTGACCTCATCCTCCGTAAGACTCTTGCCCCTGACAGCCGCCGCCTCATCCACACGATTGATATTGCTAAAGCCCACGATGGGGATTGTCTTCTTCTGAATCATCCAGACGAGCGCGACCTGAGACATTTTCCAGCCCTTCTTATCTGCGATCTCCTGGACGCGCTTGATGATCTCCTTGTCCTCGGCGCTGAGCGGGGGGAACATCGGGTCGCCCTTCGCGCTCTCCTCACGAAAGGTGGCTTCGGTACCGAGCGGTCGTGCCAGGAGACCTCGATATAGTGGTGACCAGGGGATCAGGCCCACGCCGGTCTCGATGCAGTACGGGTTCATCTCCCGCTCCTCCTCACGGTACGCTAGCGAGTAGTGGTTTTGCATTGACACGAATTTCGTCCAGTTGTGCTTTTCGGCCGCTTGCTGCATCTTGGCGAATTGATACGTCCACATGCTAGATGCTCCTGATACCGGCGAGGATGGTTAGCAGGGGTGATTGCATGGTATTAAGGAGTGGATGGGTGGAGGTTGTAGAAGCAAGCAATCTAGAGGGATAGAATATTCAACTCACCAATATATCTAACCTTGCCGGCAGTGACGAGATCATGCAGGGCCTTCATGGTCTCCTCAACGGGGACGGTCTTGTCAAAGCGATGAATCTGCAAGAGATCGATGTACGTGGTACCCAGCCTCTCCAGACTCCTGTCGACCGCGCTGATAATTGCCGCTCGACCCAGGCCACCTTGGTTAACGTAGTCCTTGGATTTGTTCATCGCCTCGCCATATTGCATGTGAATAACGTTGGGTTCCTCGCCGACGGGTCCATAGCATTTGGTCATGATGACAAGCTTGCGGCGTGGAATGTTATGTTTCTTGATTGTCTTGCCGATGAACTCTTCGGAGATACCATTGGAGTAGATATTGGCGGTATCCCAAGTGTTAAGCCCGCGGTCGTAGGCGCCCTTGAGCAGTTTGTCCACTTCTTCTTCATCGTCGACTACCCAGGGTGCCCAGCCTTTGTGGCCTGCATGGTTCAAGTTGCCAGGTCAGCCTTTGAGTGATAGAGAGATGAAGTGTAAATATTGCCTAGGACTGGTTACACAAAGATACTAAGGGGGTCATATGAGACCCACGGGGGACTATCAAGGAACGGGAATTTTGAATTCTCCATTCATAGATGCTGCGACACGAGTGTGCATGACGATATAGCAATCAAAGGCACTCACCAAAAGACATAGCCCCAAGAATGGGAATAGACACTCTCAACCCAGAGTTGCCCAATTGCGCGTATGAGACCTTGGTGTTCTCAACGCTAGCGCGAAGAGAGGCTGGAAGACCTGCGTCACCCATGTTGACGGATAGTACTCGAGAACTGAGGCGGAGTGAGTGACCAAAGGTACAAACAGGTCAGGCTTCGGTATTCGGCTTCTCCCTTTGTAAAAGGTTCTTGATTATAAGTTCCGAAGGAGACAAGCAAGCGGGAGCAGAGAAGGCGTGCTTTTCTCCGTGATCTAGCAGTAGCGACAAGACTCAAGAAGACGACAGTCGAGAAGTCAAAATCCTACAAGCGGCGACCCCCTTTGACGACTTTATATGTCCATTCTACCATTCCATATTAGCCCGGGAATTCCGAAAGGCCGATCAACCACCAACCAGCCTATCGTAGAAGTGTACCCATCATGAACGTTAGTCAAAAAGAAAGCCATCGTTGCCTCGCCATTGCCTCTGGACTAGGGATGTATCTCTCCTCGCCCTGCTGCCGCTTGCCCCGCATGGGGTTTCCGGAAAGCGGCAGCAGTGCCGATGAGGGAGGTCTGAGTGTTGGTCGAAGAAGAGAGGGTTGGTGGGGGAGGGAAGGGGATCATTTCCCAACTGCGAGGCCAATAGGCATCGAGTAGGAAGTAACATGAACCGATTTTTAACTACCCGTACCTGACCCGCAAGGGGATAGTCCTCAGTACGGAGGAATAGTGTTGCTAGTATTTGGTAATAGCGAGGAGCAATCCCCAGGAACTCGGTACTTGGGGGGACTCGGAATGATGAATGCAGGCAAGGATATCATGATGCCTCGGCTCGGGCATAGCGGATTTAGTCACTGTGAAATCCATTTTGTACCATTGGGTTGGAGCAAATCGATGGTGTGCACCTCAACTCTCAAGAACCAATCATCGGCGATCTAGGGACAGCATGGTTTCAAGCACGAAGCCATCGGAGTCACAGTCACAGTACATTTGGGTTGAGAACGATCGACAGTGTCGGTAGAAGAGACGAGTTTATCATGCAGGTACAGGGGCAACGCATCATGGCTTGGACGTGAACGTAGCTCGGAATGCAAATGCTCATTTTCCATGGGCTTTCTTAGATTGTTGATAGACAGTTGTATTGTACATTCCATGTACAGTTGGTAAAAATACATTTGTTGTTGACTGACGCCCAAAACCCATCAATGCTGACCGTATCCAACCAATATTCGTATTTCATGTCGTGAAGTGAAGACCATCTCTTCAGCGCTGTTTAGTTCCGATTCTCATTCAACCCTGGCTTTACTCGCATTTCCAATCTATCTGTGGCCGATCAAATCCATCACATCTTCATCTTCGTCGTCTCCATCTTCGTCCATGGCATCATCATCGCTGCTGCTCTCTTCAGATTCCGACCCATCTTCCATGTCCACGTTTTGACTGGGTGAGTGTGGTCGACCCCAGAAATCGAGGTCGACCTCCTCTTGCAATGGGACTGTTTCCCGCCGAACAGGTTCAGGTGTTCGCGATGTCCCAAAGTAGCTTCCTATCACGGGTGACATGGACCTAGCCGAGCGACCGCTGGGAGAATGCGGCATTAACCATGGTGATCTGGCGTTAGGTGAGTGAGGGCCGGCTGCTGTTTCAATAGACACTGGGCGAGACGACCCAATCGGTGTTGTTCTGGTTTCGATAGACTGTACCAACTCACCAGTAGGTGTATGAGTTTGACTTGCTGTCAATGCAGCTTCACTCACTCCAGCTTGTTGGGCTCTCTGGGCTTCCTCTTGAAGTTGTGGCGTTTGCTCTGCGCCAAGAAGTTCTAACTGTGTAGTATTGTATGATTCACAGATGGCACACTTCAAGCCAAGCCAATGAAAGCGCGTGACACTTCGACTGTTGCAGTCATTGCAGAAGATGAGCGCTCGATTATCGCGATATTCTTCAGGCATTGGTTGTTCTTCAATGTGTCTGTCAAGTCTCCGGAATTGACTCTCCATGTTGGCGATGCTTTTTGAACAAATGGGACACTTGTAACTTGTGTTACACCACTCTGCAAAGCAAGACTCATGAATACCATGACCGCATCGCATGAAAGCCACAGGCTTGTTGGAGGTAAACATGTACTCTCCACATATTGGACAGTCACATTTGGTGCTTCTCTCAATACACCTGTGGGTGCTTTCGGCTTGAATGGACATACAGGCGGCACATGTTTTACAGTGGAAGAAATCTTTTCCGAGCCCCTCTCCCAAACGACAAATACCACAATCATCGCAGTGGTAGATTGATTTGCCGGGATCATTGTTCCATAATTTGCAGACAGCGCAGTAATAACAAGCGGCTTGCACCTCACACGACTTACAGAATTGAGAGGCTTGTTGAGGGGTGCCGCACAGCATGCAAAGCATATGCTTGGTTTCTCGTCGTGGTAAGGTGTGGTTCTCGACCTCATCATGGCACAATCTGCAAGTATACCATTGTTGACATGTATTACATTGCATCTTGATATTCCGTTTGTAATGAACACAACCTAGGTCGGGTTTGGACGATTCCACTGAGTGTTCCAGGTCATCTTGAGCGGGTTCTGAATCCAATGGAGCATAAGTCGGAATAAGATCTTCGGGCTTGATGTTGTAGTCGATGTGTTGAGCGGAGGCAGACAGCATGGAATTCGGTGAACCCGTCCGATTTGCCATGTCAGCTGATATCTTGGACGAGCCTTGACCAGACTTGGTAGGTTGAGTGTTCTGATATCTTTCCATCATCATAGCATGTATCAGTCGGGACTTTTCAGCAGGTGTGCTAGATCCTGCCCACACTTGATTGATTCTTTGCCTGAGGAGGCCCATCCCATCGTCTTCTGGTAACGCGCCGGAGCCATCTCTTTGGCGAGGCTGATCGCCAACATCGTCCCCTGAGGGTGACGACTCTAGACTTTGCACGACTGGTGACAGACCTGTAGTTCGCGGGTCTGAAGATGAGTGCGATCGACCACTATCAGCATGAACCCTGGATCTGTAGGGTAATTCATGTGCGGGGTTCAGTGAAGTTTCGCTGTTCGTTCGGTGGTTAGGCGGTACCACCGGCGCAACAGGAGCCACAACATCTTGTTCAAGAGGAGGAAAGTCGGTGACTGCTGAGGTTTCCGAGTCAAGCAGTCGGGTGGGGATATCTTGGTCATCCATGGCTTCCAAGGGAGGGGAGGGTACTTGTTCGAAACTGTTCAGCTGACTGGCCCATATCTGGATACTTCTTGCTATTGATTGTACAGTAGTTTCTTTATGTTCAGCCTCTGGAGCTGGCAGTTCAGGGGGAGGTGAAGTGTTCCAAAGTCGAGTGGGATTCCAGCGCTGCAAGTCTGGGACCGCAGGCAGAAAGCCAGGCGACTCTTCACCGGTACTCAGCCGGGAGATTCGCCTCGCTTGGCGCAGAACAGGCTCGACAATGAACGAAGGGAGATATTCACTCATTGACGTGAATAGGCGGTCATTCTAGGCTGACAAATGAAGGGAGGCAGCGATGGATATGGGGGCAAATGATGATGCGTGGCACGTGAGGTAACGGAAAACAGGCCAGGATGGTATGCGTATTATAATATAGGGAAACAGAGCAGACGACGAAAAGTACAGTGTTAAGTGACCAAGGTTTTCGAACACGGTCCACAAGTCTGAGAGTCTGGGGAAGGACAGATGTGATGCAGTAATGCAGACGGGATGGGCGCAGGCAAGGGTGGTGGTAGGCGGTAAGGACGAGTAACGAGGACGAGTGTTAGGAGAGAGACTGACGTCGTGCCAGGTGAGAAAATCCGTCAGATTGCTAGGCTTGCTCTAGCGGTGGAGTTACTTGGTGGCCCGACGTTGACGATGCCGCTTATTTGGTTACCTTGGGTAGGGGGGTGGCTCGCAGCGGACGAGTATTGAGTAGGATACATCAGGAGTGGATTAAGTTTGGGAGCTCTTAGTATTATTCTGCTTGTCTGCTGACTGCGGGTGACTTGTAGCCAGAAGGTCTGACATGTGCATGTCAAATTAATCCGATCGTAAGCACGTGATATCGAGAGTTTACCCGATCCGAATATCACCCAATGCACGGAGTACGAGCTCCGTGCTACTATGGAGTAGTATGATGAGGCCAACAGGAAGAATAGGACAAGGGTACCTATTGATGATAGTGTAATGTTTTTACAAACTATACATGCTGATGCTTCTCGGCCCAGAGCTTCCCTCTTCCATTTTGACTGCCACATTGAATCAAAGTAAAGCTGTGTCTTTTGTTAGGCCAAAGCCGAGCCAGCAGCACATAACGCTGATATGAATTTTTGTCGGTGAGGTGTATTAATTTGGTGTATGTTCGTGTGATTTGTGGTCATCGAGTGGCCATTTTGAGCACTGCGATAGTCGAGTCTTGTAGTATTTTTGCTCCTGGGTGGTTCCCATCGGTTGGCACACATCCTGTCAGCATGCCAGCCTTCCTCCGCTCAGTAATCTGGTCTGAGCCAACCATCGGAAGGACTTTGAAACTCAAGTTGCCAGGCTCGTAGCTGATCAGGCATATTGTTCCATCTTCATTCAAAGTTCCGACGCAGTCCTACTTCTTCGTGTCTTCCATCTCGGTAGCCTCTAGTCCGCGTAGAGCTTCTTCTATCTCATCGGGCTCTGTGATTGACCAGACACCACCTCCCTTTGCTGAGGAGCGGCCGACTTCTTTCGAAACCAGATTGCGGCCGACTTTACCTGGTCCAACACCTAACCACCGCAGAGTCCCAGCATTGCGGTCTAAGTACTTGATCGAGTCCCACCACAGGATGGTATCAACTGCTTGTCGAGCGAAATTCTGAATGAGATCTTCCTTGGAGGCGAAGGGGCGGGCTGTGACGTTGCTGATGCACGGAAATCGGCCCGGAAATGTCACATTTTCTGGGGTGAGGGCTTTTTTCATGAACTCGTAGGCTGGCATCATGATGGGGCTGTGGAATGCAGAACGGGATTTCAATTCGACAGCCCGTGGATCGTGACCACCGAACTCCCGAATATGCACTAGCAGATTTCGAATGCGTTGGAAGCTTCCGCTCAAGACAATCTGGTTTTTGGAATTGGCGTTGGCGATTGCAACCTGTTGGATTGCGGGGACGCCGCTGGAGTCATCTTTTGTTCCTTCAGTGCCATGACCGAGGAATTCTTTGACCGCAGCTATCAGGGAGTCGAGCTGCTCGGGTTCACAGACCAGAGCAATCATGCCAAAATCTTCGCCGGATTCCTCCTTGGCTTTTCGCGTGCATTCGCCCATAACGTCACCACGCCTTCGCACCAAGTCCAAGGCAAAGGTATATTCAAGATTTCCGGCGGCGACCAGGGCGGCGTATTCACCCAAGCTGTGACCCAATGTTACATCAATGACCTGATCGGTCTTGAAATCAAAGTGTTTTTCCAATACACGTAGGATCATGATGGAGACGGCCATGATAGCTGGCTGAGCATTCTCGCTCTTGTCTAATTGTAAGATTGGACCTTCTTCAATCAAGGTTGAGAGTTTACAACCCAGTATCTCATCCATTTCTTCTAGGAATGGTTTGCAGGTCTGAGGAAAGGCTTCGACCCATGATCGGGTCATGCCTTTTCTTTGTACGCCATGACCAGGGAAGAACAGGGCAGTTCGGAGTTTAGGAACCTCAGTAGCTGTGGCATATGATCGAGCGGAGGGACGAAGAGATCGTGTCAAGCCGCGGAGGGCTGTCTGAGGAATTCGGGACATGGTGGGACAAGGTCGACGCGTGTTGAATGATAGAAGCAGATACGTTTACTGCATGATGTGAGGTGATGGTGAGGTGAACCCAGGAGCTGATCGCCAGGGGCAATGCAGCTCTAGACGTAGTCCAGGGTTTAGAAGAAGGGATAATATGATGAAGAAGAGGGTTGAATGATAGTAGGGTGCAGCTATGGTCCAGGAGTGAAGTTAGGACGAACGCTTTCAAGCATCCATGAGTCCGGGGATGTACGGGCGAAATGGAGGGGACGAGGAGCAGCTTCACAGTAGCAATGGCACTTCAGTGGAGATGTACTGAGCACAGAGCACTTGGCATTGGATTTCTATGAGTAACTCTACCTTGTGAGGGAATCGGTGACACGCTGCAGTGGCAGCAGGTTAAAGGTACTCCCAGCGAGGTCCTAATGGGGGTTGACATAGGGGCCTTCGGGCCAGGCGGGGCTTCTTCCAGACCCAACGGTGCCCGACTCGGAAGGCTGATGGGGGCCTCTAAGAGGGGAGTGTTCACCCACACCCACTATTTGCCATCACCCCAAGCCCCAAGAGGCCACTCTTTAACCAGAACCGCGCATCCCGCACGCCCAGAAAGTAGCCGATCTGTCCCGAGAACAAGGCCCAAGATCCCTGAAACTTCAAGCTGGCCACCACTTACACGTCGAGAGAAGGGCGGCGCACCCGCTGGGAGGGCACAGTACGGAGTACGGAGTAGTGCACTGTGAATAAGTGGCCTTGCCCCAAGGCTGCGACTGCTGTAGCCTGGAGCGTTGCTGCGCAGTCAAATATCTGTCTGTGTCAAGTTGCACGAATTAGCCAACTTCTACCAACAAACGTGAAGCAAACAACAACAATACATGAAATGTGTTGGTAGAGCTCAATTCAATCAGGTAAAGTAATGCATATATTAAGAAATTCCGCATCAAAACACCATCCGACGGATGAGTCTTTTCAGCATTGCAGAATTCTCGTTTGATCATCACAGGAACATGAGCCATGAAGGGGCGTGAAATGGGATCTTACCTCGGGCACGGTCTTTACAGCACATCCCGTCTGTGCACATCGGATGTCTGCTCCATCGTCACCGATCACAGGCGCCACATTTCAACTATTTTGTGCTGTTCAAACACAAGCCAAAATATATCAAAAGATGCAAAATGGGTATTAGTGGGAGGGAGAAAATCCAGGTGGGCGCTGCTCCTCGGTAAGACTAAAATTAGGTAAGCGTTGGGTGGTTGCCGTGCCCACCAGCAAAGTCCACAAATGACCTGCTGCTACATTTCACCTCCAACTCCGCCGTCATCGACAACCCTCATCCTTGAACACCCAGACCCTTCCAAGAACTTTTTGCACAACTGCATTCTTTGACGACCACTACTTATCTTTCTTGGAAAGCCCATTCATATTCGCCCTTATATCCTCTGAACAACACTCAACATCACTACAGCCACCTGGTGCGGATCACCACCATTTCCCCCACAATTCCCAGACCGACCATTCACCCCGTGCCTGCGTGGATGGTAAACGAACGGAGATTTTGTCCCCATCAACGAGCCACTCCCGCCTTGCGATGCGCTGTGCAGCGCTCCTCTCTATAGTCGGACTGTCCAGCACAGCCTCGGCCATAGCAGACCGCTACACACCGTTCCTCGACTCGCTGTTCGGCCTCTCGAACGATGCCCTCCTGATCAAACGCCAGAATACTTGCCAATCGGGCTATATCAACTGCGGGAACCTAGGCGCGAGCGATGTCTGCTGCTCCCAAGGGTCGAACTGTGCGCTGGACCAGGCTGGGAACATCGCCTGCTGTCCCTCGGGTGCCGTCTGTACTGGCACAATAAGAGGCACTAGGACGGGCTCAACGACGGGCACCAACGCAGCCTCGTCAGGCTCAACTCCCTTTGTGCTCGGAGGGACAACCACCTCCACCTCCACCTCCACCACGGCCCAAGGAACCACCGCACAGCCCACTGGCGTCTCAGGAGGAGGATCCACCGTGCCCAACAACTTCTTCCCATTTATATACATTCCCACGAGCTACGCGAATGCCGCCCTGTGCACGAGCGCCTTCTCCAGCTGCCAGACGGCATCGACATCCTGCTATGTTGCTCTCGCGGGCCAAAACGGCGTCACCGTCTCCGGCTTCGGTGGCGGTGTTACCGTGCAAGGCGCCACAGGCACCATCCTCAGCAGTGCAAGCAGCATCTGTAGCTCTCTCAGCGCCGAAGGCTGCTATAACCTGCAAGAGACACAGTGCGCTCGGTTTGGCAGCGGTGGAGGGTCAAACCCAACAGGAACCACCACGGGCTTCGTCCAAGTCGGTAACAATGGGCCACGCCAGACTGCCTGCCCTGGCATCCTGTACGCGGCAGGTGCCGGTGCCATGGTTGGTGCTGTCAGAGGCCTGTTATAGTCCTTTTTGCATTTTGAATTTTTGCATTGCATTGTGTTGTGTTGTTTTCGCGAACATGTCTGGATGGATACTTGGAATTACTCGGATCAATCTCACCCAAAGAAGACACACCACACCAGATGCGATCTCATGGCCAAGAAAACCATAAATATATAATATCTACAAGTGGGAATGGAATGGACATATCACGACCCGTCACGACTTGTTGATAGTGAGCGAGCGAACACAATATGTACACGGTTTAGGGTAGGTTGGTTTACCAAAATCGATTTTTAATTCAGAGCAGAATATGTATGATTCGGTCTCTTCCCGTCACCTAGTACCTACGAACAGTACCTCCTTCAGGTGTTTCTCACGTGCATGTGCATTTCCTCGTGGCCCGGCCCTGATTGCCCAATTCATGAGGGTCTGGACGCAGCGCCAGTCCGTCAAGGCCGTGTCCCACTCTCTATAGCTCATCGTAACACGAGAAGAAAGCATGTAAATTCGGTTGTTCTTCAATGACAGAAGAAGTTTCAGTTTCCACTGGTAGCGAGACTCGGTACGTGCGTGCGTGCGTGCACATGCGCATTGCGCACAGCCCCCAGATGCACAGTACAGCCTAGCAGTGGTTGGTTAGTTACTAATTATCTTCGCCAGTGACTTCATCCATCCCATTCGCATCGCCTGTGCTGCTATTAGCTTAAGTACTTACTTAAGTAGTGCCGCTCGCATCAAATCCTTGACCGCACTACAGTTGGGCGGGCCAGGGGCGCTTGTGGCTCTGAATTCCGAATCTGGCACGCCAAGTGTCCTTCAAAAGAGGGACCTGGAGGCAAATCAATTGATAGATTGTGGCTGAACCGCACCAAAATTATAATATCCTTTCAGCTCGACACTCGGTGCTCGAAAAGAGTTCACGGCTACGCAAGCCTAACCGCAAACGGCCAGCCTGGAGTATCAGTTGCAGCTGGAGTCGAAAAAGCGTCCATCGGCGGGGCTTGATGTGCACGTTGAGGTTTATTGATGTTTTTTTGTGGAGGTTTTGTGGACGGTTTGGTTTGGTCGGGGATATGGATATTATATATCTAGGTAGGATGGACGTGCTCGCAGAAATGGATTCCATGCCAAACATACTTCAAAGCCAACAAACACCGAAACCCACGATACTAACACGACGACGATCTTGAAACAGCTGAGCATTCCTACTGTTAGGTACCTGATTTGCAGTATACGGTTTCCAGGCAGGCGAGGATGAAAGTCCTTATCATCGGAAGCGGCCTTGCCGTAAGTCCTATACCACCTTATTCCCTCGAAAACTCGACCCATGCATTTGTCTATCTCTTGCTCACCTCGAAAATAGGGACCCGTGCTCGCCCTGGCACTGAAACAGCGGAACATCTCCTGCAAGATTTTCGAGCTGAGGGAGAAATCCGCATTCGAGGGGGGATTCGTGGCGCTTGCACCTAATGCTTTGCGAGCGCTCGATCGCCTTGGAGTTTACGACCGGCTGTCACGCGAGGGCTACAACTACGAACAATTCCAGTTCGTGTCGTCGAGAAACCTGAGTCGCATTGGGACAGTGCTCAACGGCAGTCAGAGCAAGTATGGGTACAAGGCGCTCAGGATTTCCCGCGGCGTGGTGCGCCAGACGCTGCTGGATGTGCTGCAGGAGCAGCACATCGAGATCCAGTATGAGGCGAAATGCGTCAAGATCGAGGAGACAGATCACCACACTGTCGTTGCCACGTTCGCCGATGGGCATGCCGAGGAGGCTGATCTGTTGATCGGTACAGACGGTATTCATTCTCGCGCCCGCAACTATATTGATGCATCCTCCATTCCGACTTGGAGCGGCCAGATGGGCGTTGGTGGATCTCTCCCCAAGTCGAAGCTGGGCTCGCAGGCTCAAGCGATTCACATGCCTTGCATGGTGCTGGGCAAGTTGAACTCGTTTGCGTTCATGCCCTGTAACTACTCTGGAGACCGAGTCGGATGCTTCGCTACAATTGAGAGTGAAGAGCGGACGCGAGAGGAATGGAATCGCCTCCAAACAGACAAGGATGCCTTACAAGGATACATGAAATCTCATCATGAGCACGAACAGTGGCCTGAGATCGTGCATCGCGCCAGTGAGAATGTCGACAAGGATACCCTTTCACTATGGCCGTATTACCGGGTCCCCAAGCTGAACTCGTGGACGAGTGAATCTGGTCGCGTTGTCGTCATTGGAGATGCAGCACACGCCATGCCACCGACTGGTGGTCAGGGTGCTGCCATGGCATTCGAGGATGCCATCACCCTCGCCGACACGCTTACACGCATGGACAGCAAACCCTCCGACCTGCAACGCCTCTTGAATTCCTGGCAGACCGTGCGTCAGAACCGCATTGAGAAGATCCTCGCCTTCACAGCCAGATCAGGTGATTCGAGGAAGGCCTCGCCCAGCACTCTGCAACAGATCTTCAAGGAGTGGGCAATGTGGGCCTATTTCTTGTGGAAGGGTGAGGATTCTGGCCTGTCTTGGATCTATGACTATGATACCAAGGCATTTGCGCGGGAATGTAAGAACTAGCCATTCCTTCTTTCTGCGTTGTGTATGATAATTGGCAGTTTTGCGGTCTTTATGTTTCAGTCGGCTTGGTCTATTTCAGCAACGGCACAGGGCGCCGTAAAGACTCTTTGCTGGATGGGAGTGGTACCCTAGAGCGTTATCAGTAATATGTACGAACATGCACTTTTCTATACTTGATCTTATGATCCTTGAGTTCAGGCCAGCCCGCATTGCATACGCGATATGGCAATCGTCTAGGGAACATGCGCTAGCATTGCAAACGTATGACGCCGTGAATTCCTAAATGATATCATCGATGCAGTCATATTTTCTGACCACCAAATTGCGTGGAGGCTTGCCCGCTCTGAAAGAAGTTCCCTATGCGATTTCCGCGGTATAGAGAGACGGGCTGCAACGGATAGGCCACGCAACAGCAACATACTACCATACAATAAAAACAATGCTGGGGATTGCGGTGGCAGCGAGGAAGCCCTCTGAGCTAGCGAATAGGTTCCCCTTAGAGCTTGGAGAGCCCTGACAGGCAAGTAGGAATTCCTGGGAGACCTGGCCATTCCCGGGTGAAAGGTTTGTTAGGGCGCGTTGGCTGACGGCTTCATCAGAGTTGGGCTTCCTTAACCCGCTTACCCGGGAGCAGTTGACTTCGTCCACAAAGTAGCTTCGTATTGTGGCAAAATGCTTGTTTGAAGCCGCAATCATCGTCGCTCGCTGCCATTTTCGACCACGGTGCCTTCGCCAGGTGGCCTTTCTGCTCCATCGGTTGTGCGTGAACATCTTCCTGGGGTTTCGTGCCTTCGTATACAATCGGCTTACATCCACTTGCTTCTTGGGGATTTCTCTGTCAATGGCTTGAAGCGCGAAAGTCTGGAGTACTCCCCAAAACCGTGCATCTGCAGATACTGGTTGGTCCCTTCTTCCCAGGGTACCCATCCACCCAGCGACATCTATGCATCATGATTCTTCCTGACAGATTTTCATATTCGGTGTACCTCATCATCAGCATAAAACGACCCTGTATCTATGTCAGTAAATGGGTATTTGCGAGCTTCCGGTTATGGAATGGCGAATATGCATCCTTGTGTCCTAGTAAACGGAATACAACAACTCCTCAATAACTTCTAGCACCTGGCAAGCCAGTTGTTCATCATTGGACTTGTGAGGCACCACGGAAGGTCCAACGTCCCGTCGATGTGGTCTAGACACATTCACACCTCGGAGCTTAGTCGTCGAAAAAGGTCATGACATGATGACTTGTCTCACATTTTCTGTTTGTTGACAGATCATTACGCTTTTGCGCGAATGGCCCTCCAGAGCCCAGATCGTTTGAATGCAATGGCTCCTTCTTAGCTCTGCTGAGACTAACGTCTCACCGGATTACACCCCAACAGGTGTGTTGATTGTATACCCTTTCGGCTTTTCATTTCATTTCTTCAAGGATGGTCAGAACTTACGAATTCTCCCTCCCATGCTTTGCAGGTGAGAGCCAAAGAGTAGGGTTTCCTCATGTTCAGGCACTTCCACTCTAGCTTTATGGTAGGGTCATCCAGCAAGAGCTGTAAAACCCAGCAACCACCCACCTACCGAAGATCGCATCGGTGCTGCCCGCCCATCTGACTATACTTTCAGACGCTCAATTTATTTTCCGATCGTCGATTAAGATGAAGCTGATCCCTTTCCTTGTCCAGTTGACCAGTGTGTTGACTGCAGCAGCAGCAGGCCTTCCGAGATGCGGTTGCGATGCACTGAGTCAAGACTTCGCTGATGACGTGGTTGCGAAGTTCATCACAATTTTGGATCATTCGGACGTTGCCACCGCAAATGCAACTGCTCAGGCGCTTCTCGCTGATGGATACCAAGAGATTAGTGACTCGATTCTCTCATTAGAGGGCCAACCTGTACGTATCTGGTATACCCACTGGCAAAGGCGGCTAGCGTTGTTCCTCGTCGAAACTTGAAGTATGCTAACCGTCAGGAAAGTTGGGAGGAGTAACGTTCCAGGGCAAACAAGCATACATTGCAGGAGTGCTCAATGCACCACCGGTGGAGGGGATAACGACCAACGAGATCCTTGTGGCGGGAAAGAATAAGATTCTCTGGTACTGGACATTTTACGGCATCGGCAGCGCACAGTACGAAGTCAAAGGGTTCAACCTATTCACCATTAATGAGAACAATCAAATCAGCCAATTGAACCTGGAATTCAACAGCATCGCCTGGGGTCTTGACACGGGGTATCAGATTGTTTTCCCAGTAGGTGGCCCACCGACGAAGTGAACGACATGGGAAGAGTATGGAGTCACAGGCGAAGAATGGTAATTTGCGGGCTGAAAATGTGATCCGTGTGATCTTAGGTGCGTAGTAATAGGAACGAAGGAATAAGTGCACTTGATTTTGTGTTCGATATAGCCGTTTCGTCTTGTGTTGGTCGATCTCGCGTAACCGTGACCCTGACCCACACGCGCGTCTGCTGGGAGTGCGTTATGACTGTGGAAGGCCTGAGTGAAAATGAGAGTGACGAGGGCAGGTATTTGCCAGATACCATTGATATCCATGGATGTTACCTGGTATTACCAGAGTATTGATACAAGCGACACAGGTGCCTGGGTGGTTCTCCCAGATTTGTACGTGGACGAGCACGGCCACTGCTGTGGCTGCTCCAATTGGTGGCAATGGCGCGCCCCTTCACAAAGCTGCATCTTGGAAATGGAAGTCTCAGCCTGAAGCCTCAATCCCCTGTTTTCCTCCAGAGGGAATAGACAGGACGAGATCCCTCAGTCTACCGAGTTCGCCTGCCAGGTGATAGTATTGGATCATGACCAGGCAGAAGCCTCAGGCTTCCACAGCATCAGCCCCAGAAACAGAGACAGAGACAGAAACAAATCACACCACTCCTCCTTCGATCGCGAAGTCGTTGCCGACGTCCACACAACCTCACGGACCTCCTGTTCCAACAACTCCAACTACACCCACAACGCCCAACCTAGTTATCTGTCGTAACAAGTAATACTGCCCCCTACGAGCACTCCCAACTCGCATGCCATTAGTGCGGGGGGCGAGAATTGATCTGTCGCTAACATCTCCTCTCTAGGCATTGGCGACACATCGCATCATACTACGGACCATGGCTGAGCCTCCCGCCTGATGTTCTCGAGCGATTCGCCTACAACAACTTCTATTCTCCTCCACCTCAACCAGTTGACCCTGCTGTCTTCTTCGACCTTGTCAAGATCAGACGCCTAATCGACGATGCTACCAGCCTGGCTGTCCGCGCGGCCAATGGCACCACCCTCGCCGCCCAAACTAATTCATTGAGTGCCACCAATGGCATGTTCAAGACCGCCGACGCTGAAATGCTTGGTTTAGGCTCTTCAAGAGGTGCTGGAAATGCCAAATTGAGTCGGGAGCGCAGACTTCGCATGAGAGAGCATGCTACCCAGAAACTGTCCACTGCATACCGTCTCGACGAGATTGCCGCTAGCGTTGCAACAATGCAGGCTGCCTCAGCTTTAACCGACGTTGCCAAACACGTTTTGGAGCGGGATGACCACGACCCAGATGCACAGTACGTTCATTTCTTCCACGAGAAGATCCCCTCTAGATCAATGGCTGAATGTACCACTCTCGATGCCCTGGACGACGTCATCCGCCAACGCCCTACAGAAGCTCCTCCTTACCGAACAAGGGCTCTTACTCGTATTTTCAAGGAGGATTTTGAGGGCGCAGCCAAAGATTGTACGGATGGCCTAGCTGTCTACAGACTCTATCACCCACAAGACCACAATCGGCAGCAGGATTTAGTTGTCACCCGGGATGCCGCAAGGCTGTCGAAGGACGCAAGAACCGACCTACGTGAGCTACGTATCGAAGATAAGGATCAACCTAACAGTCTCGAACCTCAACTTCTCTTTCATCGTGGCGGGGCATATCTAACCCTAGCTTGTGATCAGATTGGACGAGCATTAGACGGCCTTCCGCGAAGCGACTCTAAACTCCAGGATATTGCAAGACATAGAGATGCAGAGCCCTCTCCTCTCACTGAGGCCGACAGACAAGCAAATCGAGATCGTGCTGAAGCCCGGAAACTCGTCAGGACATATGCCAAACGAGCACTCCGAGATTACACATCTTTCCTTTCTCACCTTGACTATACACCAGGGATCCCTGCCCAATACACAGATGCCTTTCTAGAAACTCTTAGCTCTGCGGGAAACAAGCATCCCTATCGTACTCGAAGTGGGAGACTCATCGACCCCGATTCCCCTACCCATACTGCGCTGTCTGAAGCTCTAGCCAAGTATGAGTGGAAGAAACAGAACGGCCACGCGCCATCAATCCCACTAATTCCCAGGCCTACAATCCACAAACTGAACACACTATTTGCTTCAGTCGCACCACCCGACTTACCGCCATTTCCACGAACCCCAGAGCCAGAGAGTACTACCTCTCACCCGCCTTTCTCCATTCCCGATATCTCAGAATCAGTGACTTACCATCCCTTACTGACCGATGTCCTCCACTCATTACTTCTCTGCCACGGTCTGATTCAGACCTCCACCAAGGAACACCTCCGCCATGCTTACATGGCTGCCCGCATTGCTCGTGTCTGTGACGGTCATCCGATTTTCCTTGCCGCCCGCTCTCCCTCTCGTGCTGATTGGATCGACGTACTTCGCCGCAGCAAGAACTGGCTTGGTCTGGAAGCATCATGGGAAAGCTTGTGCACCCCAGCTCCACTGTATGGTCACCCTAGGGATGGTCTAAGCAAGAGTAAAGAGAATGCAGACGACAAACGTGAGCGGACTGATCAGGAGGCAGTCATGGCCGCCTTTTCGAACGAGGGAGTTTTTGATGAGAGAACTTTTCGGGCAAGTGCGAAAGCAAAAGAATTGAGAGCTGCAAGGGAGGAAGAAGAGGAGCAGCGAAAGGAGTACTGCCGTACTCCTTCAATCCCTTACGCGAACAAAAAGGGTCATCACATAGATTGTGCGCCTACCGATTCTTCACCACAGCAGCACCCCAAACATTGTGCCCATGAAGACGGCAAGGAGTACCCTATCACCATGGAGCGAGCTGAGTTGATAGTCAGATGGATCATGGAAGCTCAACCACCCAGCTCAGCTGATGGTAATGGACGGCCCAAAAAGAGAGCCACCCCGAAGGGCAGGTTGAGGAAGATGGCGAGCACAGCCCCAAGCCTCAGTCGCGACAGTCGGGGTGAGAACAATATAGATCATTTAAAGCGGGGTGTTGACGGTCTGGACTTGCTAGATTGAATAATGTTTGGCCTCATGAATCGTCTTGGTATATCTGCTATATTTGGATACCTAGATACCCATAGCTCGACGCTGCAAGTCAAAAGTATGTGTTTCTCAAGTCTTTCACGTGCTAGATCATTGATGCAGGTATGCTTTGGAATACATGCCACAACGCCTCGCAGATTCACCTTTTTATCACGACAGGCCGAATCATTTTCCATGAGGTGAGCCGCGAGCCTATGCCGACACGTAAATATTAGCTGGACCATTCCCTCCTATCGTATACGACATCTGTATGAACGAGTCACGACCACGGCAACCACGTCTTCATTGTGACTTAAGAGAGGCTCGCGAACTTCAAACTTGAATACCATTACGACAGCGAGATAATAGTTCACGGTACTAGGTATTATACTAGATGTACGCGTCCATTCCAACGTGGACCTTGCAGGCTGTGCCATGATGAATTATTCGCCTCACCGGATGACGCGAGGCTCGCAGGCAACTCGGCTGGTGGTTCGCATCTAGCTGCGTGGCTCTTCGATGAGCTGTGCAGGGCTCCGTGTTCACTATTCACCCCACCGCTCCTCCACGGCCACAAACCATACTAGCCGGCCGCAAACCTCGCGACATCGTCGACCCTAACCACGCGCCCACTCCCACAGGCACCCGCAGTGAGGTGCCTTCTCGGGCCGGCCTCGAAGGTATACGAGCCATTCTTCTGCTGCAGGACATACTGGTACTCTGCGGTGACGCCCGCGGCGAGCCAGATATCGACATACCACTGCGGATTGCGACTCGAGTAGTTCCCGGGGTTGAGCGGCAGAATCACCTTGCCCGTATCATTGCCCGGGTTGTTGCCCAGCTTGGTGGTGTTGCCGGCCAGGAACACGTTCTGCCCGAACATGGTCGTCGCGTTCACGCTGAAGATCACTTCGCTGAAGCACGATGTGGAGATGTTCGGTGCGCCCGCGGCGAGGGCGGGCGCGTACGTTCCGGTGCTGTTGTGGGATGTGCCGTTGCATTGTGTGCTGTTCAGCCCTGTGTTTGCGGCGGGGATGGACGCGCCCCATGGGTGTGGGTATTGGCCTGAGCGCCGTTGGGACATGGTGACGAAGGACGCGAAGGACCAGGTCAGTTTGCTTGCCGATGTGGATTCGCCCGTTGTTTTGTTGAATTGCTCGCTTATGCTGCCGTTCGAGGGGAGGTATTGCTGTGGAACCGGGGAGGAGTTAGTTATTGGGATAGGATTTGGGGGGGGCCTGGGGATGGAAGGAAAGGGAGGTAGTAACAAACCTGAACAGCTGTAACAAACCCATCTGCATACGTGGTCATCGCGGCGAGGATCTCATCCATGACCCCCCCAGTATACTTGCTCACATTTGCACTGGGGTATATATCCTGGAAGAAGCCGAGACTCTCCTCATCGATGCTCAGTGTTCCTGTCTGGTTGATCTGCGCGACAGCATCATAGAGCAACTCGGCCGCCCCCAGCGTGCAGAGAGGCCAGGCCCCACCCCCGAAGTACGTGTCTTCAGGATAGCGACCAATGAGGACGGCGTCGGGCGCGGACGCGTTGTGGTTGATCGGCCATAGATTGCGGAAGCTGTCAACTACCACTTTGTGCGTGGCTAGCATACGTGAGTTGCATGGTTGTATGTCTGCAGCAAGGGGCGGGGATGTTAGCTTTTGCGCTCAATACTTGTATCACTCTTCCTTTTTGGAAAGCGGGTTCCCGCGAAGAAGGGACAAAACGTACGGCTTGCGTTGCAAGTAGCATTGATATCAAAGTTCGTAATCGCCGCCAGGAGCGGGTCCGCGTTGATACCACTCCTGTTAACGTTGTTCACGTTCACGTCAGCGGTCAGATAGCCGCCACTTGCGTTCCAGAAGTTGTTTTCTAGAAAGCATAGCACCTGCGATGCCTGCTCGCAAGCGGCACACTCTTCACCGAGCTCTTTGGCCAATAGTCCACCTTGCACCAGTGCCCTGTGCTGTGCGGAAATGGTGAAGAACGATGAGCCGTGGACTTCTTCCCATAGGTCGTAGCCGGTCTGTGCATGTATAATCAGCCTTAGGTCCCCAGTGCTAAAGAGCTTCAGATCCCCCAAACTTCAAAGGCCCATCATCTGTGCCATGAACGGCGAAAGGTTCTCAACAAAAACCTCACTTACCTGGTTCCAGTATTGGCCGACATACTTGAGATCATTGAGAACCAGCGGCCAGTAGATCTCCTTATACTCGTCTGTTTCATTCAAGCCAATCAGAACCGGGGCGAGATTCATAAAGGCGATTGCCCTCAGCGCAGGCCCGTCACGTTGCGGACGACCCCAAGTACCATCGAATCTCGTCAGGTTGGTGTAGAACTTCGCTTCACCCAGTCCGTCTCCCGCAGGCCACAACGACCCAGAAGGGTTAGTCACGGTCTGAAGGATCGCCTGCGATTTGGTGTAGTCTTCAATGGTACCTCGAAGGCTTCGGTTCCCGAAGATCAGCTCGTCGATCAGCATCATGTAGGTGAGCGCCGAGTCTCGCGTCCACGTGAAGAAGTAGTTGGGGTTGACTTTCGAAGGCGAGGCGACCACCACGCCGGAGCTGGCTCCTTCGACCCAGGTGGAGTTCAACCCGCCGATATTTGCGAGTGCTCCATCGAGGGAGACGGGCCGTTCCTGGGCGATGAAGTCAGAGAGCGTAAGGACTTGTCGTCGCTCTGGCGTTGGCGATGCTAAGGCCACGAGGGCCCAGATGACCACAGAAGCTAGGCGTAGCATCCTGGTAGGATATTAATATGCTCGATGAATAGTTGACAACTCGTCTAGATGGGCCACAGGAGCGTTAAGTAGTAGGGACGGAGTAAAGCTTCAGCAGAAGGAGCTACCCTTCGCGATTGATGGAGCTCTGAGTAGCTCTACAGAGCTCTTCCCATTAAGTCCCGGCCTCGTCACCCAGCGGCGCTTCTTTTCTTGCTAACTGGCCGGCCATGACGTGTACGTCATGAGGATCCGATGAACCCTATGCGGATCCTGCGCTGATCGAATCCGGGGTTGCAGCGGGGGAGCCAATGCAGTGCTTAAAGTTGTCCAGAAGCACCCAAGTGGCTTCCTGTGCCGAAGAACATAACCTCGAGGCAGATTCAACGACAATTAAACCGACGTAGCAGTTGCTTGGTGCACGATATGCACAGAGAGCCTCGGCTAGCGGGGAAGTGGGCAGAGTCATGGAATGTTCACTGCACCATGGGAATTGCCGTGAAAGCCTAAGAAGACTAAGTAGAGAGCATGCTTTACGTGTTGACCGACACCTCATCGAAGGCCTTTCGAAACCTCCCCCGTTCCTGCTGGAGTAACGGGCGGGCGCGTTCCTGGATGCACCAGGGAACTAAATAACGGGCACTAATTAGCGATGCGATGGCCAGTTGATTTTCGAAGTGGTCGAGGATACCAGGGACCACTTTGACCTGGGACTGAGGGGCTTACTGGTCCGTATTCAGGCGGGAGTTCGCGCAACTAATAACGAATACGATAAGCTTGACCTGACATCATCAATTCTCTTGCAATGGATGTGCTGAGAAACCTGTTCAAATGTGGCCACGCGTTTAGCCAATCCGCCGAAGATTTCGCCGCTCCAGTACGTGCAAGATCACTCTCTCTTATGTCCTACTAGACCTACTTGTGAACGAAAACCTTAATGCCTGCAAATGGGCTGATCCTCTGTGGAGGGGCAGCAAAGCAGGCCGGGGGCCATTTCGGCCATCCCAGGCATCCAAAGCACTCCAGCTACATACCACGTTGCACGAGGTGTCTTGATAATTCCCAAGCTTGTTACACCCTCACGGATTCGCACCAAACTGGAGCCCATAAAGTCTGGGGCCCAAAACCCCTCGAGACCCCTTGCTACTGACTGAACCTGGACACAGGTATCTACCTAATAACACTCTGTACGTTATGGTAAGTATCCATCAGTCTCAAGTCGTCGCCTTCTAACATCGTAAATCTCATCTCCCACGCCGTTGCCTAGGCTTTTGACTAAAGATGGTTGGTCTGGGGGAAGGGAAACACTGTTCACCACATCTTCCCATCCCACTTGACTCTTCATTCGAGTCTTCAGGAGGGAGATTTTTAATGTACCACCAAATCACGTCATCGTCTTACATTCTCGCTAGTTGTGTAAACAGTCTAAATGGACTGTATACGCTACAATGTTTCCGCTGAAGATTTCCCAAGAGTTGAGACGAATATGGCATAACGGATCCCCTACCTATGATAAACCGGTCCCTCATTAGAGAGCAGTACTGTATACGGACGCTCTTTGGATGAACTACTTAACTAGTCCAATAAACCACAGGAGGACACGAATTACGCCGGCATCGGAAGGTGAGCATTGCACCACTATTGACGGGTTTCGGTGCTTTGTCGCTTCGACGTACTCACTATGTTCCCTGTCCATTGCCCGTCTTTCGATAGCCCCTGAGCTCGCCTCCTGATCACATCAGGGTCCCTACACTCAGGAGGGATACTCTAAAGAGAAGTGTCCTTAAGCCATGCGGCTCGCATCTTGATTAGCCTCATATGCTAATTGAATTGTCTCATGATCACCCCAGACCTCCATCCGCGGGTAACAGCTACGACCTGAGGTATTCCTACTTGTTTGATTCTCCTTTCGCAGGGATATATTGCACGTTGCGTGGAACTTTATTGACGCGCTAAATGATTAGCAAAGAACGTCTGCACGCACACTTAGTCAAGCTGTTTCATCTCCCAACCCACAAAGCCCCACTTCTCATTTCATACCGACCCAGGCGTGATACGGTATTAGCAGCAACTTGGCCGTTCCATCAGCTAGTGAGGGCAAGGACCTCCCTAAGAGAGCTTCTGGAAGCAAGGGAGCAAGAACTGCAAAAGAACCTCCAGGATCATGCTTGGGGCCAAATCGTTTTGGGCTCGCCTCCTGCAGACACTGCAATGACGCCACGCGCTTATCTAAAACTACAGTTTGGATGATACAAGAACTGCAGCAGAGTGTAGGGGCAGTAAGCTAGTGACATTTGACATGGAAGGCCTTTGGCAATATTTGTTGGGCACATTCCCTTCCCAATTCTATCATTCCCTGGACATGTCACCCGCGACGAGATGTCAAAGCCAGGCTTTAATAAAGATGGCTTCGCCCTTGATGCAGCTGCCGCGAGAAGAGAGATCAACAGGATTCGTGGAGATCGAGGTCACATCGACGACTACGACGAAGATCAGATCCGCAGGACAGATGACGACTTCCAGGAAGACTACCGTCGACGAGCATTGATGCACCGAGAGGTTTATGCACGATATACGAAAACGTTCGTCCTATCACTTTGCATTTGAAAGCCAATTCTCTAACTTTAGAAGTGTTGCCGAGCAATTATACTCGTCCAAGTTTAGACTAATTTACGAACTGCTGCAAAATGGGGATGATGCCTGCTACGCTGAGAATGTTGAGCCCACAATTACCTTTCGGCTCAGGCCCACTGAGCTGATTATTGAATCCAACGAGAAAGGATTCTCACTCGCAGATGTTGAATCGATTTGTGATACTGGAAAGAGCTCGAAGATTGACAATAGTGACACCACGGGCGAAAAGGGGCTGGGCTTCAAATCCGTCTTCGGTATCGCTGATTCCGTGCATATCCACTCCGGCCACTGGTCGTTCCGATTTGAGCATAAAAAGGGTGAGGACGGCGTGGGGATGATCACTCCAATTTGGACCGATGCTGTGGCCTCTTTGCCTTCAGATATCGGAACAAGATGTACGCTAAAATACTCAGACCATCGCAGTAGCTTCTACAAGCGCCTCATCTCCGCGTTTGAAAAACTCCCGAAAACCATCATATTTGCTCTGCGTCAAATCAGAAGTCTAGTTGTGGCCGTGGAGAATGAAGATGGCCGATCAACTGGGATCACATTCACCAAGGTTGGAGGCCTGGGTTCTTCCGAAATGGACATCAAGACCATAGTGACTGGGCAATTTGGTAATCATCGCTCAGAGACGACGTGGCTAAGGCTATTCCAGGAAACTGTCATCGACGTACCATTTGAGAGTCAGCGCACGGGTGCCACATCCGATGTGACTATAGCATTTGAGGTGGACTCGGATGGATTGCCAGTCATTCCGGATGAGGGACAGCATGTTTTTGCTTACCTCCCTGTACAGCGTGTTCCACAGCTACCAGTATGCCGCCCGATACCATTAATTTGAATATTGCTAATAAACAAAGTTTCTCATTCATGCAAATTTTGTGCTGGCGGCGAACCGCGAAGCAGTACCTGACACGGATTGGAACGATGCACTGCGGGCAGGTATTGTCTTAGCGTTTGTGGGGTTGGTTGTAAAACTTGTCAGGTCAGGCGATCCGTTACAGTTCAAGTGGATGCAGTACCTCCCAGGGGAACATATGGAAGGCATCTGGGAAGATTTATACGACGATATCAGCGAAAAACTGCAAAACAGGGCCATTCTACGGTCACGACGAGGGCTCCGTCATACTCTCGATCATATGAGGTTTCTTCCCTCCTGGTTCCTCCACGACCTTCAGCCCATGTTTCCAGACACGGATGCTGACGTCTATCTATCGGCCAAATATATGCCATCCGATGTGATGGCCTTGAAGGACCTTGGCTTGAGGCAGATCAATGGTACGCAAATTGTGACGAGAATAACAGCTTCCGCGCAAAGCTACATTTACGACAGGCCATTAGATGATTCGTGGCATACGGCCTTCGCCGCCCTCATCCAAAAGCTTCTCCTTAATAAGGGCGCTAGGCAGATGATACAACAGTTGGATATTATTCCGCTTCACGACAACACCTGGATTTCAGTTTCGGATATACGTTCAACTCCTGTCTATTTTCCTTATATCATCGATGAGGATTCAGTAAGGATCGAGGTTCCCAACCGTCTCGGGTTGAGGAAGTTGCACCCAATGGCTGCCGTGGATGGCGAACGTGTGAGCTTTTATATGAGTCTGGGAATCGCCTCATGCCCCCATGATATTGCGGTCCAGAAAATCCTGGAAGCGCACAAGTCCAACAGACGCCGCGGCAATATATACGATTTGGTGAGAGATCTGGAAATACTCTTCTGGCTTGGGATGCCTACGTCGCAGTCTCTAGCTGGCCACGCAGATCTTTGCCTTGTAAGCGACCAGAATATGCAACTCTCAGGGTCGGATTTATTCTTCCCTTCAAAGGAAGAATACCATCTGGAGAAGCTGCTTGCTGCAACTCCCAGGCAAGACTTCTCTGACTACGGGATTCTCGATTCCCGATACATGGAATCGCAGGTTCGCAGGCATATACGGCATGATATCGACTGGAAATTTTGGCTGCGCAAATGTGGCGTTTCAGATATTATTCCTTTGACCAAGGGGGCGGGGTTTCTTAAATATACACTACATCCCCTGATGGTACTCATTGCTAGAGACAACCCTAAGCGCTTTGTCGCGAACCTCAGAGAAAATTGGCCTTACTATCGATTTGGAGCGGAGAGAATCACCCAGGAATTAAGGCTTGTCAGAGTACCATGTCGAAATGGCAGTACAAAGGAGCTCAGTGAGGCTATTCTACCCACGCAACAGCTGGTTCAGAAGAGTAAGGAGCTCAACATGTACGAAATATTACCATTCTTGGAGCTGCCTTTGGATGAAGATATCCAGAATTCAGAGACGTGGTTATTTTTAAAAGACTTTGGAGTGATTTGTGAACCCAATTCACATTTCTACTTGACCGCAGTGCGGTTGCTCAGTGTTTCTTCTGAAACAAAATTGATACAGGTGTGTCGAAGGATATATGCCGGTATTACTCAGACCACAGCTGTTGGAGACACTACTGCCTTGCAGGTATGCCCTTTTCCTTCTCGGAAGTGAAACTTACTGACAGGGCCAGCAATCATTTGCAAATGAGCCGCTCATCCGTTCTCTCACAACAGTAGAGGCCTGGTGCAAATCCACTGAATGCATTTGGGAAGGCCCAATATTCTTACGGTCAAAAAAGGTGTTGAGTCCTGCGTATGCAGAGGATCCAAATGCATCGAGTTTCTTCAAGACAATCTTGAGTATGCGGAACGTCGAATATAGGGACTTGATAGACGAGCTCAAGATACTGGCTTCGGGGGGGTATGAAGTCTCGCCTTCCCTTGAGGATGAATTACTGGAAATCTATAAGATTCTGGCGGAGATGACCCGCTCGGACTCAGTGATCGAAGCCATTCGGTACGTTCTTGAGATGGAAAACTGCGCTGCAAAACGCTAACAATACATTTAGGCAAGAATTCAACAAGTGTGGTCTTATTTTTGTCAGTGGAAGATGGCTGAAGCCCTCCGAATGTCTGTGGAATTGCACCGTTGCAATCTCCGGGCGTGTACCCTTGGACCAAGTATATCCCAAGTTGAAGAAATTCTTCGTCGACAAGATGAAAGTA
>Ga0105239_10000628_pt1 | contig 50293 bp, 43 predicted proteins | sample KBSC44metaG_FD_92761 | JGI IMG/M metagenome (GOLD analysis project Ga0105239, IMG submission 92761) | Corn rhizosphere microbial communities from Kellogg Biological Station, Michigan, USA - KBS C4-4 metaG | ecosystem: Host-associated > Plants > Roots > Rhizosphere > Soil | place: Michigan, USA...
AAAATACTAATTATATTAGTGTGTATAACTAATTTACCTTAGCTTTGCTGAATCAATAAATTTGGGGGAACTAAAAAAACAACGATTATGTCAAACGCAGAAAAGCTCAAGGCTTTAAAGTTGACGATGGACAAAATAGACAAGGATTTCGGGAAGGGAAGCGTGATGATGATGAACGAGAAAAGCCAGGACCCCATGGAGGTCATATCCACCGGATCCATCGGTCTGGATATGGCGCTGGGCGTCGGCGGTCTGCCAAAAGGCAGGGTCGTTGAGATCTATGGCCCCGAATCTTCCGGTAAAACGACCATCGCTACCCATATCATCGCAGAAGCCCAGAAAAAAGGCGGCATGTGCGCGATCATCGACGCCGAACACGCCTTCGACAGCGGCTACGCTCAGAAACTGGGCGTCGACATCGACAACCTGCTGATCTCTCAGCCCGACTATGGCGAACAGGCGCTCGAGATCGCCGACCGCCTCATCCTCTCCGGCGCGCTCGACGTCGTAGTCATTGACTCCGTTGCAGCGCTTGTCCCTAAGGGTGAGTTGGAAGGAGAGATGGGCGACAGCAAGATGGGTCTCCAGGCACGCCTCATGTCACAGGCGCTCCGCAAGCTCACGGCTACGATCTCCAAGACCAACACCATCTGTATCTTCATCAACCAGCTCCGGGAAAAGATCGGCGTCATGTTCGGCAACCCCGAAACGACGACCGGTGGTAATGCCCTTAAATTCTACGCTTCCGTCCGGCTCGATATCCGGCGCATGGCGCAGATAAAAGACGGCGAAGAAGCTGTGGGCAACCGGGTGAAAGTAAAAGTGGTGAAGAACAAAGTGGCCCCGCCCTTCCGCGCCGCCGAATTCGACATCGTCTTCGGCGAAGGCATCTCGAAGATGGGCGAGATCGTCGATATGGGCGTCGAGCTCGGCATCGTAAACAAAAGCGGCAGCTGGTTCAGCTACGGCAGCGACAAGCTCGGCCAGGGACGCGACACGGTGAAACAATTGCTACATGATAATCCCGAACTGGCCACCGAGATCGAAAATAAGATCCGGGAAAAAGTGAAGGAAATGCAAAGCGCCTGATGCTGGCGGCTGTTGTAGTATGTGATTTAAATTGGTTAGTAACTACCGGGCCCCGATTTCCATCGGGGCCTTCTTATTTATACTATGTGCTGAAGATCAATCAGATAGGTCTAAAAATAAAAAAGGGGTCTGAATAGAAATTCAACCCCGTTTTAAAATCCAATATCCTATGAAAAACCGAGATAAAGGTATAGGAATAAAATCAAATCTGCAATACCATTTTCTGGTAATATTTTTTTTAAGGCCATTTTAATTCTTCACCAACTGCTGGGAAACCGCTCTATTGCTTTCTTTATCAGTTACTCGGATGATATAGACCCCACGTTCCAGAAAACCGACGCTAACAACCTGCAGCCCGGGTTGTAACCGTTTACTTAACCGCGTATTCCCAGAAGGATCAACAATCTGCAGATCCAGGCTATGCTCCGTCCGCACGATAAACACCTTGTCGACAGGATTGGGATAGAACTTAAAGTCCACATCACCGGAAAGACTGAGCTCCACGGTCCGCGAATAGGCAGCAGTATCCTTTTTGCCGGTATACTTGACCCGGTAATAGTTAAGGCCGTTGGGCGGCGCCTGGTCCATCAGCTCATAGTGCCCCCGGACACCGGTGGACCGCAGCGCGCCGATCGTCTCATAATGCCCTTCATCCGGCCCCCGTTCGACGACAAAATAATCCCCTTCGAATGCACTGTCCGCATCCCACTGTAAGGAAACACTCCGGTTGGACTCCTTGAGCACGGCGTTGAAGTTTATAACCGGCCCATGTTGCGCCTGGGAAGCGCAGCAAATGACAAGAGCCAGTACCGTTAGACAAGTTCCTTTTTTCATTGCCGATGGGTCAGTAGATGATCAACAACCGAGGGCGGAGAGAGCAACAAATTCCATGCCTGATGAATAAAACGAATCGCCTTCATCAAAATTTTCCGTGAGTTGTTATAGTATTCTTAAAGAAACTATCTTTCCATCCGAGACAAAAAACTGCTTAGTATGCAAATTTCCGTGAGGAAAATGAGCGGCTCGAAACGCATCGCCCTCGTAGCGCACGACAACAAGAAAACCGAACTGATCGAATGGGCCGTCTATAATAAAACGGCCCTCAGCAAACACAAGCTCTTCGGCACCGGAACCACCGGCAGCCTCGTAGAAGCCGCCCTCGGCCAGTCTGTGAGCAAATTCCTCAGCGGCCCACTCGGCGGCGACCAACAGATCGGCGCCCGCATCGCGGAGGGCAAGATCGATGTCCTGATCTTCTTCTGGGACCCGATGGAAGCCCTGCCCCATGACCCCGATATCAAGGCCCTCCTCCGCCTGGCCGTGACCTGGAACATCCCCTTCGCCTGCGACCGCGCCACCGCCGACTTCCTGTTGACCTCGCCCCTGATGTTCTCGGACTACGAGATCATCGTCCCCGACTACACACAATACGCCAAACGGCTCGAAAACCCGGATCAATCCATCCATTCGGATCTATCACCAAAACAATAGACCTACGACACATGAGAAAACAACTACTGGCCGGTGGCCTCCTGCTGGCCTCCACCCTCGCTCAATCCCAGTCCCGCCCCCTCTCGGGATTCAACGAGACCGAAGCCAAACAGGAACAACAGCTGAAAGCCACCTTCGACGGCTATCTTCGCGCCGCCAACGTCGACAGCGGCATCCGCATCATGTCCTCCCGCCCCCATCATGTCGGCTCGCCCGGCGACAAAGCCGTGGTCGACTACATCTATAACCAATTCAAGAGCTGGGGCTATGAGGTTCAAACGGAGACCTTTACCATCTTATTCCCTACGCCGAAGGAACGGCTGCTGGAAATGACGGCCCCCACCACCTTCAAAGCAACGCTGGCCGAACCGGTCCTGAAAGAAGATCGCACCTCCGGTCAGACTGGCGAACAGCTCCCGACCTACAACTGCTGGTCCCCCGACGGCGACGTCACCGGTGAGCTGGTTTTTGTCAACTATGGCATCCCCGACGACTACGAGCGCCTGGAAAGAATGGGTATCTCCGTTAAAGGCAAGATCGTCATCGCCAAATACGGCCGCTCCTGGCGGGGGATCAAACCCAAGGTCGCCCAGGAACATGGGGCCATCGGCTGCCTGATCTACTCCGACCCAAAAGACGATGGCTACTACGAGGGCGACGTCTATCCCAAAGGCGCCTTCAAGAACGAATATGGCGTCCAGCGCGGCTCGATCATGGACATGCCGATCTATCCCGGCGATCCGCTCACTCCGGGTGTCGGTGCGACGAAAGATGCAAAACGCCTTGACCGCAAGGACGCCACCGTCCTCCTTAAAATACCCGTACTTCCTATCAGCTATCATGATGCCGAACCCCTGTTGCGGGCCCTCGGCGGGCCGGTTGCCCCGGAAGACTGGCGCGGCGCCCTGCCCTTCACCTACCATGTCGGGCCCGGCAAGACGCAGGTGCATCTCAAACTGGCCTTTAACTGGGACCTGAAACCGGTGACGGATGTCATCGCCAAAATGCCCGGCAGCGTCTGGCCCGACGAATGGGTCATCCGCGGCAATCACCACGACGCCTGGGTCAATGGCGCCGGCGACCCCATCAGCGGTCAATCGGCCATGCTGGAAGAAGCCCGCGGCATCGCAGAGCTCCGCAAGACCGGCTGGAAGCCCAAACGCACGATCGTCTACTGCGCCTGGGATGGCGAAGAGCCAAGCCTTATCGGCTCCACGGAATGGGTAGAGACCCATGCGGCGGAACTTCAGCAAAAAGCCGTAGTCTATATCAATTCCGACGGCAACAGCCGCGGATACCTGGGTGCGGAAGGCTCTCACGGCCTCGAGCCCATTGTCAACGAGGTGGCCCGGGATGTCATCGATCCCGAAACGGGTATCTCCGTCATCGACCGCCGCCATGCCCGCGATCTGGTAAATGCCGCGGAAGCCGGCCGCCTGAAAAAGGAGCTCTTCCAGAAGAAAACGATCAGCATCGGCGCCATGGGCTCGGGATCGGATTACTCCCCATTCATCCAACACCTGGGTATTCCCTGTCTCGATTTTGGCTATGGCGGGGAATCGGCCGGGGGTGAATACCATTCCATCTACGACAGCTATGACGACTACCGCCGCTTCAAGGACCCCAGCTTCCAGTATGGCGTCGCGCTGGCCAAGACGGCCGGCCGAACCACGCTCCGGATGGCGGACGCGGGTCTGCTTCCCTTTGATTTCCGCATTTTATACTCGACGATCAACGGCTATGCAACAGATCTGATGGCCCAGCTGGACCAGCTGCGCGAAACGACGGCGCTGACCAATCAGCTAGTCAAGGAGCGCGACTATCACTATGCCGCTGATACTGCCCGTCATCTCCTCCTACCCCAAGGCAAGGACGAGGTTCCCTACCTGGATTTCTCGCCGCTGCAAAACGCGCTCAACCAACTGGACCACGCCACCAAACATCTCGGCGATACACTTGCAAAGGTAAAGCTGGGCGACGCCGACCTGCAAAGGGTAAATGAGGCCTTGTACCGGGCGGAACAACAATTGCTATCTGATAACGGGCTGCCCCGCCGCCCCTGGTACCGGCACGCGATCTATGCCCCCGGTTTTTATACCGGCTACGGCGTAAAGACGCTGCCCGGCATCCGGGAAGCGATCGAACAGCGCAATTTCGCGGAGGCCCAGCAACAGATCGCTGTCGACGCCGCCGTGCTGAAGAAGTTCGCCGCTTATCTGAGCGCGATCTTCTTCAAGGAGTAAAATATCTTGAATAAAACGCTACGATACCTCCTTCGAATAGCAGGCGCCCTCGTGGCCCTGCTATTCCTTCTTTGGATGGGCCTGATCGCCTACGCCCTGCTGAACAAAGCGACGCTGCTGGAAAAAGCAAGGTCGGCCCTGCAGGAGCGGATCGGCGGCGAGGCCCGGATCGGCAACCTCGACCTTTCCTTCTTCCGGCATTTCCCGAATGTCACCGCCCGTTTCTCGGACGTCTTGCTCCGCGACAGCGCCTGGCCGCGACACCATCATGACCTCCTGAAGGTGGCCGAGGCCGATGTCTCCTGCAACCTGTTCCAAACCCTGCTGACCTTCCGCGTACAGATCGGAGAAATGGATCTCGAGCACGGGCAGATCTATTTCTACACGGACAGCACCGGCTATTCGAATACTTACCTGTTGAAAAGCCGGAAACCCGGCCAGACCGGCAAGTCGGGGAATGCGCCCGGCATCGGCCTTACCGATATCCGCTGGATACTGGAACGCCAGGACAAGCACAAACTCTTCGATCTCGATATCCGCCGGCTGGATTGCCATATTCTTCAGGACCACCGGCTGCTCCACCTGCAGGTCCGCAACGCCGGTATCATCGTCAATAGCCTTGCTTTCAACATCGAAAAAGGCAGCTTTATAAAAGGGAAAAAACTCTCCGGCAACTTCCTCGTGGATTACAATATGGCCAGCAAGATCGTCCAGTTCAACGAGGCGAAGGTGTCGATCGACGATCATCCTTTCGTCTTCAGCGGCCGGTTCTTCCCGACCGTGCATCCCGACCCTTTCTTTCTCAGGATCGAAACGGACAATATTCCCTTTCATCAGGCGACGGCCCTGCTGACGCCGAATATCCAGCAGAAGATCGACGTCTATGATATCGATAAGCCGGTTTCCCTCCGGGCTCAGCTGGATGCGGGCGCCGCCGATGATAGAACACCGCAGATCGTGGTGCATCTCAACCTTGACAATGGCAGGGTACTGACCCCTGCGGGCTGGTTTACCGCCGTCTCGTTCAAAGGCAGTTTTAGTAACGAATGGCAACGGGGCGAAGAGCGGGGTGACGAGAATTCCGTGCTTCGGTTTCTGGGCTTTTCCGGGCGGCTGCAAAACCTGCCGCTACACGCCGATACGGTCATCATCACCAATCTGAGATTTCCCCGGCTTGCCTGCGATCTCCATTCCCATTTCCCGCTGGAGCAGTTGAACGATGTCACCGGCAGCCAGACGTTGCAGTTCACGGGGGGCATCGGGAATATGAACCTGCACTATAAAGGCCCGCTGTCCGAGAACGATACGGCCGGCACTGCCGTCAACGGCCGGATCGACCTTGACTCCGCCACACTGGTCTATCTCCCCTACGCTTTCAGGCTGACGAACGGAAAAGGACGGCTGCTTTTCAGGGACCAGGATCTGTCGATCGAACAGCTGAGCATCCGTGCCGGCAATACTTCCATCGCCGTAAAAGGCGTAGCGAAGAACCTGGTCGCCCTGTTGGACCGGAATACAGAGGACGTGGGCCTGGACCTGAACCTGAGCACACCCCATCTCGACCTCGGAGACCTGGCCGTCCTTGCAGGCCGGCCTTCCGCTGGCGCTGCGAGCCGCAGCAACAGGAGTCCTTTTGCAGAATCCTTCGCACGCATCGACCGGCTCCTGAAGGAAGGAGCCATCCATGTCGGCATCAATGCGGGTGATCTGAAGTTCCAAAAATTCGCCGGGGCGCATGCCAAAGCGGACCTCGTGTTCGACGATCATGAGATCAGACTAAACCGGCTAACCCTTGAACACGGAACCGGCTCCATCGAGCTCAAGGCGCGGTTGGACCGCAAGAGGTCCGGCGCCAATAACCCCGTCTCGCTGGAATCCCATCTTGACCAGGTCGATCTGCCGACACTGTTCATGGCCTTTAATGATTTTCACCAGGACGCGCTTACTGCCAGGAACCTGAAAGGCAAGCTCTCCGCCGACATCCGGCTCGCAGGGGCGTTGACCGATAAGGCTAAAATGGTCCCCAATAGCCTGAAGGGATCGCTCGATTTCACGATCCGCGATGGCCAGCTCGTCGACTTTGCACCGATGGAAAAGATAAGGGTGGCCGTGCTGAAGAATAAGGATTTATCCACCATCAGATTTGCCGAGCTGAAGAGTCATCTCGACCTGGACTCCACCACGATGACCTTTCAGCGGATGGAGATCCGCTCCTCCGCCTTTACCCTGTACGCCGAAGGCCTCTATGATTTCAGGAAAGGGCCGGATATGAGCCTGCAGGTGCCGCTCAGCAACATATCCAAAAATCAAAGCGGCAGCATTCCCCCTGATAGCCGGGGAAACGATAGCAAAGCCGGGCCGAGTGTTCGCCTGCGAGCCCGTCGGGGTGATGACGGGAAACTCAAGGTCTCCTGGGACCCTTTTAAAAAGGCGCTTAAAAAGACAAAACATCGGTAATTTTACCGTATGCCTTTCAAACTGAACGCACCTTTTCCTCCCTCCGGCGACCAGCCGGAAGCCATTCGCCAGCTAACCGATGGCATTCTTGCGGGAGAACAATATCAAACTTTATTGGGCGTCACCGGTTCCGGAAAAACGTTTACGGTCGCCAATGTCATCCAGAACGTGCAGCGCCCCACCCTCGTGTTGACGCATAACAAGACCCTTGTCGCCCAGCTCTACGGCGAGTTCAAACAATTCTTCCCGGACAACGCCGTCGGCTATTTCGTTTCTTACTATGACTACTATCAGCCCGAGGCGTATATGCCCGTCAGCAATACGTATATCGAAAAGGACCTGTCGATCAACGAGGAGCTCGAAAAGCTCCGGCTGCAGGCGACGACCCAGCTGCTGAGCGGCCGGCGGGATATCATCGTCGTGGCCTCCGTCAGCTGTATCTATGGTATCGGCAATCCCGCCGAGTTCGAGAACGGGATCATCCGTCTTCAGCAGGGACAGGTGATCTCGCGCCAGGGATTCCTTCATTCGCTGGTCAATTCGCTATATAAGCGGAGCGAGATAGAATTTGCCCGGGGAAACTTCCGGGTGAAAGGCGACACCGTGGATATCAACCTGCCGTACGTCGATTACGGGTATCGCATCAGCTTCTTCGGGGATGAGGTCGATTCCATCGAAAGCTTCGACGTCGCCACGGGCAAGCGGATCGCGCCGATCGCGGATGCCGCGATCTTTCCGGCCAATCTCTATCTCGCGCCAAAGGATATCATTCATCAGGTGCTCAACGAGATCCAGGACGAGCTGGCCGAACAGGTAGCCTATTTCAAGAGCGTCGGAAAATATATCGAAGCCCAACGCCTGGGCGAACGCGTGAACTATGACGTGGAGATGATCCGCGAGCTGGGATATTGCAACGGCGTGGAGAACTACTCCCGCTTCTTCGACCGTCGCATGCCGGGCACCCGGCCCTTCTGCCTGCTGGACTATTTCCCGAAGGACTTTCTGCTGGTGCTGGATGAGAGTCACCAGACTGTGCCGCAGATCAGCGGGATGTATGGCGGCGACCGCAGCCGTAAGCTGGTGCTGGTGGACTATGGTTTCCGGCTGCCCAGCGCCCTGGACAACCGCCCACTGAACTTCCACGAATTCGAGACGTTGACCGGCCAGACGATCTATGTCTCGGCGACCCCGGGAGACTATGAATTGGAGAAGTCGGAAGGGATCGTCGTCGAGCAGGTGGTCCGCCCCACCGGCCTGCTGGATCCGCCCATCGAAGTAAGACCCAGCGCCAACCAGATCGACGATCTGCTGGATGAGATCGACAGGCGCGTAAAGAAAGGGGACCGGGTCCTGGTGACCACCCTCACCAAACGCATGGCCGAAGAGATGGACAAGTATCTGCATCGGATCGATATCAAGTCGAAATATATTCATAGCGAAGTGGACACCCTGGAGCGGGTGGAGATACTGCGGCAACTGCGGCTGGGCGAGATCGATGTGCTCGTCGGCGTCAACCTTTTGCGGGAAGGTCTGGATCTTCCCGAAGTATCGCTTGTCGCCATCCTCGATGCCGATAAAGAAGGATTTCTTCGAAATGAAAAATCACTCACGCAGACCGCAGGCCGTGCCGCCCGTAACGTCGACGGGCTGGTGATCTTCTATGCAGACACCATCACCGAAAGCATGCAAAGGACGATGGACGAGACCCTGCGGCGCAGGGAAAAACAGGTCGCCCACAACGAGAAACACGGCATCATACCCCGTACCATCAAGAAATCCAAGGAACAGGTATTTGCGCAAACCTCGGTACTGGATGTCAAAGGCTACAACCCTGACGATCCCTACGCACTGGCGCCGGACGAAGAGTTGGTCCCTGTGGTCGCCGAGGACCAGGAAGTGTATCAAACCATTCCGCAGGTAGAAAAGGCGATCGCAAAAACCAAAAAGGACATGGAAAAAGCGGCCCGGGACCTCGACTTTATGGAGGCGGCAAGACTGCGGGATGAGATGTTCGTATTGCAAAAGAAGCTGAAGGAGATGAAGGCCTAATTGCCTAATTTCGCTACCATGGAAAATACGGATAAGAGACTATTTCTCCTCGACGCACTGGCGCTCGTGTTTCGAGCCTATTACGCATTGATCAGCAACCCGCGGCTCACCACCAAGGGCCGCAACACCAACGCGCAATTCGGATTTACAAATGCCCTGGTAGACCTTATCAACAATCAAAAGCCGACCCACATGGCCGTCTGTTTCGACACCGAAGCGCCGACGGAAAGGCATACGGATTTCGCAGATTATAAGGCCAACCGGCAGGAGGCACCCGAAGACCTGCTCGCGGCCCTCCCCGATATCAAGGCGATCATCAAAGGCTTCAACATTCCCTGCGTCGAACTCGACGGCTATGAGGCCGACGACGTCATCGGCACGCTCAGCAAGCAGGCCGAGGCGGCGGGCTATGACGTGTATATGGTCACCCCCGACAAGGACTACGGACAGCTGGTGACGGAACATATCCGCATCTACAAACCCGGCTACCAGGGCGGCGCCGCGGAGATCCTTGGGCCGAAAGAGGTTTGCGCAAAATGGAATATAAAGGACGTCTCGCAGGTGATCGATGTCCTCGGCCTGATGGGCGACGCCGTCGACAATATCCCCGGCATCAAGGGCGTGGGCGAGAAGACCGCAGCCAAGCTGCTGGCGGAATACGGCACGGTGGAGAACGTGCTCGCCAACGCCGACGGCATCAAGGGCGCGCTGGGTGAGAAAGTCCGTGGCGGAAAGGAAGCGGCGATCATGAGCAAGAAGCTGGCGACGATCATTACTACCGTGCCGGTGGAGTTTCATGAAGGGGATTTCCAGCTCAAGGAATGGAACCGTGAGGCGCTAAATGAAATATTCACGACGCTGGAGTTCCGGACCCTGGGCAAGCGCATCCTGGGTGAGACCTTCACCCCGGCCTATGGTGTGCCGGAAGGCGTGCAGACGGACCTGTTTGGAAACGCCGTAAAACCGGCGGGAGCAGGTAAAAAGAAACCGGCCGGGCCGGCGCCGTCCGCCGAGAAGCTGGAGGAAGCAAGTACGAGGATCGAGGCCGCGGTAGAAAAAGGAGAGGAGGATATCAAGGATGTGGAGGATGGGTTTTTGCCGCCAGCTGGGAAGACGATCCATAATACCGGGCATGTATATACTGCTATCGTCGGGGAAGAAGCTATTTGCGCGCTTGTCGAACTGCTAAAGCAGCATAAGGAGATTTGTTTTGACACCGAGACGACGGGGATCGACGCCAATGATGTGGACATCGTCGGCATGAGCTTCGCCGTAAAAGCGGGCGAGGCCTGGTATGTGCCCTGCCCCCCCGACCCCGTTGCGGCACAGAAAGTGCTGGATCTGTTTTGCCCCATATTCGACTCGCCCGATATTACCTGGATCGGTCAGAACCTGAAATACGATCTGCTGGTGCTGAAATGGTACGGCATGACGTTGAAAGGACCGGTATTCGATACGATGCTGGCGCATTATGTGATCGAGCCCGAAGGCAAGCGGGGAATGGATCTGCTTAGCGCGCAATACCTGGGTTATGAACCTGTGCACATAGAGGAGCTGATCGGCAAGAAAGGCAAGGGCCAGGGAAATATGCGGGATGTGGAGCTTGAAAAGATCAAGGACTATGCCGCGGAGGACGCCGATATCACCCTGCAGCTGAAGCATATTTTCCTGCCGCAATTGAGGAAAAAAGAGGTGGAGCGGGTATTCTACGAAGTGGAGAACCCGCTGGTAAAGGTGCTCACCGATATGGAATTCGAAGGGATCAGGGTGGACACCGAATTCCTTATCGAATACAGCAAGGAACTGGACCGGGACGCGCGCCAGGCCGAGGAGCGGGTGTATACACAAGCGGGTGAACGATTCAATCTCGGCTCGCCCAAACAGTTGGGCGAGGTGTTGTTCGAACGGATGAAACTGGACCCGAAGGCCAAAAAGACAAAGACGGGTCAGTATGCCACGGGTGAAGACGTTCTGCTGAAGCTGGCGAGCCGCCACCAGATCGTCGACGATATCCTGGCCTACCGCGAGCTCACCAAACTCAAGTCGACCTATGTCGATGCGCTGCCGACGATGATCAACCGGAAGACGGGCCGCGTGCATACCAGCTATGCGCAGGCCGTTGCGGTGACGGGCCGTCTTAGCAGCAATAATCCCAACCTGCAGAATATCCCGATCCGCACCGAACGGGGCCGGGAGATCCGCAAGGCCTTTATCCCCCGCAACGACGAGTTCGTGCTGGTATCCGCCGACTATTCGCAGATCGAGCTGCGCATCGTCGCCGCCATCAGCGGAGACCCCAATATGTGCGCCGCTTTCCGGGACGGCAAAGACATCCACACCGCCACCGCGGCCAAGGTCTTCGGCGTCGAGGAGTCCGCAGTGACAAAGGAGATGCGTTACAAGGCCAAGAGCGTCAATTTCGGGATCATCTACGGCCAGGGCGCCTTTGGGTTGGCCGACAACCTCGGCATCAGCCGCACGGAGGCGAAAGAGATCATCGACAACTACAAAGCGCAGTTCTCGGGGATCCAGAAATACATGGACGACACCATCAATTTCGCCCGGGAGAATGGGTTTGTTCAGACCCTGATGGGCCGGAAACGGTGGTTAAAGGATATCAATTCCGCGAATTTCACCGTCCGCGGCTTTGCCGAGCGAAACGCCATCAACAGCCCGATCCAGGGTTCGGCCGCCGATATGATCAAGCTGGCCATGATCCGCATTCACGAGGAGTTTGCCCGCGAAGGGCTGAAGTCCCGGATGCTCCTGCAGGTGCATGACGAATTGGTGTTCGATGCGCATAAAACTGAGCTTGAGATAATTAAACCGATAATCATGCGTTGTATGCAAAGCGCCCTTCCCCTGCCCCAGGAGGTCCCGGCGATCGCGGAAATGGGCTCCGGAATCAATTGGTTGGAAGCCCATTAGTGGTCGGGGCGACAGTCGCCGGCCGACATTAAAAAGTGAGCGCTATTTTTTAACATCTTATTTGTAATCAATAGCAAACTTTGGGGTCTCGCGATAGTCTATATACAAACATCTTTAATATACATAACATATGAAAAGCATTCGTACTATATTCTCCGTACTGCTTGCCGCCGTTCTTCTCACGGGCACCGCCCGCGCGCAGGAGGACGGCCCGCCGCCAGCCCAGCAGCAACAGCAGCAGGACTGGCCGAGAAGCTTTACCACCGATGACGGTACGGTCATCAAGATATACGAACCCCAGCCGGAAGCCTTTGCGGACAATGTCCTCAAATCCCGCTGGGCCATTTCCGTTACCGCCGCCGGCAAGGATCCGGTCTTCGGTACTTTCTGGTCGGTTGCCAATGTAGAGACCGACAGGGATAACCGCCGGGTCGTCATCCAGTCGGTAAAGGTCCCCAACGTCAAATTCCCCGGTCAGACCGACGACAACTTTATCAGCAGCCTGAAAACGGCGCTGGAAGCGAACCTGCCTTCGGCCGCCGGCGACCTCTCGCTGGACGAGCTGCTCTCCTCGCTGGACATGAACACAGAGCAAAAGAAATTGTCCAAAGACCTGAATACGACGGCGCCTCGGATCATCTACAGCGACCATCCTGCGCTGCTCGTGATGATCGACGGTCAGCCCAAGCTGCAGCAAAATAAAGACTGGAACCTGGATGTCGTGGTCAACACGCCCTTTACCATCGTCAAGGCCAATAACGGCGGTTTCTACCTCTATGGCGGAAAGCACTGGTACCAGGCGCAGTCGGCTACGGGTCCCTACAGCCCGGCCAACAACATTCCTTCGGAACTGGAGCAGGTGAAGAATGCTGTCGACAATGCCAACAGCAGCAATGCGGGTTATATCGATTCCGCCTCCGCGGCGCAGGATGCCAGGGTTTCGGACATCATCGTCAGCACATCGCCGGCGGAGCTGATCCAGACCGACGGAAAGCCTAATTTCACGGCCATTGCCGGCACCAGTCTTTCCTACGCGAATAATTCTTCCAACGATCTTTTCCAGGACGGGGGTTCGGGCAAATATTTCGTGCTCATCGCCGGACGCTGGTATTCCTCGGGTTCACTAACCGGCGGCTGGCACTATGTCGCCAGCAATTCGCTGCCGGCGGACTTTGCGAAGATCCCCGAGGGCAGCCCCAAGGATAACGTACTGGCCAGCGTAGCCGGTACCGATGCCGCCCGCGAGGCCATCATGGATGCACAGGTTCCACAGACCGCCAAGGTGGACCGGAACTCGGCCAATACCTCGGTAAACTATAATGGCGAACCGCAGTTCTCCCCGTTACAGGGAACGGACATGCAATATTCGACCAATACCTCCTCTTCCGTCATCCTCGATCATGGCATCTATTACACAGTGGACAACGGCGTTTGGTTCCAGGCGCCCAGCCCGAACGGGCCCTGGACGGTGGCCACTGAGCGTCCCGACGAAGTGGATCGCATCCCGCCTTCTTCTCCCTTGTATAACACGAAGTACGTCTATATCTACGATGTCACTCCCGACTACGTATATATGGGATATACCCCCGGTTATCTGAATACCTATATTTACGGACCTACGGTCGTTTATGGTACCGGCTTCTATTATGATCCCTGGTACAACGGGTTCTACTACCCGCGGCCCTGGACCTGGGGTTTCAATGTCTGCTATAACCCCTGGGCCGGCTGGACCCTCGGCTATGGCTACGGCTTTGGCTGGTTCCATTTCGGTCTCGGCTTCCATGGAGGCTGGGGCGGCTGGGCCGGCGGCGGCTGGTGGGGCCCCCGGGTTTATCGCCCGGTCTATGCCTGGAACCGGTATAGGAGCTATGGCTTCTATGGCTCGAACTACTCTCGCAACCGGAACGTCTACGTCAACAACTACCACACGAATATCTATGCCGGTCGCGGCGGGGTGATCACCCGGGATAACCATACGTTCTACAACAGGTCCACCATCGGCAGAGGCGCGACGTTCAGCCGGCCCGGAGCACCTGCGACAGGAAGACCCGGCGGTTTCAACAACGGGTTCAACAATGGCGGCAGACCGGCAAGCCCGCAAGGCGGAAGGCCCGGCGGCTTCGCAAGACCGGGAGCCTCCAATAATGTCTTCTCCGATCGCAGCGGCAATGTCTACCAGCGCAACCAGTCCACGAATCAATGGCAACAGCGGAGCAACAACTCATGGCAGCCGGTTCGTAACAATCCCGGCGTCCAACAGAACCTCAACCGGCAGCAACAGATGCGCGACCGTGGGTTCACGCGGCAGCAGAACTTCCAGCAATCCCGCAGCTTCGGCGGCGGGGGTGCAGTCAGCAGACCGAGTGGCGGTGGGTTCAGCCGGCCCTCGGGTGGGGGCGGCGGTTCGCGGCCATCCGGCGGAGGCGGTAGCAGCCGGCCGGGACGTCATTAAATAACTAAATTTGAGGGGGCTTAAAGCCCCCTCAAATTTTGTATGACTATCTACTATTGTTATGATGCGTATTGCGGCTGGTGCTACGGATTTAGCCCCGTGATCCGGCGCATCTACGAAGAATATCGCGACAGACTGGCCTTCGAAGTACTCTCGGGCGGCATGATCCTGCCGGAAAAACCGCAACCTATCGGGGTTATGGCGGACTATATCCGCTCCGCTTATCCCGTCGTCGAAGAACGTACGGGTATCCGTTTTGGCTCCGACTGGCTCTGGCATATCAACCATCCGGATGAAAGCGATTGGTATCCCAGCTCCGAGAAACCGGCCATCGCCCTTTGCGTCTTCAAAGACTATTACCCCGATGAGGCCGTACTTTTTGCGGGCGAGCTGCAATACGCCCTGCATTACGAAGGGCGGGACCTCACCGACGACGAAGCCTACCGGCACCTGACGGAAAAGTACCGCATCCCCGAAAAGGAATTCTTTGGAAAGCTTCATCATCCCGCCTATAAAGAAAAAGCGTATGACGAGTTTGCTCTGGTACGACAATTGAAGGTGAATGGTTTCCCCACCGTATTTTTACAGGTCAGCGACTCGAAATTCTACCTGCTGACCCGGGGGTATACGGACTATGAAACGATGCGGAACGGGATCGAACAAGCCATGGGTCAGGCCGCTTCCGGCGGCTTCTGACACGGCTTTGCAGCGAAAAAAATTGTCTGCAAATGAGCCGTAAACATTAACTTGCAGGTCCTTCGAAAAATAGAATATGGAATATAACAAGATCATTGCAGTTACCGGGATGCCGGGTTTGTACGAATTGCTTAGCAGCAAATCCGATGGCGCCATCGTCCGTTCGCTGGACGATAAGAGCACGCGGTTCGTCGCCAGCCGTAGTCATAATTTTTCGCACCTGGAGAGTATCGAAGTCTATACCGTCCGGGACAACGTCAACCTGGTCGATGTGCTGAAGGCCATGGAGGCCAGCCCCGAGAAGCTGCCCGATGAAAAGGACAATGCGGCCCTCAAGGCCTATTTCACGAAGGTATATCCCGACCTGGATTTTAGCCGCGTCTACAGCAGCGACCTGAAGAAGATGGTCAAGTGGTTTGCCGTGCTGAAGTCAAACGATATAGAGATCAAGCTGACCGAACCGGAGGAAGAAGGGACCGAAGAGGCCGCTCCGGCCGAACTAGCGGCGCCGGAAGAAAAGCCGGCACCTGCAAAAAAGGCGACAAAGGCTGCAAAAGAATCGCAACCCGCGAAAGAGAAAGTAGCGGAGCCCGTCTCCAAAGACAAGGGGGAAGAAGAGAAGCCTAAGGCAAAGAAGGCAGCGCCAAAGAAAAAGGCGGAACCCGTCTCTAAAGAGAAAGAGGAAGAGAAGCCCAAAAAGACAGCAGCCAAAAAGAAAAAGTAATTCAAAATGCTCACCGCAAATCTTGAGAAGCCGCAGCGGCACTTTCTGCCCGCGGACTATGTGTTGATCGATTGGACAAGCCTGGAACCCTATTTCCGGGATCTCGTGGACAGGCCGCTGGATACACGTGCACAGCTGGAGAAATGGCTGCTCGATATGAGCGAGTTGGAAGCAGTCGTCAGCGAGGACGCCTGCTGGCGGCAGATCAGGATGACCTGCGATACCGAGAACAAGTCGCTGGAAGAAGCCTTCAATTATTTCTGCCTGGAGATCCAGCCGAAGATCCAGCCCTTTGCCGACCGCCTCAACCGGCGGCTCGTGGAAAACCCGCATACGCGGGAGCTGGATCAAAAGGAATATTTTACCTATCTGCGGGGCGTTCGCAAGCGGATAGAGCTGTTCCGCGAGGAGAATATCCCCCTTTATGCCGAGTCCAGCGTGCTGGGCCAGCAGTATGGCGTCATTTCCGGCAAAATGACCGTCGAGGTTAACGGCCAGGAATATACGCTTCAGCAGGCGTCGAAATTCCTGGAAAACCCCGACCGGACGCTTCGTGAAAGCGTTTACAGAAAGATGCAGGACCGGCGGCTGCAGGATAAAGATGCATTGAATGACCTGTATACCAAATTGATAGCCCTCCGCGATAAAATGGGCAAAAATGCCGGTTTCCCCAATTACCGGGATTTTAAGTTCCAGGAGCTGGGGCGTTTCGACTACACCAGGGAAGATTGCTTCCGCTTCCATGAAGCGGTGAAGGAAAATGTCGTTCCGCTGGTTGGCCGGATCAATGAGAAGAAGCGCAAAAAGCTCGGACTGGATACGCTGCGCCCCTGGGACGGGGAAGCCGAACCGGAAGGGACCGAACCGCTCCGTCCCTTTACCAATGGGAAGGATTTGCTGACGAAGACGACAGCGTGCTTCGACCAGCTAAATCCTTTTTTCGGGGATTGTCTGCGGACGATGCAGGAGATGGGCCGGTTCGACCTGGAAAGCCGGAAAGGCAAGGCACCAGGCGGCTACAATTGTCCGTTAGCAGAGACCGGCGCACCCTTTATTTTTATGAACGCCTCGGGCCAGATGGGCGACCTGACGACGATGGTCCACGAGGGCGGTCATGCCATCCATTCCTTCCTCTCCCATCCGCTAAAACTTAGCGCCTTCAAAGAATACCCTATGGAGATCGCCGAGGTGGCCAGCATGTCGATGGAATTGTTTAGCATGGATCATTGGGAACTATTCTTTACAGATAAAAACGATTTAGCACGGGCCAGGGAACACCAGTTGGAGCGCGTGATCTCCATCTTTCCCTGGATCGCCACTATTGATAAATTTCAACATTGGGTATACGAGAACCCCAATCATACGCTCGAGGAAAGAAAGGCGAACTGGATGCGTATTCTGGATGAGTTCTCTTCCAAATCGGTAGACTGGACCGGGTTGGAACACTACCGCGAATATGGCTGGCAGAAACAGCTCCACCTGTTCGAGGTGCCTTTCTATTATATCGAATATGGCATCGCACAGCTCGGCGCCATCGGGCTTTGGATGCAGTATAAGAATAACAAAGAGAAGGCCTTAAGTAATTATGTAAATGCCCTTAGCCTCGGTGGGACACGTACGCTTCCGGAATTGTACGAGGCCGCGGGTCTGAAATTCGATTTCTCGAAAGACCACATTAAGCACCTTATGGCCTTCGTGAGCGAAGAAATGGAAGCGTCTGATGGCTGATCGCAAAATTTGCACGAGAAAAATAATTAAAAAAATACCCGGAAAGTAGTACTTAGTTCGCTTGTTCGTATGCTTTTTTCCGGCTATATTTGCAACGAACCAATTGTAAAAATGTAACAGTCTACATAAAGAAGCTACTAATCAGAGCCTTAACCAAAAGTCCCGGTGTTTCTACATCGGGGCTTTCTCTTTCAGGGCGACGCATCGGTTTCAGGACGACGTATTGATTTCAGGATATTCCGGTAATTATTTGTTACAGCTCTTGCACACTCCACTGACCAGCATTTCCACCTGTTCGCTGAGATATCCACGCGGTAGCTTTATCTCCGGCACCATCACGTCTTCGAGACAGACCGTATTGCCACAGGTGTTACAGATGAAATGCACATGATCGTCGCGGTGATGTCCGCCGGAGCAATCGTCCTTACACAACGCATACCGTATAGAATTATCCGAGGTCGGTATGCTATGGATCACTCCCTTTTCAAGGAAGGTTTGTAGAGTACGGTATACCGTTACCCGGTCGAACTTCTCGCCGGCCTTCTTCTCGATATCGCTGTGCGATAACGCGCCATCCTGCTGGAGGAAGAGCTCGAGGATCTTCCGCCGGCCACCGGTGATGCTCAGGTGATTTTTTTTCAGGATCTCTTCAACCTTCATTTCCGTTTCCATTTGTTGATCAACCGGGGTTATTGTTAAACAAGCCATTTGCAAATCGAGGAGCTTCTGACTTTTCCTTCAGCAGGACACGGATGTCCTTTTCCATGTCGGACAGCTCATCCTTCTTCAGGCCGTCATAGATCTTCCTTACCCTACCGCCTTTGTCGACCAGCGCCAGGAACTGGGTGTGCAGGAACTGCTCATTGATATTTGTCGCATTGTTCTTTGGATCGTCCAGCAGATAGCCCGAACGTGCGAGGTGATAAAGACTATCCTTCCGGCCGGTAAGGAAGAACCATTTTTTCGGATCCGCGCCCATCGAATCGGCGTAGACCTTCATCCGCGCCACGCTGTCCGTCTCCGGATCGACGGTGTAGGAAAGGATGCGGAAGTTGGACTCCGCGGCGAAGTCGCGGGCGATATCCTTTATGTTCGTGTTCAGCTTCGGGCAAATACCCCGGCAGGTGGTAAAGAAATACTCGGCGACGTAGACCTTGCCGGCAAGATCCTTGTCCGTCACCGGCTTGCCCTCCTGGTCATTAAAGGAAAAGGGGGGTACATTGCTCAATACGGGCAGGACCGGCTCTCCGAAGCCCGGAATGATCTGCCCCAGCGCAAAATAAAAACCGACGAACAGGAGCACAAAGAACCCGAGGAGGAAGAGGACTTTCTTCTTTTTCATGATGGTACAAAGTTAACATTGTTCCTGCAAAATTATTTGCAACATTGTTGCAAGAGTGTTATTTTTGCCGGATGGGTTCGCGAATCAATTGGGACGCGCTTGGCGTTACGGCTTCTGTGCTTTGCGCAATACACTGCGCTATTCTTCCGCTGGCGGTGGCCAGCCTGCCGGTTCTGGGGATCAATATCGTTCATAATCCCGGTTTTGAATATTTTATGATCGCCCTTGCGGCGGCTATCGGCACGCGCGCGCTGTGGCATGGTTTCCGCCAGCATCACCAGCGGCTGGTCCCATTGCTGCTTTTTGGGGCAGGGATGATCTTTCTGATAGCCAAGCAGATATGGCATAGCTATGAACTGGCGATCCTTCCCTTTGCGGTCGTAGCGATCGTCGTCGCCCATATCCTCAATTACCGCCTAAGCCGCCGAAGGTTGCTTGTCCGAAGGACAGACATCAAATTTCGCGGCCGCAGGCCTTTATTTCCCGATCTCAGCGATCAGCAGTCCTGAGGATTTAGTAACTTTGCCGTCAGAAAAAGCGCTTTTATGATCAAAACAGGCAACCCGGTGATCAGCATCTATACCGAAATGACCCCGAATCCGGAAACGATGAAGTTCGTGGCCAACAAGCTTTTGTACCCCGGCAAGATCATCGATTTCCCGGATGTCGAATCCGCCAGGCCCTCTCCGCTGGCGATCGAGCTGTTTGGGTTCCCCTTTATCAAGAGCGTTTTTATCGCCAGCAACTTTGTCACCCTGACAAAGACCGCCGATACCGACTGGGACGATGTCATCCCTGCCATCCGCCAGTTCCTGAAGGAATACCTCGAAGAAGGAAAACCCGTCATCAACGAGGAAGAGGTCGTCGTCACCAAATCCGAAGGCAACACCATCGACGCCGATGACGACGATGTCGTAAAACGGATCAAGGAGCTGCTCGAGAATTATGTAAAGCCCGCCGTGGAAATGGACGGTGGCGCCATCCAGTTCAAGAGCTACAATGAAGGCGTCGTCAACCTCATGCTGCAGGGTTCCTGCTCGGGTTGCCCCTCTTCCATGATCACGCTGAAGGCCGGCATCGAAAGCATGATGAAGCGGATGATCCCCGAGGTAAAGGAGGTCGTCGCTGAGGCAGAATAATGCCGCGTCCCCTTAAAAAGATCGTTATTATCGGCCCGGAATCCACCGGAAAATCCTCTTTGTCCGAAGCGCTCGCGCTCCGCTTCAAAACGGACTTCGTTCCAGAGTACGCCCGGGAATACCTGACCCGGCACGGCACCCATTACCGGCCGGAAGACCTCCTTACGATCGCCCATGGCCAGCTGGCCCTCGAAGACAGGCTTACCGCAATCGCTGCCACAGCCGGCAGCAAGCTGTTATTCATCGACACTGATATGTACGTCATGAAAGTCTGGAGTGAGTTTGTCTTCGGTCATTGCGATCCCTGGATCCTCGACCAGATCGCTCAACGGCAATATGACGCCTATCTCCTCTGCCGGACGGATTTGCCCTGGACGAGCGACCCCTTGCGCGAATACCCTGATCTCGAATCCCGCGACCGGCTGTTTCACATCTACAAGGACTGCCTTATCAACCAATCCACGCCCTGGGCCGAGATCGGCGGTGAGGGCGACGCCCGCGTGGCCGCGGGGATTGCGGCGGTCGGGCGATTACTGCAATAGCTTTTGGATATCGGGATCATTCTGCAGCACGCCCATCTGGCCGACGATCCAGGCGCTGCGGCTGGCGACATGATTGGATAAGGGCTTGACCGTATACACCTTCGGATTGGGCAACGATGCGGCAATACGGGCGGCCTCGATCCGGGTCAGGTTGCGGGCAGACTTATTGAAATCGGCATGGGCTGCCGCTTCGATCCCATATACTCCCTTCCCCATTTCGCTGATGTTAAGGTAGAGTTCGAGGATGCGCTTCTTCCCCCACATCCATTCGATCATAAAGGTAAAATAGGCCTCCAGCGCCTTGCGGATCCAGCTCCTCCCCTGCCAGAGAAAGACGTTCTTGGCTACCTGCTGGCTGATCGTGCTGGCGCCATGAAGCGACTTGCTCTTCTGGTTATGCTTCATCGCTTTTTCGATGGATTTGAAATCAAAACCGTCATGATCGGGAAAAAGCTGGTCCTCGGAGCAGATAACGGCCAGCTTTGCATACGGCGAGATGTCCTTCATCGACACATAAGTCCGCTTCAACCCCTCGCCCCTGAACAGGCTGCCCAACTGCGTCAGCGTGATCGGGGGATCGACCCATTTCAACAACAGCAAATAAAAGAGATGGAAAATGAAAAGGAAGAGAACGACGCGCTTGAAGATTCTCCAGGCGCGGGGGATCAATCCTTTTGTATTAACGGCCATGCTGCAATATACCCTAGCGACGGCCGATCTGCAAATATTGCAGCTTGTATCTCCCCCCGAGCCGGTAATATTTTTTTACACTGGCGATCAAATACACGCCGGTAGCAATAAGCGCTCCTCCAACAATATACCCGGATGTCGTAAACCATTCCTTTGCCTTATCACCGCGCCGGGCGCCGTTGATGGCCCCGATCGCGAATAACCCCGCTCCCGCGGCGGTCAGCAGGATGCCGGTGCCACGATTGCTATACCCCGTCCACTTGTTAAGCCCATTTCTATCCCGTTTAATCGCGTCAATCTCCTTGTAGCTAAACGCCGTTCCATTGATGTAAATGGTATCCCTGCGGAGATCACTGATGTCGCCGGTGAACCATTGGCCGTATACGGTCTCGAAGCTGATGGGGTCGCCCACCGTAAAAGCCCGGACATGCATTCCGCGCTTGGTAAGCACGAGAACATCGTTCTGAGCCCGGCTCAGAAAGGGAATTATACAAAGAAGGAATATTACAATTTTACGCATAGCAGTGACAGTAGGGAACCAAACATACAAAGACCATTTGCAACTGATATGTTAATGCGTACTTATCCGATGCAGGAACAGAACATCGTAAGCCAGCGCGACCCCAAAGATGACCAAGAGCCCACCGGCGATCTTGTTGATCACCGACAGGGTTCTCACCGTCAGGCGGTACCGCAATTTATCCGCCATCATCACCTTCAACACATCCGCACCCATATTGACAAACAGACAGACGGAAAAAACCACAATGCGCTCATTCAGGGTAAACCGGGCGGACATCAGCGTCGTATTCCCCAACCAGAAAAAAATGACGCCGGGATTCAGGGTATTGATGATAAAGCCCGATGCAAAGATCTTGGCCATATCCCGTTTTCGGAACCGGGCCGGCGGGCCATCCGCCTCCTTGGCCAGCGTTACCTTTTTGAAGAACGCAAAGTACAGCCCCATGAGGATGAGGAAACTGCCGCCCAGGGCGCCCACTACTTTTTTGTGTTCGTCGAGGGAAGAAACGACGGCCGTAAGCGTGTTGCTCAGGACCACCAGGAGAATATCGCTGACCCATACCCCCGCGACAAAGCTGAAACCGCCCTTATGGCCGTTGTCGAGGCTTTGCTTGATAATGGTAAAAATGATCGGCCCTACCGATAAGGCAAGTGCGAACCCCAGGGTTAATCCTGTTAAAACGGCCTTCAGCATTGTTTAATCATTTCACGAACCGGACAGCGTCCGGCCCTTCTAAATGCTTCCTGTCTCCAAAAATTTTTGCCAGTCCAGCAGCATCTTTCCCTTTAATACCCGGGGAAATTTATGTTGACCGCCGATCTTTCCTTTCAGGCGCATGAACTCCATGAATTTTTCCTCCGGCAGCACTTTTACATAGATATCCTTCAGCGCGCTGTCTCTTTCCACCGCATAGTCATCGTTCAGCTGTTTCAGCTTGCTGTCGATCTTCTGACGGATCAACTGTTCATCCACCGGGTCGTTGCTGGCCAGCCACCATTGGTGTGCAAAAAAGAGACCATGGGGAACGCCGGCAACCGCAAACTCCCGGACGGTGATATTCATCTCGTCCACCACCAGCTGGATCGCCTTATTCATATTGTCCACGCTGAGATGCTCGCCGACAAGGCTCAGGAAATGCTTGGTCCTCCCGGTGATGATGATCTCGCAGCGCTCTTTGTCCACAAAACGGACCGTATCCCCGATCAGGTACCGCCAGGTGCCGGCACTGGTGCTCAGCAGCAGGGCATAATCCCTTCCCTCTTCCACCTCATGGATCATATACACTTCCGGATTCGCTACGAGATTACCGTCGGCGTCGAAATTCTTATTGTCGAACGGAACGAACTCGAGATAGATATGCTGGTTGGTCACCAGCTTCATTCCTTTTGAATACTGGACGTCCTGGTAGGCGATAAAGCCCTCGGACGCCAGGTAGGTCTCGATATAGGTGATCGGCTTGCCCAGCAATTTCTCAAAACCCTTGCGATAGGGTTCGAAGCTTACGCCGCCATGCACAAAAAAACCCAGGTTGGGCCAGATCTCGTGGATATTGTTCAGGTTATACTTCTCGATGATCTTCTCCATGCAGAGCTGGATCCAGCCCGGCACTCCGACAAGGAAACCGATATCCCACTGGGGAGCCAGCCGCACGACCTCCTCCAGCTTCTTGGTCCAGTCCTGCGTTCGCGCGATCTTCTTCCCCGGCTTGTAAAAAGGCTGGAACCAGAACGGGACCTTCCGCGCGGTAATGCCGCTGAGGTCGCCCGAATAATAGCCCGCCCCTTTTTGAAGACTGGTGCTTCCGCCGATCATCAGCCAGCCTTTGCCGAGACTCTTTACGGGGATATCCCGGTAATTGCGCAGCGTGAGCAGCTGCTTGATCATCACGATGCGGTTGCCCCGCAACATATCATTCGTGATGGGAATATATTTGCTGCCGGCCTCCGAGGTGCCGGAGGAGAGCGCATAGTATTTGATCTTTCCCGGCCAACAGACATCTGCTTTTCCCTCGAGGGTCTGATTCCACCACGCGGCATGGATCGTATTATAGTCGAACGTAGGCACCATCTCCTGGAATTTCTTTCCGGGATGACGGCTCAGCAGGATCTCATCGAACCGGTACTGTTGACCGAATTCGGTGAACCTTGCCTTTTTCAGAAGTTTCCGTAATACCTTCAGCTGCTGCCGCCGGGGAGATTTCTGGGGCAGCCGCAGAGCTTTAGCCAAAGATTTAGGTAGTTGAATTTCAATCAGCGCCATTAAGAAACCCTTGTCATTTGGTATGCGGCGAAATTAACGTTTTGGATGATATTTTTGTTACATTTATTTAATGAAGCTGAAACTAACCCCGATTTATATCCTTTCCTTCTTCTGTCTGAATTTCTTTATAATGGAACTCCACGACTGGGCCCATGCCTCGGTTGCCGCCCTGGTCAGCGGGAGCTGGGGCCCGCGTGGATTCGATCGATGGCAGATCGGCGGCATCCTGTCCGTCTCCAATGGGCAGCGGGCCCTGGCCACCCTTGCGGGTCCAATGGTCAACTTCGTGGCCATCTGGATCGGGTGGATAAAGATGGGCAACCGGGATAGCCTAGCCGATCAATCGCTGGGCTGCAACCTCGTTCTGGCGGCCCAACCCATGGCCATGCTGATAGCGGCCTTTACGGGCGGCGGCGACCTGACCAATGGACTAAAGCTGCTTTTTTCCCATTATGACGGCATCTATCATCACCTCTTCGCGACCCTCGGTCTGTTGATCATGCTGATGATCTGTATCCCGCCGCTGGTGAAGGTCTTTGTCCTTCTTCCCAGCTGGGGGGCCAAATTCGTCTATTTCCCCCTTTTCCTATTCCTCCCGACGTGGGTGCACCAATTTGTTGCCCGGCAGCTCGACGTACTGCTTCAACGCTATGAGCCGGACGAAGGTCCCGCTTATGCTGTGGTCTTCTTCTGGACGGTGGCGCTGCTCGGCGGCTTTCTCTATACGCGTCGCCGGCTGGAAACCCTGCTGGTCGACAGCGAGCTGCCCCTATAGTATAAACGTCTCCCCCCGATCTCGCATTCTCGGACTTCCCACCGCCGATCCGCTACCCGCCGCACAAAACAGTACCCGCCGCTTACCCGTCCTTCCCTCTTCTTCCAATCGGCCGATACACTCCCGAAAAGAGTATGTCGCACCCTCGCAAAGCAGCAACTCGTCCGCTTCCGCAACCGTATCCACGATCCTCCGCCGGTCGCAGATCAGTCCTTTCACCCGGCGGGTTTCCGCGAGATCCCCGTCGATAAAGACACGGCCCGCACCGCCGTGATCCTGTCGCCGAAATAACCCGCCCACCGCCGCCGGCACGGAACGTAAGCGGATAGCCGTCTGGATACCCCAGTCGAAAAGCGCCGGCAACCCTTTATTGAAATGTTTCCGCCGGAACTGCCGCATAGCCCGGTAGAACTGCCGGACATAGCGGATATCCTTCCGCGTGCTCTCGCCTTTGAAATGGACGATCGTCACCGCGGGCATATAGTAGTTGGTAAATCCCGCCTGTTCGATCCGGTAGCTGAGATCGATGTCCTCGGCGTACAGAAAGAACTGGGGATCGAAATAACCCGTCTTCTCCAGCACGGCCCGGCTCACCCAGAGGCAGGCGCCGGAAAGCACCGGTGCGGGATGCGCCTGGTCGGCGGGAAGGTGTCCAAGGTAGTAACCTGAGAAATACCGGCTCCGTGGGAACAGCGCCGAAAGACCGCTCAAACGGCAAAAGCCGACCCAGGGCGTCGGGAACCCCCGCCGTGACTCTTTTAAAAACCGGCCGCCGCCATCGATCATCCGCACCCCAAGTCCACCGACGCCCGGGGTAGACGCCAGGAACGCAAGGCACTGATCCACACTGTTTTCTGGAAGGATGGTGTCGGGATTGAGAAAGAGGATATACTCTCCGCGGGCTTGTTCCAGCGCCAGGTTATTGGCCCGGCCAAACCCAATATTCTCGGCATTGGCCAGGAATCGCACTCCCGGGAACCGCGGCCGGAGATACCCGAGACTGTCGTCGCCGGAGTGGTTATCCACGACGATGATCTCGGCCTCCACCCCTTTCACCGCCTTCTCCACCGAGAGAAGGCAGAGCTCCAGGAAGTACCGGACCTGGTAATTGATGATGATGACGCTCAATAACATTTCGCACCTACGGGTTTTGGGCGAATGTAACCCTTCGGCGCGAAACGATCAATGATTGGCCTTCGTCGAAGTTCGGTGGTCCGTCACTGGCGCGAATTAAGTGTTTTTTATCAATATATGCCGAAAAATTGATACATTTGCATTTGTCAATTGAACGGAATGACCTCAATATTACCCCTCAAGCAGATCGAAAAGATATCCAAGGCTCTCGGAGACAGCAACCGCCTCAAGATCCTTCACTACATTGCCGGCAAGGGCGGCTGTGGCGAATGTTCCGGTTTACACAATGTGGTCGGCCTGGCACAGCCTTCTATTTCCCATCACGTAAAGATCCTGGTCGAAGCCGGGTTGATCGACGGCGAAAAAGAAGGTCGCAACTACAGTTATCATCTCAATACCGGCGTCCTGAATCAATATCTTTCCGCATTGGGTGAGCTTAGCTCGCCTATCTTTGCGCCATGCTAAAATCAACACTTATAAAGGCGGCCGAAGCAGGGGCTGCGGTCATGCAGCGGTATTTTCAGGGAGAATTTCTGATCTCCAATAAGGAAGGCGTTAATAACCTGGTTACGGAAGCGGATCACGCTTCGGAAAAAGCGATCTTTGAGGTGATCAAGACCGACTATCCCGATCACTTCATCCTCAGCGAAGAGGCGGGAGAGATCGTTATGGATTCGAACTATAAGTGGATCATCGACCCTATCGACGGCACCGTGAATTTCGCGCATGGACTTCCGCTCTGCTGCGTGTCGATCGCCGTCGAGCAGGATGGCGAGATGATCCTGGGCGCCGTTTACAACCCTTTTATCAAGGAGTTCTTTTTTGCACAGCGGGGCTATGGGGCTACGCTGAACGACAAGAAGATCACGGTCAGCGACGAGACCAGCGTGGCTAAGTCCTGTCTCGTCACCGGCTTCCCTTATACCTACCTGGACCAGCCCAACGGCCCGCTGGAAGTGTTCTCCCGGTTGATCCGTGGCGGCGTTCCGGTCCGGCGGTTGGGTTCGGCGGCCATGGATCTCTGTTGGGTAGCCTCGGGCCGCTTCGACGGGTTCTATGAGCACAAGCTGCAGGCCTGGGATAGCGCGGCGGGCTTCCTGATCGTGGAAGAAGCCGGTGGCCGGGTCTCGGACTTTGCCGGCGCACATTACTCCCCCTACCAGCCCCATATCATTGCCACCAACGGCAAGATCCATGACGAGCTCGTCGACGTGGTGAACGGGCGACATGCCGTATTGACAAAATAGGAACCGCTTCGCGGAAATAATAAAAAAGTATGAGTGAAAACAGGACCGAGATCTCTTCCCTGGGAGAGTTCGGATTGATCGACCACCTTACGGCGAATATCGAGTTAAAGAACGCCTCCACCCTGCTCGGGGTCGGGGATGACGCCGCCGTCATCGATCATTTTGGCCGGCAAACGGTGATCACCACCGATCTGCTCCTCGAGGAGGTACACTTCGACCTGATGTATACCCCGTTACAGCATTTGGGGTACAAATCGGTCGTCGTTAATCTCAGCGACGTCTATGCGATGAACGCCATCCCCACACAGATCACCCTCAGCATCGGCATCAGCAACCGCTTCAGCCTCGAGGCCCTCGATGAGTTCTATGAAGGGGTCTATGCCGCCTGCGAAGCCTATGGGGTTGACCTGGTCGGCGGCGACACGGCCAGCTCAAAAAAAGGCTTTGTCATTTCGGTCACGGCCATCGGCGAAGTGGCCCCGGACAAATTCGTCAAACGCAGCACCGCGAAGAAGGGAGACCTGATCTGCTGCTCGGGCGACCTGGGCGCCGCCTACCTGGGCCTGATCCTGCTGGAACGCGAGAAAAAGATCTTCCTCGAAAGCCCGGGGGTAAAAGCCGACCTGGAGAACGAGAAATATGTCATCGGCCGGCTCCTGAAACCTGAAGCGCGCAAGGACATCATCGAATTCTTCCAGCAATCGGGTATCGTCCCGACCGCCATGATGGACATCAGCGATGGACTGAGCTCGGAGATGCTCCACATCTGCCGGCAAAGCGAGCTGGGTTGCGTGCTGTATGAAGACAAGATCCCCATCGCGGAAGAGACCCGCAACGCCGCTTTTAAATTTGAATTGGACCCCACAGCCTGCGCACTCAGTGGCGGCGAAGATTACGAACTTTTATTCACCATTCCCCAACAGGATTATGACAAGCTGGTGCTGAACGAACAGATCAGCGTCATCGGTTATATGACAGAACCCGAACAGGGAAGCAAGATCATTACCAAGGGGGGCAACACCTTCGATATCACCGCACAGGGGTGGAATGCCTTTGCCGCCAAATGAGTGACCGAATGAACCGACTCTATACTTTCTTGCTGCTGTTGTCAGCGTGTTTCCTCTTCGCGTGCGGAACCTCGGAAAAAGGGTTCCGCCCGGACAGGAAATATGCGCCCGCCGACCTGCAAAAGGATTATATGGTCTTCCGGCACCTCCTCGAAGCCTGGCACCCCAGCCTTTACTGGTATACTCCGAAAGACAGCATGTCGGTCTATTTCGACGAAGGCTATGCCGCCATCCGGGATTCGATGACCGAATCCCAGTTCCGGACGATCCTGAGCTATGTCATCGCCAAGGTCGACTGCGGTCACACTTCTGTCCGCGCCTCCAAAGCCTATGCCCGCTACCTGGACACAGCCAAGCTTCGTCAGTTCCCGCTGGTGCTGAAGTTCTGGAGCGACACGATGGTCGTCGCCGCCAATCTCAACCGCCGGGACACGATCCTGCGAAGGGGTACGCAGATCATAAGTATCGGCGGCCGGACGACCCAGCAACTGACAGACACGCTTTTCAACTATATCGTCACCGACGGCCTCAACCAAACCGGGAAATACCAGTACCTCAGTACCGGGCTTCATTTCAGCTCCTGGTATAAGGACGTCTTCGGTTATACCGACTCCTTCGACATCGCCTATAGGGACCCCGGCGGGATCGTCAGGGAAATCCGCATCCCCATCTACGATCCGCGCGCCGATACCCAGCGCCGAAGCCTCGGCAGGACGCTGTTGCCCGGTACCACCCAGCGGGAAAAAGGTCCGGCGCAGAAGACCCGGCCGCCCACACGCCGGGACCGGAAAAAACGGGAGCTGCTGCTCACGCGCAGCTTCACGGTGGACAGCGCCAGCGGAACGGCCTTCCTAACGTTGAACACCTTCGAGCACGGGTACCACCTGCGAAGGTTCTTCCGGCACAGCTTCCGGCAGATAAAAGCCACCGGGGTCAAAAATCTCGTCGTCGACGTACGTAGCAACGGTGGCGGCGACGCCGCGCTTTCTACCCGGCTCACCCGTTACCTGATCAACAAAAAATTCAAGGTCGCCGACTCCCTGTACACCATCCGCCGGCACAGTCCCTATGACCGGTACATCAACAACGGCTTCCTCTATGAGCTGCTCTCGCTGGTGGCCAGCCGAAAACGCAGCGACGGCAAATACCATTTCGGCTATTTCGAGCGGCATCATTTCAAGCCATTCAACGATCTCCATTTCGATGGGAATGTCTATATCCTTACGGGCGGGAACTCGTTCTCCGCGACTTGTCTTTTTGCGGGTGCGCTAAAGGGTCAATCGAACGTAACCATTGTCGGAGAGGAAACCGGCGGGGCCTATTACGGTAATACGGCCTGGATGATCCCCGATGCGACGCTGCCGAATACAAGGGTCCGGTTCCGCCTGCCGCGGTTCCGCCTCGTCGTCGATCGCCGCCGCGAGAAAGATGGACGGGGCGTGTTACCCGATGTGCCGGCGTTGCCGACGGTCGAGGCCATCGGCAAGGGCCAGGACTTCAAGACCGCCCGCGTAAAAGAGCTGATCCGCAACAGCGCGGGCAAGAACTAGTCTCAGCGTTCTCCATCCACAATTACCTGCAATAAGTTGAGCTCTTCATCCAGTAGCACGAGATCTGCCTGTGCTCCCGGGTGAATGGTCCCCCATTGTTCCTGTAAGCCCATCACCGTCGCGGGGTATAAGGAGGCCATGCGCAACGCCTCGGGCAGGGGAATACCGCATTTCTCAACGCCGTTGCGCACACACTGGAGCATCGTCAGCGCGGAACCGGAGAGGGTTCCGTCGGGCAGGGTATAGCGGTCTCCCTTGAACACATGGACATATTCCCCATATTGGACCTCGGTCACCGCATCCGTGATAAAGAAAAGCCGCTGCTGCATCGCCTTCTTGCTGATGCGCACCGAGGCGAAGTCGACATGAACGCCGTCGCAAACGACACTGCACCGGACATCATTATTGTCATAAATGGCGCCTACCATTCCCGGCTGCCGTCCCTGCAAGGGGGACATTGCGTTGAAAAGATGGGTGGCGGCGGGGATGCCCTGGTAAAAACCATCCACGGCCTCGGCGTAGGTGGCGTTGCTATGCCCCGCGGAAACGACGATCCCGCTCTTCAGCAGGAGCTCGATACAGTCGCGGTCGCATTGCTCGGGCGCGAGGGTCATCATCCGGAAAAGATCCTTTCCCTTTTGCAGGAGATGTTTGATCTCCGTCACCGTCGGCTTCTTGATGAATTTTTCAATATGCGCCCCTTTTTTGGCGGGGTTGATATAGGGCCCTTCCAGGTGGACGCCCAGCAGCCCTTTCCCTCCCCCATTACGATATTCCCGGGCGACTTCCAGTCCCCGGACGAATTTTTCGATGGAATTGGTCGCCAGAGTGATCTGGAATTGCGTACAACCGCCCTGCAGACAATATTCGTAGGTGGCCTCGAGGGCTTCGGTGCTCAGCTCGGCCGAAAAAAGCTTTCCATTTCCTCCATAGATCTGGAGATCGAGGAAGGCAGGTGCCAACAGATAGCCACCCAGCTCTTCTTTCCGGTAACCGGCGGGAACGGCCGTAGCGTCGGTAATGCCGGTTATTTTTCCATCTCTTACGAGAACGGCCTTGCCGGTGTGGATCTCGCTGCCGGTGAAGACCTCCCGGGCAATAAATGCGGTTGATGACATGAGATATTAGAGTATTAGAGATATTAAGGTTCGATAGTAAAATGATCGGAATCCCGCCAAAAAGGAAACTTCTGCCGTACCTCGGTGAGCCGGTCCTTCTGCAAGGTGTACGTAAACACTTCCTCCTGCCCGTGACCCTGGTAAAGTATCTCCCCAAGCGGATCGACGATCATCGAATCGCCGCTGTGATAGATATTATTCCCATCATTCCCTACCCGGTTGACGCCAATGACGAAAGATTGGTTCTCGATCGCCCGGGCATGTAACAAGGTCTTCCAGGCCAGCGACCGGCGTTCGGGCCAGTTGGCGACATAGAGAATGCAGTCATATTCCAGGCCGGGCTCGCCGGCCTCCGCCGGGGTCTGCCGGCTCCACACCGGAAAACGAAGATCATAACATATCAGGAGCAGGATCCGCCACCCTTTTACCGAACCGATAAGCCGTTTATGCCCCGCCGTATAGTGATCGTTCTCCCCGGCAAAGGCAAAACGATGACGCTTGTCATAGTAGCCGTATTCCCCGGTGGGTAACATCCAGATCAGGCGGTTGTAATAATTCTCCTCTTCCTGGATGATGACGCTTCCGGTGAGAATAACCCTGCGCCGGGCGGCGATATCGCTCATCCAGCTGACCGTCGGGCCGTCCATCGCCTCGGCAAGGTTTTCGGGCCGCATGCTGAAGCCCGTGCTGAACATCTCGGGTAAAATGACGAGTTCGGTGGGTTCCGTAATGGAAAGGATCTGTTTTTCCAGCCGCTGCAGGTTGGCGGTCTTATCTTCCCAGACCAGGTCAGGCTGGATGGTCGTTACGGTCAGTGAGGACATGCTGCAATGTACCATTTATTTTAGGACAGCGGCGATCCGGTCGGCCTCATACCCTTTTCTCAATAGGAAATCCTGCAATTTCTGCCTCCGGATATAGGCATTGGGTTCGTCCGCCAGGGCCTCCGCCCGGTCCTTGGCCAGTTTGACGAGCGCCTGCTCATACTCTTCTTCGCCGATGGTCGCCAGCGCCTTTTTGATACAATAGTCGGACACCTGCTTTTGCTTCAGCTCGTACCGGATGCGGACGCGACCCCAGGATTTGAGCCGGAAATGACCGCCCGCATACTGGTGGGCAAACCGCTCCTCGTTCAGGTAATTCTCCTCGATGAGGGTCGCCAGCGCCCGCTCGACATCCGGCTTCCGCAGGCCGAAAGAATACAGCTTTTCCTGCACATCCCGGTGACAACGTTCCTGGTAACCACAGTAATGACGGGCTTTTTGCAGGGCCTGTTCGAGGGATAATGTAGTTCGTTTGAACATAATTGATTGATAGCGGTAAAGTTACGGGTTTAGGCAAATCTCTTGGCTATTACGCAAAAATCAGTAGTTTCGCCACAAAGATATAATCCATGAAGTTTATCGTTTCCTCGTCGGCATTATTGAAACAACTGCAACAGATAAGTGGTGTGATCAACGCGAATACGGTTCTGCCTATTCTCGAAGACTTTTTGTTCGAAGTGGAAAAGAACAAGCTGACAGTTGTCGCAACCGACCTGGAAACCGTTATGAAAGTGCATCTTGAGATCGAGGCCAAGGACACGGGGAAGGTCTGCATCCCCGCCAAGATCCTCATCGACTCCCTGAAGAATATTCCCGACCAGCCCCTGACCTTCAATATCGACAAGCATTTCGCGGTCGAACTGACGAGCGATAACGGGAAGTACAAGGTGATGGGCGAGAATCCCGACAATTTCCCCAAGGAGCCGGCCAGCGACGAGACGACCTCGTTCACGACGACCTCCGCTGCGCTGGTCACCGCGATCAATAAAACCCTTTTCGCCGTCAGCAATGACGATCTCCGGCCTGCGATGACGGGGGTGTTCTTTGAAATGGATAAAAAAGGCCTTCAATTCGTCGCAACCGATGCGCACCGGTTGGTTCGCTACAAACGAAAGGACGTCTCCTGTCCCAAGAGCGATTCGCTCATCGTGCCGAAGAAGCCGCTGAACCTATTGAAATCCGCGCTTCCGGCAAACGAAGACGAGATCACGATCAGCTATAACAGCAACCACCTCTTTGTCGTCCACGGGACGACCCAGATGAGCTGTCGCCTGATCGACGCCCGCTTCCCGGACTACAAGGTGGTGATCCCTGCCGACAACCCCTATAAGCTGGTGGTTGGCCGCAATGACTTCCAAAGCGCACTGCGCCGCGTCAGCATCTTTAGTAACAAGAGCACCAACCAGGTGGTCCTGAACATCCACGGCAGCGAGCTCCAGCTGGCCGCCCAGGACGTCGACTTCTCCTTCGAAGGAACAGAAAGGATGAAATGCCAGTACGATGGGGAAGACCTGGCCATTGCGTTCAATGCACGCTTCCTGATCGAAATGCTGGCCTCCACCGACAGCGACGAAGTACGGATGGAGCTGTCCACGCCGACCAAGGCCGGCATCATCAAGCCTACCGACGAAGAGGAGAACGAAGAAGTGCTGATGCTCGTCATGCCGCTGATGCTGAATAGCTAGGAATTTCGTAAATTGATGGGGTGGGAACCCTCGTCAATTATTTCCAGCACATCCCGTCTTATCAACGAAGCCTCATCCTCGCAGGGGGTCTCGTTCTCTTTTGGATCATCGAAGGGGTCATTCCACTCTTCCGGTTCCGATACCGGCGGGTCCGTCATGCAGGGTTGAATTTATTCTTCACGCTCACGACGGTCGTCGTCAACTTCGCCTTTGCAACCCTGATCATCCGCGCGGCGGTCTATAGCACCGTTCACCATACGGGCCTGCTCTACCTGGTGCCGCTGCCCCTTTGGGCCTTTACTCTCATCGGACTGCTGGTGCTCGACTTGATCGGCGCCTGGTTCATCCACTGGCTGCATCACCAGGTAAAATGGCTCTGGAAGTTTCACCTTGTTCATCATAGCGACACCTGGGTGGACACCACCACCGCCAACCGGCATCATCCCGGGGAAAGTGTGCTCCGGGCGTTGTTCACGCTCATCGCCGTGATCGTGGCGGGCACGCCGGTCTGGCTTGTCTTTCTTTATCAGTCGCTGTCGGCCCTTTTTTCGCAATTCAACCACGCGAATATCTCCCTCCCAAAAGGACTGGACAATGTGCTGGCGTGGATCCTCGTGTCCCCGGACATGCACAAAGTGCATCACCATTACCGGCGGCCACTGACGGATACCAACTACGGCAATATCTTTTCGATCTGGGACCGGTTGTTCGGAACGTACCGGTACGTCCGCGACACAAAAGGTCTCGTCTATGGGATCGACACCCATCCCGAAGAGGCGGAGCACAATCGAATGGGCGCGCTGCTCAACATGCCGTTCCAACCTTACCGGCCACCCACGGAAGAGTCTTCCTCTACTGTTGTTGCTGCTGCATCATCTCCATATAGCGGCGATAAGAATTGACGGCTGCCCCATTGGCCGAGGGCTGGGCTTCGAGCACCGTCGCCGTGTCCTCCGTGGCGTCCCCGCTCTCATAAGAGACCGACACTCCTACTTCGAGCTTCTGGCCGGCCGTTCCCTTATAGGTTCCCTTGACAGGAGAGCAGTCGGAGAAACTGCGGCCCACTGCGAGCCGGACATGAAGGTCGTCGGCGACGCAATTGTTGGTGGGGTCGAGGCCTACCCAACCATTATCCGGAATATAGGCTTCGATCCAGGCGTGTGTCGCTCCCTCTCCCCGCATCCCGTTGCGATTCGGGCAGATATACCCGCTGACATAGCGGGCCGGGATCTGGATCTGGCGAAGAAGCACTAATAGAATATGGGCAAAGTCCTGGCAGACGCCCGCCTTTAGCTCCCACACTTCCTCCAGGGTCGACTCGACGCTGGTGATGCCCTTGATGTATTTGAACTGATCGTAGACATAATTCCGGAGCTGAAGAGCCGCTTCGAGCGGGGTCTGTCTCCGCGCCTTTTCCGGGCACACGCTCTCCAACACCCCGGCCAGCAGGGCAAACTGTTCCTGTTTGAGAAAATCGATGTACGGCACCTGCCAGCGCACCTCTTCGAGGTGGGTCCATTGCAATTCTTTCTCCATAGGATCCTTCAGCGCCGGCCTCGACTTTGTGATCACCTCGAGACGGGAATCGATCGTCAGGGAATCATGCGATTCGGCATGCGTAAAACTTCCGATCTCATTTCCGTAATAATCCTTATAGACATCGACGACCGGTTCGCCGGTGATGGTCAGCTCGTGTTTGAGGACCTCCTGGTACTCGTCTTTCACGGGGAAAAGAACGATCTGGTTGGCGCTGTCCCGGACGGGACCTTCGTACGTATATTTAGTGACGTGATGGATGTTGAAACGCGGCATAACTCCGTTAAAGATAGGCAAAGTAATGTTGGTTCAAGGCGTTTCCTACTTCATACAGTTCCTCTTTCACTCCGTTGAGATAAGCATGAAGCCCCTGCCGGAGGATGGATTCGACGGTGGAATATTTCACCCGGCTTCGGATGCCGCCGATCATAAAATCGATCTTCCGCCAGGCCTCCCGGTTACGGTCACTTTTCAACCGGTCGAAATACCGCTGGAGCTGGTTGATCGAATAGACCACGCTCCGGGGGAAATCTTCGTTCAGTACGATCAGCTCCACGACATTGCGGGCATCGAAACCGCTGCGATAGGTCTTTAGATACAACTCGTAGCCGGAAATGGAGAGCAGGAGATATTTCCAGTAGGTGGTATCTGTACGGGTCAGGTCATAGCGAAGATCGCTGAATTTGATGTCGAGGATATCGGCCGACTGAACGCCGCGTTCGAGGAACTTCCCGATGTTGATAAAAGCATATCCTTCCCCCCGCGCCATGGTGATATCCGTGATCCCATAATACAACAGACCCTGGCGGATGAGGATATCGAGGATGGAGACGGGATCGTCGCGATGCAGCCCGCGCGCGAGATGTTCATCGCGGATCGTATGATAGAAATCATTCAGACACTGCCAGAGCTCCTTCGTGATATGATCCTGTACGCTGCGGGCGTTCTCGCGGGCCCGGGTGACGATGTTCAGCACCGAATTGGGATTCTCCCGGTCGGTGACCACGTATTGCAGCACGGCGCGCGTCTGATGGGCAAGGGCGGAAGACGGCTCTTCTTCCAGGTAGGTGAAGATGCGCAAAACGGGTTTCCAGCTGAACTCCTGCATATCGTCCTGGCTGGAGGCGTAGTTGATCTTCAACATCCGGAGGATGCCATCCGTGCGTTCCATGTATCGGCTCATCCAGTATAGGCTGTCGGCTACTCTGCTTAGCATATTGTATTTTTTTAGGGTGAGGCCTTCTTTATTGGGCGAGCACCCAGGTATCCTTGCTGCCCCCGCCCTGCGAGGAATTTACAACGAGCGAACCTTCCCGCAACGCCACGCGCGTCAACCCACCGGGTACGATCTGGATACCGTTCGGACCGCAAAGCGCATACGGTCGCAGGTCGACCCGCCGGGGCTTTAGCCGCCCATTCATATAACAGGGCGCCGAGGACAGATTGATGATCGGCTGCGCGATATATTGCCGGGGATCTTTCAGGATCTCCGTTTTGTACCGGCCGATCTCTTCTTCGCTCGCCGAATTACCCATCAGCATCCCATAGCCGCCGCTCTCATTGGTCTTCTTGATCACCATCCCGTTCATATTTTTAAAGACATGTTCCCGTTCGTCGGCATTCCCTAACTGATAGGTGGGCACATTTTTGAGAATGGGTTCTTCATTCAGATAATAGCGGATCATGGCGGGGACAAAAGCATAGATCGCCTTATCGTCGGCGACTCCGTTGCCCACTGCGTTCACGATGGCGACATTGCCCTTCCGGTAGGCGCTCATGATGCCCGCCACGCCCAGCATGCTGTCGGGCTGGAAGACGAGGGGGTCGAGAAAATGATCGTCGACCCGCCTATAGATAACGTCCACTTGTTGCAAGCCGGCCGTGGTCTTCATGAAGACCCGGTGGTTGTCCACTACCAGGTCGCGCCCTTCGACCAGCTCGACTCCCATCAGCCGGGCCAGGGTGGTGTGTTCGAAATACGCGGAATTGTAGATACCCGGCGTCAGCAGCACGATCGTAGGATTGGCGATTGGCCGGGGAGAAAGAGAAACAAGGTTGCGGTGGAGGATATCCGGGTACTCGGTTACCGTACGAACGTTATTCCTTGGGATAAGATCGGGAAAAATGCGTTTGGTGATCTCCCGGTTCTCGAGCATATAGCTTACCCCGCTGGGCGTACGAAGGTTGTCTTCCAGGATATAAAAGGTTCCGTCCTGGTCCCGGATCAGGTCGATCCCCGCAATATGGACATAGATGTCGTAGGGGACGGGGAAACCATGCATTTCACGAAGAAAGTGGGGGCAGCTGTACACCATCTCGATGGGCACCACCCCGTCCTTGAGGATGAACTGGCTGTTATATACATCCTTCAGGAACAGGTTCAGGGCCCTGAGCCGCTGGCGGATGCCCGCCTCGATATAGTTCCATTCGGCGGCGGTGATGATCCGGGGGATGATATCGAACGGGAAGATCTTCTCGATCCCTTCGCCGCTGCTGTATACGGTGAACGTGATGCCCTGGCTCATGAAAAGCCGCTTGGCAAGCTCTTCTTTTTTGTTGAGCTCTTCGATGCTCATCTGTTGGAGAAAATCCACGACGCCCTGGTATTGAGGCCGCACAGCCTGGTGGGCGTACATCTCATCCCAGGCGTGGATACCCACGTCGTAGCTGTTTAGCAGTTCGTTTGGTTGCATAACTGGTTTTGGCAATTAATTTTTGACTTCGGGCCCCCATAGCAGAAAATCGGCCCTCGCCAAAAAATCCTCCTATGTCGGGCCTTCGGCCGGCGAACCTGTGGTCCGCTTTGAAGATGGCAGGCAGGCGTAGACTTATTAAATATAGTTATTTTCGTCCAAAAAAAAGTGAAGATAATCGCGATGATCCCCGCTCGGTATGCGGCGACCCGTTTTCCCGCCAAGCTGATGCAGCCCCTCGGAGAGAAGACCGTGATCCGGCACACGTACGACAATACCAAAGCCACCGGGCTGTTCGATGAAGTAATGGTCGTCACGGACAGCGAGATCATTTTCGAAGAGATCACCCGTCACGGCGGGAAGGCCAGGATGAGCATTCGTTCCCACGAGAGCGGCAGCGACCGCATCGCCGAAGCCGTCGCCGACATGGACGTCGACGTCGTCGTGAACGTACAGGGCGACGAACCTTTTGTCCGGCGGGAGCCGCTCGAAAAGCTGCTGGAGGTGTTCCGCGGTGAAGCGGGAAGATCGGTCCAGGTCGGATCGTTGGTGCAGGTGCTGAAGGAACAGCGGTTCATCGATGATCCCAACTATGTAAAAGTTGCGCTGGACAAGAACAATAATGCCCTGTTCTTTAGTCGCAGCGTCATCCCCTATCCCCGCGATCCCGCCGCAGCGCCGGTCTACTACGAACATATAGGCGTATACGCTTTTCGTACAGCGGCGCTGCTGCAATTCACGGCATGGCCGGTGAGTCCGTTGGAGGCAGTGGAGAAGATCGAATGCCTGCGGTATCTCGAGAACGGCATCCCGATGCGGATGGTGATCACGAACTATATGGGCGTCGAGATCGATACCCCCGAAGATCTCGAGCGGGCCGCAAAGTTGTTGTAGCCGCAACGGATAAGTTCGATTGCAAAAAATCGGCGGCCGCTGCAAAAAAAAATTATCGGAATGCTAAAACGGCTAATCCTTAAATTAGCCCCGGAACCGGCACCGCCGGTTCGTCCACGAAGTGGACAGACAAACAAACCGTTGCGGGAAAAAATTAAATTCAGGACAATTTTTTGCCGCAAACCAATAGTACTATCTGCAACATGAATCAACCAATCTGGGGAATTGATCTGGGAGGGACAAAGATCGAAGGAGTTATTTTGAGATCCATCTCCGACCCTACTCCTATCGTTCGGACACGCGTAGATACGGAAGCCTCCAAAGGATATGAACATATCGTCGGCCAGATAGCCCGGCTCGTCGCCGAAATGGAAAGATCATCGGGGCTCAAGCCCCGCGCCATCGGCATCGGCACACCCGGCGTCCTCGATCCCACCTTGCAGACCATGAAGAACTGCAATACCGTGGTCCTGAATGGAAAGCCTCTCAAGAAAGATGTCGAAAACGCACTTCAGCTAACGATCGAAATGGCTAATGATGCCAACTGCTTTGCATTGGCCGAAACCCAATGGGGTGTCGTCCGGCAATCCGCGCCCGGCGCCCGGCTCGTCTTCGGTATCATCATGGGTACCGGTGTCGGCGGCGGCATCGTCATGGATGGCAAGATCTGGAACGGCCGCCATGGCATCGCCGGCGAATGGGGCCATAACTATCTCGACGAATCCGGCGGCCCCTGCTATTGCGGGAAGACCGGCTGCGTGGAGACCGTGATCTCCGGTCCTGCCACCGAACGATATTACAAAAGCCTCACAGGGCAAACGCTAAAATTAAAAGAGATCGTCGCGCGCCACCAGGACGGCACCGATACGGCGGCGACAAGATCGATCGAACGGCTCTGCCATTTCTTCGGCAAGGGGGTTTCGGTCATCACCAACCTGCTGGATCCGGATGTCATCGTCGTCGGTGGCGGCGTTGGCAATATCGATCTGTTGTACTCCACCGGGTTACAGGAGTTGAACCGGTTCATCTTTAATAATCGGGTGGAAGTGCCGCTGCTAAAACCTTCTCTGGGAGATAGCGCCGGGGTTTTTGGCGCTGCGGCGCTCGTCGCCGGAGGCCGCTAGGCCGGAGGCAAATCATCGGCCCTGTTGGACAACCGCAAGGTTGCGAACGAGCTCTTGCCAGTGGCAAGGGCGAAGTTCTTGGCATCGGTACGATACATCCTGATTGGATTTATAAGCCTGCCAGCCAAATTCCCTTAACTTTGCCGCTCAAAATAAGATGCAATGAAGTTCCGCAATTTCAAAATGGTGGGCTATGTCGTATATGGCCGTGGAAGCTTTAACCAGTTGGACGAGATCCTGGCCCCCCAGCGAAAGGGCGATGCCCCGATGGTTTTCCTGCTGGACCACTATTTTGAGAACAAGCCCCTTGCCCGCCGCATCCCCCTGCGCGGAAAGGACAAGCTCATCTTCGCCGACGTCAGCTATGAACCAAAAACTTCCTACGTCGATCGGTTGGCGGGCGAACTGAAGCAACAATTCGGCAGCGTCAGCGGGATCATCGGGGTCGGCGGCGGATCGGCCATGGACCTCGCCAAGGCTGTGTCGCTGATGATGACCAACCCCGGCTCTTCCGCGGACTACCAGGGATGGGATCTGGTAAAGGTTCCCGGCGTCTACAAGGTCGGTATCCCCACTCTCAGCGGAACGGGTGCCGAAGTATCCCGTACAACGGTGCTCACCGGTCCGACAAAGAAGCTCGGCATGAACTCCGACTTTACCCCCTTCGACCAGATCGTTCTCGATCCGGAGCTTACGGCCGAGGCCCCCGTCAACCAGCGTTTTTATACCGGGATGGACTGCTATATCCATTGCATCGAAAGCCTGACGGGCACCTATCTCAACGAGTTCAGCAAATCCTACGGCGAAAAAGCGCTCCAGCTGTGCCAGGAAGTATATGTGAATAAATCGGTTTGGGACGCCGACAGCGATGATAAGCTGATGATGGCCTCGTATGCCGGCGGGATGAGCATCGCCTATTCCCAGGTGGGCGTGGCGCATGCGGTCAGCTATGGTCTGGCCTACCTGCTGGGGACCAAGCACGGCATCGGCAACTGCATCGTGTTCGACAAGCTGGAGGAATTCTACCCCGAAGGCGTCCGGGAGTTCAAAAAGATGGTGGAGAAGAATAAGATCGATATCCCGCAGCATATCACAAAAGGGCTGACCGATGAACAATTCAATACCATGATAGACGTTTCTTTGGTAATGAAGCCGCTTTGGGAGAATGCGCTCGGGAAGGATTGGGAAAAGATCATGACCCGGGACCGGCTCAGGGCCTTGTACGAAAAGCTCTAACTCCAGCGCCGTCAATCAAAAATAAAACTTGTCCGATGAACAGACACTTGTCGTTTATGCTGTCCGGGGTGCTGAGCCTGCTGTTCATCGGTTTCCTGGCCTGTAAGAAGAGCCCGCCGCCAAAGGTCGTCGTCACACCCCTGCAGACCCTGGTCAATACCGACACCAGCCTCACCCTTTTCCACCGGATGATCCTGCAGGCCAATGACGCGGGTCTGCTTAACGACGAATCCGTCACTGCCTTTATCCCCCGTAACAACGTCCTGATCCAGGGCGGCTACCCCGATTCGGTCATCGATTCCATGAGCTCGAGTTTTGCCGACCGGCTCCTTCGCTATCAATTCCTTTCAGGGGCGTTGAACATCAGCGGACCCGGCTATACCCCCAACGCGACGCTGCTGGGGGTACCCCTTTATATCGGCCTGGACGCCTCCGGCAATCTGCTGCTGAACGGCAGTGCGACGGCGGCCAACTCGCCGAGTACCGTAGGCAAGGCGACGGTGTATTTCCTAAGCTCGCTGGTCTCCCCCGGCGCGGATTCCCTGCCGCAGCTACTGCAGGCCGACACCTCGATCAGCCTTTTTGCCCAGGTCATGGGCCGGACCCATCTCTACGATTCTCTTTTACTTTCCGGCGGCTTCTCCGTTTTGGCTCCCAACAATCCCGCGATCCTGGCTGCCGGCTTCGACAGCCTGCGGATCGATACCGTTTCTATCGATACCCTGCTTCCCCTGGCGCAAAACCAGGTGGTAAAAGGCGCCTGGTTCTCGACGACCTTTCCATCGACGCTGACCACCCTCACTGGAGGCAGCATCACCGTTAGTTCCACAGGAGGCCTCCAGTTCGCGGGGAGCGGAAACCCCACCCCTGTATTTTGGCTTAACGGCGATCAGGTGGCCGGCGCCGGGCTGATCCTCCACCACACGAACGGGGTCCTGTCGCCCTAGTATAACAGTAAAATAATATATGCCCGTCCATCCAAAAAGGACGCGGTTTATTACTTTTGATCTATGCTCAATTTCAGTGATATCAAGAATCTGCTTCAGCACAACAAGATCACGGATTTTGTAAAGCTGAACAAACTGACGCCACGCGACATTGCCAATTTTGCCAATCGGAATACCCAATGGGCCGTAAAGCTCTTCCAGCAGCTGGATCCCAAACATGCGGCCCGGGCTTTCAAATTCCTTCGGCGTCAGAAGCAGGAGCAGATCATCAAATCGCTGCCTGAAGAAAAAGCGGCGGAGCTGCTCAACTCCATGCAGCCCGACGACCGCACGGCCTTCCTCGAAGACCTGTCGGGTAACCATGTAAAAGAACTGTTAAAGATCCTCACGCCGGAGAATCGCGAAGAAACGTTGGAGCTGCTGGGCTATGCGGAAGGTTCGGTCGGCCGGTTGATGACCCCGGACTATGTGTCGATAAAAAAGGAAGAAACCTGTGCGGAGGTCCTCGCCTACATCCGGCAACGGGGGCAGGCCACCGAGACGCTCAATTGGCTTTTTGTCATCGACGAGAAAGGCGTGCTGATCGACGATATCAATATCAAGGACTTCCTGGTCGTCGACCCGGGGACAACGGTGGCGCAGATCATGGACAACCAGTTCATCGCGCTCAACGTGAATGACGCACAGAAGGAGGCGATCCTCGTCTTCCGGAACTATAGCCGCTACGCCCTCCCGGTGGTCGACGACAAAGGGATATTGTTGGGGATCGTCACACTCGACGACGTATTACGGCTGGCGGAATCGGAAGGCACCCGGGAAATTCAAAAGATCGGGGGTTCCGAAGCGTTGGACGAACCGTATAATACCATCCCCTTTGCCAACCTGATCCGCAAACGCGCCGGCTGGCTGATCATCCTGTTCCTGGGCGAGATGCTTACAGCCACGGCCATGGGACATTTCGAGGACGAGATCAGCAAGGCGGTGGTGCTGGCGCTGTTCATCCCGCTGATCATCTCCAGTGGGGGGAACTCGGGTAGTCAGGCCTCCTCGATCATCATCCGCGCCATGGCCCTCGGGGAGATCGGCTTCAAGGATTGGTGGCGCGTGATGCGCAGGGAACTGCTCTCGGGTCTGGTGCTGGGCACCATCCTCGGCGTTGTCGGTTTTCTCCGCGTGGCGATCTGGCAGCAGTTTCATCTGTACGACTATGGCGTCCATTGGCTAAAAGTCGCTACCACCGTCTTTTGCGCACTGATCGGTGTGGTCATGTGGGGGACGGTTTCGGGAAGTATGCTGCCGATAGTTCTGAAAAAGCTGGGCGCCGATCCGGCGGCTTCCTCCGCGCCATTCGTAGCTACGCTGGTAGATGTCACCGGGCTGGTGATCTACTTCACCGTGGCTTTCGTGATCATGCGGGGAACGCTGCTCTGATCCCGGCCGGCGGCTAATAACTCATCTCATCCAGCTTCACCTTCCCTTTAAAGGTCCAAAAGACAAAAGAAGTGTAGATGCCGACCAACGGCGTACCGACCAGCGCCATCAGCAGCAGGATATGCATGGTCTTGCCGGAGGAAGCTGCATTGTAGACGGTAATGCTGTTCTCCGGATGCTGCGGGGAATACAGCAGATAAGGGAAAACTTCCAGCGCCACCATGATCAGCAGCAGGGCGATCGTCAGCGTGCTGCTGAGAAAGGCAAACCGGTACTTGCCGACCTTCACCTGCCGTGGGATATTGGCAATGGCGAGGATCATCAACAGCGGTATCGTGAAATAGCCGGGCCGGCTCTTGAAGAAATCGCTCAGGTGTGGGATATACAGCAGAGTATAGACCGTCGTGATGACAACGCTGACGACGAAGAAAATGGTGAAGTTGTTCGCAAGCACATACAGCTTGACAAAAAGCCGGTTCTCGGTCTTCATCATCAGGAAGATCGCGCCGTGCATCATAAACAAGGCCAGGGTCGTTATGGCGACGAAGATCGCGAAGGGATTGAAAAAGGTTGTGAAATCCCCGGCGAATTCCCGGTTCCCGTTCAACGGCAGCCCTTCGACCACATTTCCCAGCATCAGCCCCAGGCAAAGCGAGATGACGATGGAGGCAATACAATAAACGATATCCCAGGCCCTTCGCCACCAGGCCCAGGGTTCCTTGCTGCGAAACTCGATCGAGACGGCCCGGAAGATAAGCCCAACGAGGAAGACCATAAAGGGAACATAAAATGCGGAGAAGATGGCGGCATAAGCCACTGGAAATCCGGCGAACAGGGCCCCACCGCCGATCACCAGCCAGACCTCGTTCCCGTCCCAGATCGGCCCGATCGCATTCATCGCGATGCGGCGGCTCTGCTCCTTGTTGAGAAAGAGATGCAGGGAGCCCGCGCCCAGGTCGAATCCGTCGAGGATCGCATAGCCGCTGATGACGGCCCCGAATACGAGGAACCACCAAACATTATAATCAAGACCTAAAAATGTGTTCATGACTGATGATCTAATATGGGGTTATCCCGCCGTTGACCGCTGTCCAAATCCTCCTTTGTCCCATAGTCCACCGGCCCATGCTGGATCTTCCGGTTCAACAGAAAGAGGAAGAGAGCGAACAGAACGATATAGACAATGGTAAACAGAATAAGGGAAAAGATGATCTGGTTGGCCGTGACCGCCCTCGACAGGGCATCCGAGGTGCGCAGCAGGCCATACACTACCCAGGGTTGCCGGCCCATCTCGGCCGTGAACCACCCCGCCTGGTTGGCGATCTGGGGCAACAGAACGCTAAAGGCATAGACCCACAGCAGCCAGCGATAGTCGAAGAGCTTTTTCCGCCACCAGAGCCAGCAGCCCAGTAAGGAAAGCGCGATCATCCCGACTCCCGAGATGATCATGAGGTGATAGAGTTGAAAGACGCTGTTGACTTGTGAAGGCCGGTCTTCGGGCTTGAACGACCGGAGGCCCGTAACCGGCGCTTTGAAACTCCCATAGGTAAGAAAGGAAAGTCCGCCGGGGATGCCGAGCCCGCGGGTCTTTTCATTCTTTTTGTCGACATAGCCCAGCAGGTACATGGGCGCAGCCGCGGAGCTATCGAAATGCCCCTCCATCGCGGCCAGCTTGGCGGGCTGGTATTGAGCTACCACTTTCGCGCTCCGGTCCCCAAAGACCAGCTGGAGGAGCGAAAAGAAGGTAACGACGACAAGCGCTATTTTAAAAGTTGGCCGCGCGATCTCGATATGTTTCTTATGAATGAGATACCAGGCGTTGACGCTAAGAACGAGAAAGGCCCCGGCAAGGATCGCTCCCGTCCAGACATGGAGGATACGGTCGACGCTGGAGGGATTGAACACCATCGCCCAGAAATCCGTGATCTCCGCCCGGGCGTTCATTCCTTCGCCGACAATACGAAAACCTGCCGGAGTTTGTTGCCAGGAGTTGGCGACCACGATCCAAACGGCCGAGAACATGCTTCCGAGAAAGACCATGATCGTCGAGAGGAAATGGACGCGGGGTCCGACCCGGTTCCAGCCGAAGATGAGGACGCCCAGGAATCCCGACTCCAGCGCAAAGGCAAAGATCCCTTCTGCCGCCAGTGCGCTTCCAAAGATGTCACCCACATATTTCGAATAGGTAGCCCAGTTGGTGCCGAACTCGAATTCCATGATGATCCCGGTGGCAACCCCGATGCCGAAGATGAGGGCGAAGATGCGGATCCAGAACCGGACGGCCATTTCATAGACGGGCTTGCCGGTACGCAGATAGAGGGCTTCGAGAATGACGAGCATCAGACCCAGGCCGATGCTAAGAGGCGGGTAGATATAATGGAATCCAATGGTAAAAGCGAATTGGACTCTGGCCAGGATCTCGACATCCATATACGAAAGTGTTAGGACTTCTTCTTAAAGATGGGGACATTGCTGCAAGCCTCCCCATACAGTATGCTCTTCACGACGGGCCGAAGCCTGCGGGCTACTTCGAGGTATGCGAATCCACCAACGGAAAGATCGCCGCAACCCTTTACCACAACCCGTTTGTCGGTGAACTCGGCTATATCGATGGCACGAAGTTTTGCGAGGAAGAGTTCCTGTAGCGCCGCCTGCCGGTCACCAAGGAAAATATCTTTTACATAGGGCTCGGCTTGCACCGCGACAAGCATATAAGCCCACGCAGGAATGATCGCATCGACAGTGCAGGTCACGGCCAGAACCTTGTCCTGGTATTGGGTCCAGTCGATGGATTGAAGGGCGGCGCGGAAATCTTTTTCTTTCAGGATCATCTCCATGAAGAGCAACGGCTTCAGATCGAAAACGACGATCTCCTCTTTGGGATAGTAGTCTTCCAAATCCAGCGTATACAGACCGCTTTGCGCTACTTTATTGATGATCTCTTCAGCCACGGTGCAAAGATACGAGAAAAAGAAACCCCCGCTTCCGCGGGGGCCTCGTAAGAAATTTAGAAGAAGGTCGACCGGTAATCTTTTATATCGGCCCGCTTCCGCATCGTCTCGGTCAACCCTCGATCGATCAGCTGCCGTTCCATCTGCTCCTGCATAAAGCGCTGCTGCTGGACATCGGCATTGGGATTGGATATAGCGCTTACATTGTCCACCTTTATAAAGAACAGGCCTGCGTTGCCGGCGATCGCCGGGGAAATGGCCTTACCGGATAATTGCTTGTCGAAAGTGACCCCTACGACCTTGGGTTCCTGGCCGACGTTGGGTATAAAGCCCGAAGCGAAACGAAGACTGTCCGCGTGCTGAACGGGTTGGCCCGAAGCGGAAGCCGCCGCATCGAGGGAGGCCGGGTTGCCTAACTTCTGGGCCAGCAGCTCGGCTTTCTTCTTTCTGCGCAGGATAGGTTCCACCTGGTTTCTTGCCTTGGCGGGGGTCATCGTACCGGCCTTGTTGATCTCGACCAGCTCGGCGACGACATAGCGGTCACCGATCGTATAGGGTTCGGAGACAGTCCCGACATCGGCCTTATAGGCCCACTGAACCAGCTGACGGTTGGTACCGAGACCGGGGATGTTCGATTCGGCCGGCGCGATATCGGGCGCGATCATTTTATTCAGCCCCTGCTTTTGAACATTCTCGTCGAATGCCTTGGCATCACGGCTCTGCCCCGCGAACTGGCTCGCGAGACCAAAGGCGGCCTGATCCGTCTCCTGGCTCGCATCGATCTTCCGGCTGAGATAGGCGATCTTATAGGCCGGTTCGAAATTCTTTTGATCGAGGATCTCGATATAATGGTAGCCGAATTGTGTTTTCACGATCTTCTTTTCTCCCTTCTTGCCGTTAAAGGCAAAATCCGAGAATTCCTTGACCATCCGGTCGCTGGTGAACCAATCATAGAGACCGCCTTTTTCCTTGGAGCCCGGATCATCCGAAACTTTCAGCGCAACGCTGTCCCAGCTGCCGCCGTGATCCAGCACTTCCTTGACACTGTCGATCCGCTTCTTGGCCACGCTGTCGTCATTGATCACCTGGCCCGTGCGGGCGTCGGTGGTAGCGATCAGGATATGACGAACCTTGGCGGAGTCCGGCAGGGTTTTTACATCCACGAGCTTCGCGACGACATAGCTGCCGGCGTCCAGGTAGGGGCCGTAGAGTTCGCCCTTGGAAAGCGCGAAAATGGAGTCTTTGTTCGGGACCATGATCCGCGCCTTTCCTACATAGCCATTATAATAAGGCTGCGAGCTCCCGACCCGGCCGAAGAAGGCCTCGATATCATCGGCTTTTTTTAGATCGGGTTCGAGTTCGGTCAGCTGCTGTTTGATCCGCTGGCTATCCGCCGCATTGGGTCCGGCGTTGAAGGTGACATACGCAATACTGCGGCTTTCCTCCTGTTTGTACTGGTCAGGATGCTTATTAATATAATCCTGGATCTCGGCGTCGCTGATCTTCGCCGCGCTATCCGGAACCGAAAGATAAGGAGCGCTTACAAAAGAGATCGTTGCCAGCTGGCTGTTGTCCGAGTTGGTTTTTTCCAGCATCCACTTAGGCACATACGCGCTGTTGGCAAACAGGGCCGTATATTTTTCCCGCATCCGCATCTTGATGATCTGCGGGAGGGACTCTTCGAAAAACTTCCGCGCCATTTCATAACGGCTGTTGTCGGCATTCTTTTTCGGACCGGATTTATACAGGTTCCGCAGCTGGTTGATCTGGGCCGCGGCCGCCTGGACATCGAATACCCCGGTCTTGGGATCCGTAAAGGCCTGCTTGATATCCTGGATCGCGTTCTGACCGACCAGCATATCGTTCACTTCTTTGTCGGTCACCTGGATGCCGAGCGAAGAAATGTCATCATTAAGGAGTATGTCTTCGGTCAGCTGACGCCAAACCATATCACGCACATTCTGCAGCATCGCATCATTTACCTGGTAACCCCGGGCCTTGAGTTGGTCTTCCTGATCGGTCATCGCTTTCTCAAAATCCGTGAACTCGATCTTTTCTCCATTCACCGTTCCAACGACCGTGGAGCGATTTCCGAAAAGCCGGCTTCTCCCCACAAAAGCATCCATTAAAAGAAAGCCGACAAGGCTTAGAGCAATAAGACCAAAAACTAACCAGGCCGCTTTCTCGCGAATTTGCTGAATAATTGACATAACTTGGTAATCCCTTCTTTTCGAGGGGATGGCAAAAATAGGGTAAAATTGGTTATGAACAAATTGTGGAAAATCTTGTTAATTCAGCTTCCAATCAACGTTTTAACCGGCTTGCGCGCCCCTTCTGCCACACGTGAAACTTTCTGCGTGAAACTATAATCAACAAGGAGTTATGAATAACCCCTCAAACCCGTGGAAAAGCGGGTCCCGGAAGCTTCAGCATCCGGGGATAGATAGGCCGCAACTTTATTTGGATCGAACCGCGGGTCGTTTGCGGTGCAAAATTCCCCGGTTATTCCACAGCCGTTGACACAAGCGACCGCAAATAGTTTTCCGGAGGCGCTTTTCATCCACAGAAGTGGAAAAGCAGCGGAAACAGCGATCCAAACCGGAATGTGCGTTGTTAAAGGAATGTGGAATGCGGTGAATAAAGTGGTAATTTGCGATTTCGAACAGCAACGAAAAAAAGGTTATCCACGAATCCACCAGGATAATAGTAGTAGTTTATTTTTAAATAATAATTATTAATTAATACTATGGCAGATATTAACATAGGATCCGCAAAAGAGAAATTGGCCTCGAGGGGATTTTTGGATATCGCGGTTTCGCCGGAGCTGGATCTGTTCTTCGAGATCGAGAAACTGAAAAAGGAGAAGAACGCGGTCATCCTTGCACACTATTATCAAGAGTCCGATATTCAGGACGTCGCGGATTTTTTGGGCGATAGTCTGGCACTGGCGCAGGCGGCCGCAAAGACAGAGGCGGATCTGATCGTTTTCGCCGGTGTTCATTTTATGGCCGAGACGGCGAAGATCCTGAACCCGGACAAGAAGGTCGTGCTGCCGGATCTGAAGGCGGGTTGTTCCCTGGCCGATTCGGCGCCGGGTTATTTGTTTAAGGAGTTCAAGGAGAAGTATCCCGATTACCTGGTCATCTCTTATATCAATTGTTCGGCGGAGGTCAAAGCGCTCAGCGATATCATCTGTACCTCCTCAAACGCGGAAAAGATCATCCAAAGCGTTCCTGCCGATCAGAAGATCATTTTTGCGCCAGACCGGAACCTTGGGGCTTATCTGATAAAGAAGACGGGCCGCGACATGGTGTTGTGGAACGGAGCCTGCATGGTCCATGAAATTTTTAGCCTCGAGAAGATCACCAAATTGAAGATCAGACATCCACAGGCAAAGTTGATCGCTCACCCGGAATGTGAAGAGCCGATCCTCCGGATCGCTGACTTTATCGGTTCGACGACGGGTCTGTTGAATTATACCAAGAAGGACGACTCGAAGGAATATATCGTTGCGACTGAAACGGGCATCCTTCACCAGATGCAGCTGGCATCGCCTGGGAAGACCTTTATCCCCGCGCCACCCGATAACAACTGCGCCTGCAATGACTGCCCGCATATGAAGCTAAATACGCTTGAGAAGCTATATCTCTGCATGAAGTACGAGCAACCGGAATTGCTCATGGATGCGGATCTGATGGTCGCAGCCCGCAAACCCATAGAAAGAATGCT
>Ga0105239_10000629_pt1 | contig 50269 bp, 49 predicted proteins | sample KBSC44metaG_FD_92761 | JGI IMG/M metagenome (GOLD analysis project Ga0105239, IMG submission 92761) | Corn rhizosphere microbial communities from Kellogg Biological Station, Michigan, USA - KBS C4-4 metaG | ecosystem: Host-associated > Plants > Roots > Rhizosphere > Soil | place: Michigan, USA...
GATATATAGCAAAGACAGCATGCAGCGCAGGGGACGGCTGAATGGGTTTTTGAGAAACACGAAAGGGGGGGGGGGGTTGCCGCTTCCTTGATGACAAAGACTCACGAGGCTGAGATATGAGTGAGGTGAGATCTTAGGGTGTAGGCCCTAGGGTGTGTAGGGGCGAAACTTCGGATTATTGGTTGGTTATCAATCTCATGTGCGCTATGAGGCTGATCATGTCAATTCTCATACGGGGTGATGGATGAATCAGACCTCCATCCGGTCCTCATCCATTTCATATAGATATGTAGGAAATGCCATCTCTCGAATTCCTAATTTGGAGTTGCCCCTGGAGCTGTGGTCCTCCATCTCTCCCCTTCCACACCTTTCCTTTCCTTGCCTCGCTCGACTCACCTCCACCGTCGGGGTGGTCCAAACGCATACAGGGGAACATATCTGTTGGTTCCGAGAGTTCAGGTTCAAGTTCAGGCGTCTTCCTTCCCAGGGCTGTCTGAGGTTCCTCCCGTTTCTAAAATCGGTGGTTGAGGATCACCTTTCTCGGCTGTTTCGGCCGTCTCCGTCGTCTCCGTCTTCGCCGCTTGTGCATTCTCCTGCTCATGTGCCAAAACCGTGTTTGGGGCTGGCCTGCGCTCAGGCTGGCGTCGGTACATATCTCCAAAGCTAGGGCCCGAGACCGAGCAAAAGAGCTCCACATTCTGTATTGTGAAGGAGATATAATGCCCGAGGCATCCACTGTGCAAATCCGGGATCAATGTCAGGGCTGGGCCGAGTATGAAACAAGATAGGACGTTGAGGAAGCCCATTGATTGCCAGATCGCGGCACAGTGGCGGACTGAGCTGAGTTTGGAAGCTCCTGCAAGGCCCGCCGAGAAACTGAGTGGAGGAATTTCCCGCATCGAGAAGTCACGTAGCACATTGTGACTCTGGTGGGCAGTGGGCTTGGCATCGATGGTCTTTTCTTGGAACAGGAGAAGGCTTTTGGCCGAATCCGTAGCGTTGGTCAGCTGGGTCAAGCCGCCAACGATAGCCACCAGACCAGTGCTGATGGATGCCAGCAGGGCGTACGAGCCAAGCTGAGTATTCGTCGCATTGAACGTCTGAACGGAGGTCCATGGGGCCAATGCTGTAGCGAGACAAATGCCCAACAAGACAGCCACATTTGCGAGAGTCTTTTCGAGTGCAGACTCGGTCGCTTTCTCGTATGCCTTCAGCTCTGCGTCGCGTAGGGGCTTAACGAACCTGTCAAACATACTTGAGGTGATTACCCCAGCCTTGAGATGCGACCACCACCCATCGTTATCAGGGGGTGATAGCGTCGCAAGGGTTTTCTCTTTGTCAGTCCCCTGGGAGTTTGGTTCACATTCATCCAGCAACAGAAGTTGATAAATCTCTGAGCGTTCAGTCGTACCGAACAGTTCGAGGCTGAGGCGCGTCCAGATCGCATCAACTGCGGTTGCGAGGCGAAGACCGATGTAGTATTCAGGGTCTCCGGCAAGAAGCAAAGGGTCCTGAGGATCCATTTTCGCTATAATCGAAAAATCGCGGTTTTGAAAAAACAAAAATTTCTTGCAGATGATCGTCCAGCATGTCTGGAAAACCATGAGCGTGAAACTGTTGTAGAGCAGCTTTGTCGTACGGAATTGATGTCCGATATTCGCAGCCGCGTATACACCGACTAAGAACAAGCGCACTATACTGTCGGAAGTTACGTTTCTGGTCACAAAGCCATTATAAACTATTGTGTTGACAAACATGGTAATGACAAGCCAGAAGCTGACAGAATTCCATACCGCGATCTGGACAAGCCCCTTCACTACTGGTGAGAAAACCTTCATAGTAACATGGGATTCCTGTCCAGAGGGCTCGGATGTATCTGGGAAACCGCAAGGTGCTACATCTTCGATTTCGGCGAAGCCTAGAACCTTATGGTACGTCCTTGCTCCCGGGAGCCGTCCCTCGGACTCAACCAGGAAGGTCGTTGGTGCATAGAAGGTGACCAAGTCGAGACCATGGGAAGTCTGGCGGGGGAATGCATCCCCTGGTGGACCAAGGTAGCTCTTTGGCCAAGTTATTGACAGAATGGCGGCTATGTTATCCTCGAGGAATTTTGCCGGTAAAATGATTTCGTTCGAAAGTGTCGCGGTACATCTCATGAGGAGCCAGTAAGTTCCCACTGTTAGCAATAACATCAAAATACCAAGAGTAGTATTGACCTCCTTGCTGAGTTTGGCAGTCCAACTTGTTATAGCACTGCCACCAGCTGTAGATGAATCTGATGAATTTGCAGACCGCGAGTCGCGGGATATCTGGGTAGCAAGGTTATTTTCAACGTCAAGAAGTGGCCAGCATTCACCTAACGCGACCCAAGAAACCAGGAGGATCAAATGAACGATACCTAGATAGGGCTTCATATCGAAGTATTGTGAATTGAATGAAGGCTTCAAAAGTGAAGAGGTTGTTATAGGCAAGGGGGGAACCTCAACACGGTTCAGGTAGGCAAAAGATGAAACACAACTTGGTTAAAGCGGTGTTCAGCACATCATCCAGAGTACTCCGTAGGCAAGGGCAATATTGTCCAATTGTGGCTTTCTGCAGGCTTTCAGCTCTTCTGCACCTCGTGAACGGTGCATACCTCTAATTGGCCTCAGACAGTCGACGGAGTGGCATGCAGTCGAAAAGACACGAGTACTGGCTGCCTCGTACGGAGTTCAATTGCTGCTGGTAAATAGTGCGGCTGGACCAGTCGGTCCGGGGGCGCCAGGGAACGGCTCGTTGCGCCCCACTCTCGACCTTTGATTTACGAGGTTCACTTACGAGGTTCCCTTTAAAATTCGAAAGCAGTTGATGGCAACATCGCATTGATGATTGCTGTGATACAGCCCGACAAAATGTCTGGCTATCTTTTGCGAACGCCATACTCTAGGTTAGCTCGAAGCAATCCGATGTAAGAAACAACGCAACCGTACCTCTATTCTTAAGGTCGGTGCCGCGCCTTCTCCTCAGATGTCAGCCACGGTCTGATAGATGTGGTTGACTCTGCATTGGATATTTTGTGCCAAGTTATATCATGCTGGCCATGTGTATGACATCATGAATTCTGACATATAAGATTTCAGGGGGGAGCCAACGACTGAACTCTAACGTTGGAAAACTCGCATATGAAAAAGTAAAAAGTAATAGCTTCCAAAAGAGCGCAAGTGGTTCCGAATTCTCAAGATTGTCGTTCTTTTTCGATTGTGTGATGAAGAAGCGGCGTTCTGCTATATAGTGATGGTAGCAGTTGTAAGTGTCTCCTACAAAGGTGCTACTACTGGTGGATTGGATGCTTGTAACTCTGCACTGTGTTACGAGGAAGTTGTGTGTGTGGGCGAGTTGAGGGAGGCCTGCGGCTCAGGAACAATTCCACATCATGATTTATGTCACCATAAGATGCTTCCACAAACTCATCCATATAATTACGAAAAGCGGTGATGTATATTGACTGGACCTTGGCGCGAATCTGTAGGCTGTCATCAAAATCAATCAACAGGTCGGGGCGGATACGAGTGTATTGATTTCTGGTGGGATCTGTGCGCAACAAGAGAATTGCCGCAGGACAAGCGTACGCCTGTGAAGATGAACCCGCGATCCCGGCTACGAAGAGGTCATCCACTATGTGGAATAATTCCACCTGTATGAACAGCCCCTGATTCGTATTGTGATAGGGCTGGATGGTCTCATGGCGTGGGATGGCGTCCGGGCTTGAAAATTGGGTTCTGTGGTCTGGTCCAAAGTAGTTCGGGGATGGTGCAAATATACCTGTGAATGACTGCATCAAAAGGGGGCTCTGTTCAATGGTATGTGATGAAAGTGAAGGGCTGCTCCAGAGGAAGATAGACCGATCATCTGAAGACCTAATTATCTCTTCCTGCAATCGTACAAATGCCTTCGTGTTGCCCTCCCCATACAGTAATGGCATATTGACATTGAACAGACCAAGGAGGCAGTACGCAGAATCTTCCCCTCTCGTGCATTTTCGCGTGGACGTCCAGGACATTCTGGTTGCTATACTGGCGTCTGCACACATTTTAGGATCTCTCAGACACGTGACTGGGATTGTAGTGATCTCTGAAATCAGGTCGCCGAGATATTTGCGAGTTCCAATGAACTTCCAGTCCTGGGAAAGAAAATAAAAGCTCTGTGGTGCGATCAACTCCTGGAGTGTCCAACCTCGGGTAAACCAGCGACTCTTCCTGAAGTGCGAGGCAGAGTCGTTGATTTTGTCATGGGATGGGACATCGGCAAGGTAGGCATAACAGATAATGGCATCCTGGTACCAACGATACATCGAATTGATAGCCTCACTCAGTTCTGAGCTACTCCTTTTGTCAATACAGCAGGTGTCTATCCAAATATATTGGTGGCCCTGGCTATGAGCATATGCACAGGCGGATTGGATCTTTTGGTACCCTTTCTTCTGCTGACAATTGGAGGATGGTTTTCTCAGCTCCTTGAATGTCACCTCTTCAGATTCCCAAGTGTGAGACAGAATGGCATAGTTGGGAGTGTCGGTCTCGAAAAATTCGGCCAATTCAAGGGTGAGCGTGTTTAGGAGTCGCATCTTGAACCCTTCATGTGTGCAAAGATAGGATACCTATCTTGAGATCTGTTACCCCGCTGCATCAGGTGGGGAGATTCCACAACGAAACCCAATCAGACATTTTCATGTCGGGTATTGTGTTGAGATTGGAAGCCTGTCAAAGTAATACGTCAAAACAACGTCTGGATATGTACCAACCCGAGAGTTCCCTATCGTAAAACTCAATGTGTTCGAGCCTCTCCCCTACTCGTGATCGCTTGGCGTTGGCGGAACGGAAGAATGTTACAGCGAGAATGTTGCCATGACAACAATCCACCACTTTGAAATGGTGGCCCTCCGTGCTAAGGTTCACTAAGTAGTACTACCGACCCTACTAGTTCCTGGCTTCATCGTCAACTGAATCCACGGCACGTGAAATTCATGCAAGACTGCGACTTTCCTTACATCTGATTTCTGACTACATTCTTTCACCTCATTCCAACCTTGCAAAATCTCTTGAAAAAGGCCTTCTACCATCCTCCAAACCACTGAAAAGGCATTGAGTGTGTTCGAGACCGAGAGCCTTTGCAACTGCGGTGAGTGACGAGCCACCCATCAGTTGTGCACTGTCGCGCGCACTTTGACCATCGACTGACTATTGGAATGTATTCACACAGAACGGCGAGATCACAACAACCAGCATCCAGGGCGCCCTCTGCCTGCAACAACAGCCTTTGCTGGCTACATCAGCATCTTCTGCCTCCGCCAACGAACCCTCATCATGACTTCGTTGTTAACCACAATGTTCGTACCACTGACCTCTTCTCCGGCTGCACAGCCATTGCCACCCCATTGTACCCTCAAACAATCATCTTCTTGTGTCACCATCAACTCCTACACTTTTCTAGACAGCCCGGAGCCGTCATCTTTGAATTCATATTCCCCCACCTCTCGCGCTGAGCAACTTCTGCGTTCATCTGCGTTTGGTTCTCCTTCTCCTTCTTCCACCAAACCAATATCATCTTCTATTGACACTTCTTCACCCGTTAGCAATGCCCGCACTCGGGGCCAGTTCAAGCCACGAAGTGCCACCAAAGGAACGACCAGCTACCAACTGAGACAATTTGCCGAGGCAACATTGGGAAGCGGCAGTCTGAGAAAGGCAGTCAAGTTACCCGAGGGCGAAGATTTGAATGAGTGGCTGGCCGTGAATGGTAGGGACATTGGAGAACAGCACAATTTAAGAGACGCAGGCTGACTCAAGCATCTGTGTAGTTGTCGACTTCTACAACCAGATCAATCTTCTATATGGCTCCATCACCGAATTCTGCTCTCCACAGACATGCCCAGAGATGAAAGCCACTGATGAGTGAGCGAACGCCTCATGATTCCTCCTTTGAGTCGCACTCTGACCTCTTACCGCATAGATTCGAATATCTCTGGCAAGACGCCGCATCAGGCTACTCGAAACCAACCAAGATGCCCGCACCAGAATACATCGAACACTTGATGACCTGGGTGCAATCCAACATCGACAACGAATCTACCTTCCCATCACGCATTGGTGTTCCATTCCCCAAACACTTCCCATCCACCGTTCGCCAACTCTTCAAACGCCTCTACCGCGTCTACGCACACATCTACTGCCACCATTACCAGGTTATCGTTCACTTGGGTCTAGAACCACACTTGAACACCAGTTTTAAGCACTACGTCCTCTTCATCGACGAGCACGGCTTGGAGAAGGGCGGCGGTAAGGATTACTGGGGCCCATTGGGCGATCTGGTCGAGAGCATGTTGAAAAGCGAGTGATTGAATGGACGCACTGAATTCTTCATGATGAGCACATATGCAGGGTGTTAAATTCGGGAATGGGTTTTGCATTACGGGAACACCTACGGAATGTGATGGCAAATGAGTTATGGACGAGCCCGTGGATATGCCAAGGCTGGATAATAAGAACAACAGGCCCAGCAAGGCGAGGCTGGGCCGTGGCGTTTCTTTTACTGTATGAATAATGCTGAGATGCTGTGTTCTAGGGAGAGCAAGTTTGCATGGATGAAAGGAAGATGCCTCTTTGCATGATGACCCATGCTGAAATCGATCGAATTCACTTCCAATTGATCAAGTCAGCCACTATATTCAGCTACCTCACTCTCTATCCAGAAGCCACAAGAGACTAAAGGATTATCCGAGCACTGTTTGTAGACAGCTTCTCGACAGATTACTGATAGATAATGCTCCTGCGCCCTCAATGATCCACCAAATCACGTTACATCAGGTCATATCATCTCATCTCATATCATGTTACGTTGCTTCCTCCATCCCTGCCCTAGTGATCCATCGGAATAAAGAAATAACGAAAGACCTCCCCCCTTGCCTCTCCCGTTCGGCAAAAGCATCATAATGCCTCACTTTTCTCCCTCGTTTGCTTTCGCATCTGAATTTTCAATGAGGCGCGCCCCCCAAAAAGAAAATATGAAATTCGGGAGAACAATGAAATTGACCAAATGAAGGAACTCCGAGCTTCAGTGACCCATGGAGTTGCATTCGGCGACTGGCCTTCCTTTAGGCGTTACATCGTCGTCGCTTCACCTCACTTTCGCTTTTCTTCTGCTGTTGACGGTCGGGCTTACGCTGCTGGTATTCGTTCCTTCGAGTCACCATCGTCCACAGCATCGTCAGGGGAGTACAGCCTGATAAACTCCCCTAGCTTCGTGTATCCATTCTGTTGTGCCGTCATCCACGGTGTTCGACTCTCCGCGTCCGTAGCGTTTACATTCGCTCCTCGAGAGAGGAGAACTTTCGCGACCTCTTCAAATCCCGCTCCTGCTGCACAGGCTAGGGGCGACTGTCCATCTCGACCTTTCGCCTCGATGTCAGCACCAGCATCGAGGAGAGCCTTCACGATCATCCCATGGCCCCTGCTTGCCGCAAAGATCAGTGGTGTCTGTCCCCGTCCATCTCTTGCCTCTATATTCGCTCCTCGATTAAGGAGAATCTCAACCATCCTGTGATCTCCGCTTTCTACCGCCAAGGTGAGTGGTGCCAGTCCCAATGAAATACTTGCCTCTATATTCGCTCCTCCTTCAAGGAGAATCCTTACCATCCCGTGATTGCCCCCTCTTACTGCTGAGATGAGAGGCGTCTCAGTAAATGAATCATTAGCCGCTATACTAGCACCGGCTTCGAGGAGAAGTTTAACTACTCCTTCATGTTTGCACCGCACTGCCCGCAACAAAGGTGTGAATCCCTGGTCATCGAGGCAATCTTTGTCAGCACCTGCGTCAAGAAGAAGCTTCGTTATTTCTTCATCTCCACCCTGCGCCGCCCAATGTAAAGGCGTCTGCCCTGAATCATCAGCGATTGCTGTGAGGGCACCAGCATTGAGGAGCAGTGCCACTAGGTCTCTAGAGCCATTTTTTGCCGCTATTAACAACCCTGTCTCTCCGGTTTCAGTCGTTGAATTTATGTTAGCACCGTGAGATAATAATACTTTCGCCATTTCCCCGTCTGCTTCGCGTGTAGCGAAGTGTAAAGGTGCCATCGACCCTCGTGCTGCCGTGTCAGGGTCGGCGGCTCCAGCTTTCAGAAGAATGTCTGCCACCTGAAGATGCTGACGTGCAGCTGCAAGTGACAGAGGAGTGAATCCATTACGGGGTTCTTTTTGTTCGACAGGTACCCCTTCATCAAGGAGTGCCTTGACTGCCGGTGCGTGACCACTCTCCGTTGCCCAAAACAGTGGTGTTCGACCCGTGCAGTCAACGGCATTTGGATCGTACCCCTGTCTGCTCAATTCTAGAATTGCTTCGACGAGCCCAAAGTGTGCCGCAATGTGCAGACCCTGTAGCGCTGGGGTAGCCACCTGGAAGGGGGTATCCCAATCGTAATGAAGTAGCGTCTCAGAGGCAGCTTCTAGTTCGCCTTTGCTTCGGAGGAGAGTCAGAATCAAAGGCTCTAGCTCCTTGTAATGTGCACGAGAATGATTGCCCCAGTTTTCCGCTGCATATCTGTGGAAGGGGTGCCGATCCCACCGGTCTCTCCGTTCTTCATCTGAACGGCACGGGCCACTTTGGAACTCATTAGACAACAAGTAGGCGATACAAGTTTCCGCGATCTCTCGTTCGCCATTGGGCCACCAATATGAGGAATTCCGCTGCAAGTATTCATCGGTCGTATGGTGAGTCAAAAACACGATGGATGTCTCCTTCTCAACATCGATCAGCCCACAGCTTATCACGCCGATATTATCCATAGAAAGGGCTGGATCAACCTTCCCGTCCTGCGAAAGTGCATCTTTAATCTCCATTAGTTTCATTGGTCTCACCGCATTTGTTACAAGTTTTGCAACTGGCTCGAAAAGTTGCAGTTCAAAAAGTATGAGGTCACGGAAATCGATGAGGGCTCTCAGGAGCTGGTAATAGGCATCCTCCAAGTTTTGCGGCGTGAAATCACCAGCTGTGATTTCTTCAGTCAAAGATAACAGCCTTAGCAACTCCATGGCAAGCCGAACAAACAAGAAGCTGCACATACACTTAGCTCAACGATTTCTCATCTGCCATCGTGATTCACTTACCTCCCATTTGCGACAGTGATAACATCTGCCACAACATTCTCTTTGAACGATTTAGACGTGGCGCTCACATGAATGCCAGCTATTCGGTTCGCGGAGTACATCTTCATATCCTCGTCTTGCCAATCCTGGACGTACACCCTCGAAGCTCTTCCAAGCTCTTTATACTCGGCTCGTGAAGCCATGAAGAGCTTCAATCCAGTCCGTGCCTGGAGTTTCCAGATCTTTGATAAAACTTCAGAAGCACCTAGATGTTGATATTCGTCGAGGCCGTCGAAGACGATGAATGTTTGTGAACAATTCGCCATGAGGGAGCCTAGTGCGTCCACGAGGACGTCAACCCGTCGCTTTTGGCCCAACATCCCCTCCATTGAATTGCGCAGAGAGCCGAGGAACTCGCTTGATAGACTTGGTAGACTCTGTAACAATTGCCTCAGCAGACTTTTCAGAATATCCGGAACCTCTTGCCTATTGCGTTGTGAGACGTCGAAGTAGATGTAGGCCAACCCGGTGTTCTGTATATTTTCGTACCTCGCTTGAAGGTGACCAACAACCAGGGATGTAATGAATGTCTTCCCTGATCCCGGTGGGCCTAGACAGTAGAGAGTCTGGCTATCCCTACCAGCCCCATGCTGCCAATTCCGGAACGGAGACGAGTCTAGGAACAAGAGTCCAGTTCCCTCTTCCCTCCGACTGATGAGGTCCTTCTGGTACACTGAATAATCTAATGCTCCTGCAAGTAGATCGTAAAGTGCTTGCCTATGTAGATATGCGCGATCGCTTACCTGAGGTTGTGCTTGGGAAGGATCTGGTTCAGCAGGTAGCGCTCCTCCGCCGCCTCGCTTCCTCCGCCGCCTCGCTTCCTCCGCCGCCTCGCTTCCTCCGCCGCCTCGCTTCCTCCGCCGCCTCGGCTATCTCCATGTACATTCAAGCTATCGAATCCTAGCTGATGCTTCATTGAGTATTCGCCATCGATGACTCCATTAAGCCAAACTAATAAAGACGCGTCTTTTCCGGTTTCATAGCCTGTTTCGGTATCATCTTCTGCCAAGACAAAGTCAGGAGTACGATGAGTAATATCCTGAAGGGCCTGCCGTGTAAGTGATATGCCAGCCACGGGTAGATGTGAAGAATCTATCTCATTTTCGGGAAACGAAGGAGGTTCTCCCAGATCATCAGGGAAATCGTTTGTTGTTGACAAAGCGGGTAAATGGTGCCGTCTCTCTGCGATATGAGACTCGATCGAAGATTTCTTCTCAGAATCTGATTCAACATCTTCGTTGGGAGGCAGAGCGATCAGTGCGATACCTTCAAGGTGACGGGCGATATGTCTCTGGAGCTCATGTGTGTAAGGGAAATTTTGTAAGCATATAGGACAAGGCCGATTACTGGTTTTGGGTGTTGTCTCTCTTGCAGTAATAAGTTCTGGCGTCAAGAGCTTTGGAGCCTCGTCAGCATGATTGGAACGAATGTGCTCCTCGTAAAGGACCTGTTCCGGAAAGGTGGACTCATCGCAGAGGTTGCAATTCCAATTCCTCCGATGCATCCTCTGTTCATGCATATTCCAAGTTTGATAATCGTAGAACGTCTCATTTGCGTTGTCACAGTCCGGATACGTACACTGATATGGTTGCAAATCATAGCGGAGATGGTCCCTATAAACATTAGATTCAAGAGCAAGCCAGTTCGAAAAATTGAAATACCCCCCTCCAAGCGGACTCCTGTGTTGCTCTATACGGGCAGAGGAAGAAGCAGTAAGGGTACTCGAAGTTAGCTATCCTGTGTTTAACGTTTATTGGAGGAATTGGCCAGTGCACAACAAGCCTATCAGGTCCCCTTACTGATACGGTTGCTGCCCTCGAGGATTTGGACGACGTGGGCGTTTTGAGTTCGAATTGCTTTGGAATAGGAAGTTCAGAAGAGAGTTTTGACGAGGGTTGGTGGAAAATTGTTGACTGTTGGATGGTCGACTGATCGACGCTGTGAGGTATTGTGATATGCGGATTTACTGAAACTACGTTCGAAGGCTGATCTAGTTGTGGGATCGCATGGCGTGTAAATCGCTGGGATTTAAGTTTGTATCGCCTCCAGTAGTGAAATCGACGCCGCCGTGCGAGATTTCCCTTCAGAAAGCGGCGAACGAGACCCTCGTCCTCGTCGGACAATGGCTCCACGGAATCCTGGTTGGAGCCATCGTCTCCTGCCGCCTCCTTTCGCCATTGTCTGAACAAGTCGACGAGACCATTATACTCCCGCTCTTCTTTGAATTTGATGAAAGGATTCTTGAACTCGGGAGATATATGTCTGTACAAATCGATTTTCTGGATTGCAGGCACTTTACGGCTTGCCGGGTTGCGGATTTGGAGAGTTAAACCGGAAAGCTGGTCAATTATTGAATTAATCTCTCTGAGTAAAAGGGAACACTCCGTCTCAGGGTCACCGGCTTCAGAAGCGATACCACCAATGACTATATCCGCATCTGAATGTAGACTACCGGTATCGTCACGCCACGTATCAGTAACATGGCTAACAGAAGTCTGATCGTCATCTTCGTCGCTATCAATCAACCCGAAAGGGAGTCGGCTTCCGGATTCAATGTCATGGACTATTGCGCAATTCATCAGTAAATAGCCACAAGCGCTGGAAGTTTGCCCTCACTTCTCTGGACCGTGTTCCCAAGTGCTTCAAGAAGACTACTGGTGAAAGAAGTAATTTGATCATTGTCTCTCAGACGATGATCAAGCAACGAATGCGCAGGATTGAAGAGTCCAATATTGGATGACCAAATAATGAACCTATCCTTGGTAGCTTCGACCTCCGCAGCCTGATCCTCAGATAGCGACTTGGGGTTTCTGCTGCGAAGTGTGGACTGAAGCTTACGATACCACTGCAGAACGATCTGCCCTTCGTCGAACCAGTCTGTCCAGATGTTGGCGACAATAATATAAATATACTAAGGCCCGAAAAAGCACTAGAGATTTCTCTTTTGCTTGGCCGCAACACCAGACGTCTGAGTTCCAACCTGGCCCCCCTCATTCTTTGCAACTCCCAGCCTTACCAGAAATATGAATCTTGCCAACCACATTTGCGCAAGATGGTAACAGGAGTAGAGACAGCGGGCATCGTCCTCGCCGTTATTCCTCTGTTGATTAATGCGCTTGAATAATGGCACGCAGGAGTTGTTAAGACCAAACAAATCGCAGGGCTTCGGAAAAGGGACTGTGAAAGGCTGGCAGCAAAAATCAAGGGATTAGTTACCAAGCTGACCTGGCACGATGTACAGCTGAACATCAACTTGAAGACCCTTCTGATGATTGCGGACGATGAATTGGTCTTAGACGATCTACCACGAGATTTTAGGCATCATCTCTGGACGGGGTCATCCAGCACCGGCCTAGAGGGTTACCTCCGCCGTATTGGTGGAAACGAGGCAATAGCCGCATTCAAAGGAGTTATGGAGAGCTCAGAATCGCTGGTTAGGGACATCGCAGAGAAATTCCAACATGATAAACGGGATCCTCAGGTAATGAAAGCCCGTCCCTAGAGCATCGGAGCTGACTCGTACAGAGTGACAACCGAGACCTGAAGACACTGTATGACTTTCTCGCCCAGTTTCCTAGTCGAGGCGGCTTTAGCGGACGTTTCGGCTTCACACTCCATGAAAAGGAGATAGATCGATTGGCCGGCGAGTTGGAGAATATCTCGCGCTTAATCAGATCCTTTGTGGCCGATGCGGGACATTTGGACCAACTGATGGTACATTCAACATCCGAGAAGAGCTCCAAGCAGCTCAAGAAAATCACGAAACGGCTGTACAGCCGCCGAAGACAAGCATTTGCTCTCCATAGGGCATTTGAGACAGGCTGGCTACACAATTGCCAGCATACCGAACATAACACCCTTCTCCTTCTTCACCTGAACTCGCCAACAAACCCCACACCTCCCCCTGCCGAGTCAGAATTCCATGTCTTCTTTCAATGGTTCTGTGAGGCCGAACCGGAAGCTCGGTGGATAGACTCTGCAGTGGTCATGAACACCGACTCACTCGTTCTACCTGTTTCTTCGGGAGGACCAACGAGGTATGCTTCACCGATTTGCGACGATCAAATGAACAATGCTAACACTGCCAACTTTGAGCAGAGCAGCAAGGGTGACCCTGCCAGCAAACAGCACAGCCTGCGATGAAGTCACCGACATATGCCATCAAATCTGCCTCGCCCACGGCAGCAGCGCGGACATAAGATTCCACGTGTCTGATGATAGCCGACTGTACTGTGTGCAAGGCGCCGCTTCCCAAGCGCAAGCACAGAGACAGAAAGTCCGAATCCTGCCTCGCACTCCCTGCCTTCTAAGCCTGGACAGCTATCTCACCTCAAATCGACGCAAACTCCTCGACCGAAAACGTATTGAGCTGGCCATCAAGCTCGCGTGCTCGATCCTACAGTACAACGAGACGCCATGGTTCGCACAAGGCTGGCGGAAGGAGCATATCTACTTCTTCGAGGACCCCATGACAGGCGCAGCCATCGACGTGGACCACCCGCTGATTTCCAACCCATTCCCTTCCACTCCGGTCCCTACCCCAGCACCCGGCACCACCGCCCCACCACCACCGTCCACATCGATAGAACCACACGACACACTCCTCGACCTAGCCGTATTGCTGATGGAACTATACCACCGCACAACCCTCGAGGAATGGACGCGTTTGAACCACCCGGATGTGTCTCCCCAAAAGCTCGAAGACCCAGACTGGAAGCGTGTGTACGCGACCAAGTGGTACCGGGCCGCAATGCCACGAGACGCCGACTTTCGTGGCGTGGTCCACGTATGTCTAGCGCCGCACCCGCTTGATCAGTTCGAGTCGAGCTGGGAGGACGAGAATTTCCGCTGCGCCTTTTACGAGCATGTCGTTGCGCCTCTTCTGATTTTTAAGTAGCATGCGAGCTTTCCGCGTAAGCTTGGCTGTGTTTTTGGGTTATGGATCTGATCGTTGTGCGTCGAGCGTCGAGCGTTGTTTTATATACCAACCCCTTCTTCACCTATCCAGTTGGAGATCGACGATCGTGCAATTTGATTCACCATATATCCATCTCAGATGTCTCAGGACACAGATATATGATATGTATACCGGATTATAGCTGTCGGTGTCACTGTGGTTCATACACAAATACTAGTAATTCTCCTTGAAATGGAAGAATGGCCATTTCACGTGACTTAACCGTGCAGATCAATCCTCACGATGCCGTACGGAGTACTATGATCTCGAAAGCGAACAAAGGGGCCGAAAAGTGGAAGAAAGAACTTAAAGTATTCATGGCATCTTTTCTCATTTGCGGAGGCCAAAATACGTAAAGAAGTAGGTTCATATCGAGTCTGGTCAACAGCGTCGACGTGGGTCTAAAGTTTCCTGCTTAGGCCAACAGATTTTGCACCCACTTTGGCCCAGCACACCTCGTAATTCTTTTGATAGCATGGGTGTCCTGTATTTGCCCGAAGCTACTACACGTGTAGCTGAATGGCTCATAGACCATTGCATGGACCCAGCATTGCTCGAATGTGGTATTTTTGTGGGAAACTTTTCCATCAGATCCTTAGTATCCTTTCAAAGTAACGCTGGAAATCGCGGGGGGATAACCCTGACTCCAGGAGTGAAGTTTGAATCGAGGTAGAAGGCGAGACAGTTGTGTGGACTCAGCAAAAACTAATACCCACCTCTTCCTCTGTAAGCCCCACCGAAACCACCTCCACGCCATCCACCACGCATCACATCGTCACTATACATGCGGCCAGGACCACCACCTCGAAAGCCCCCTTGTCCACCATTGTAGGAGCCTCTCGAGGGAAGTGGACCAGGTGCAGCTCCTGCGCCAACACCATTGCCGTAATGTGAAGTGCGTGAGTTGTAGGATGATGGTCGATCATCTCGACGGTAGGAACCGCGCTCCTGGCGGCGGTCGTAGCGGTCGTGATCACGGTCCCTATTTCGGTCCCGTTCGCGGTCACGCTCTCTTTCGCGCTCATAGTCTCGCTCTCGATCTCTGTCTCGATCCCGGCGGGACTCACTTCTTCTCTCATCCTGTTGTTCTCCTTGCGAATCGTCGAACCCATAACGGCCATCTTGGAGGTCGGGTTCGGCACGTCGTGAGTCACGATCATGTCGATCATCGTAGGCGGTTGCAGACGGCTCATTGGCCATCTCGACGCCGTCCATGACATTATCATGGACAGGATCGGGAAGTGGATCTGATGGTGCTAACTCGGTAGAATCAATTAGATCTGGCTGCTTGACTTGAGGAGCAACGGTGGAGGAGGAATTTGAAGCCTTTAGCGATAACCTCAAGATTCTGCCATCAGCCTTCTGTTGGTCATAGGTAGAGATGACTCGGTCGGCAATGTATTTCTCTGTGAAGGTCATTTCCGCGACAACGGTGGGACTAGTAGAGACCAAGCGACACGATAGCAAGGCACTAGAACCCGTGCTGTCTAAGATCTCGTCTGCTAACGCAGATTCAATGTCGGCGGCTGTGGTGCCGGGAGCAAAATTGCGGGCTTCGACGACAAATGGGCCAGCCTTGCCCTTGATGCTTAAGCCTTGACCTGTTGTTCTTGTTTGGGTTGGGATAACGTTGGCCTGACCGGACTTCAGAGCGTTGGCGATGCGATTTGAACGAGCAGTCTGTGGTTTAGTGGACGACGGTCTCGAAGGAGGGTTGAAGGAGTTGTTTCTTGGGGAGCCCGTGCTGTTAACGGAGGAAGAACGCTGCAGAAAGTCAGTCAATACTTGGTTGCGCAACATATCCTGATCGCGACTGCGCATGCTGTACCTTTGTGATTCTGCTTGCGAGATCCGAAGGACGAGGGTTTAATCTGCCTGGATTTTTGTCTTTTTTCTTGCCAAAGATTTCATTGGCAAGAGCCTCATTTCTCTTCCTGCGATCTGGTTGTTGTCAGTGGCGGCACAGCCGTCGCGTAGTTCCAGGCCAAACTCACCAGCTGTAATGATGTCGTCAAAGCTGACTGCATTATTTGCTCGAGACATCTTTGGGAACTAATTAAAGGTAAGATGTCATGAATTAAGTGGATGCGAATGGGCAGGGAGGGAAGGGACAAAAGTTATCGATCTTTTGAGCAGCGGCGGCGACGAGGTCGGCGAAGATGGGGATGGTGCTGGGACCGGAACATAGGGACATGGGAAAGGGTGGGCTGTACCTTCCCTACTCCAAATTGAATTCCAATAAATAAAAAGGCTTGGCAGTCGCGATTCCCGCAGCGCCAATCTTCAACGCTCAATCTTCACCCAACACTGCCCGCCTACAGCTTCACCAGCAACACCCTTCACTCCCTTGTAGGAGCTCGTCTTACTCTCACCTCCCTCTGTTCAAAGAGCTACGTCCATCATGTCAACCGCACTTCGACCCGTCCTTCGCCCTCAATCTCTCCCCAGTCTCCCATCCTCCGCATTATCCTCAACAACCTATGTCTGCCAATCATGTCGACATGCACGTCTCCTGCGCCGTCCTAAACGACCATATACATTCACTCAACTAGTTACTCTTTCCGATGGTAGCGCCTTCACCGTGCGCACCACCTCCCCAGCACCCGTCTATCGGTCGACAAGAGATACCCGGAATGCTCCCCTATGGAACCCGAGCTCGAAAGAACTACTGTCGGTGGAGGACGATGAAGCCGGGCGCTTAGCAGGCTTCAGAGCTAGGTTCGGACGCAGCTTTGATGCTGCTTCGACTCCTTCAACAGCCACCGTGACAAAAGCCGAATCAGTTATCGAAGATCCGATTGAGACGGATCCCGTCAAAGCAGCAGTCGAAAGGCAAGTCGATGTGAAAAGTCCCTCAACCCAACCCCTCCCTGGGCTTGCTAGGCAGAAGGAGAGAGTCATCCAGTTTGAAGATGAAAAGAACGAGTTTGAGGAGGACGATATGAACCTGCTGGACATGATCAACTCCTTTGGTCGCCAAAAGGCACAGCAACCAAAACAACCGAATAAGGGGAAAGATGAAAAGAAATAGAGCACCGGGAACACTTCAAGTTTGTTCATTGTACCACATCATTATGTACATCATAGATACCACCAGCCCGGCGTCCTCAATTCAAAGGCCTTTTGGAAAATCTATGGGCCGAAGAGCCTTCATTGCCATTGAAAGAAATCCCAATAGCCTAGATTTGCTCTCTACTCGATGCAACATCCAATCCGCGTGGCCCGCTCTGGGTGGTAGTCTACACAAGTAGATTCAAATCATACCCGTGTAGTCCTTTTGACATCAACTCAGCAGGATCATTGCGCAGCTCGGCTGCAGCCTGTCATCAGACTGTTGTTTTTGCCTTTATTTCCTGTCTCGTCTCGGCATTTGAATGCTCCCTGTCCCGTAGCCTAGCACAGAAAATCTTGCTTTGACGCAAGAAATAAATATCGGCTGTCTGATATACAGCTATTACCTCCTCCCCAGGTCTGGAGTTGGCGATCCAAGGCATAGTAGCGGGAGGCAGCTCCCTTCGAATCTATTCCAATCTCTGTCTCTAACATTGAATTTCAAGGAGGATGAGACTTGGGCGAGTCTTCGAAGCAACACGAGAAGCCGAGATCAAGTCAGAGGTAGGATGGTCAGTAGCTCCCATTCCATCACCACCATTCAACACCCCCCAACCCAGCCTCCGCCATTGACGCCTATCAACATCATTAGAAACCAAAATTCGCATTTCAGCTGCAGACCAGCCTCACCTCGATAGAAAAGGGCACAGCGCGCTCCTGCACCGCATCGCTCCCAGCACTCTTGCTCGGGGCCTTGGGCGCTTGATCCTGCCACTTCTCCGACTCGACTCTGACATTCACAACTGTGCCAAGATCGAACCAGAGCTCCGATTCTTCCGTCCTCCATACCCAGGTTTTCTCGGCTTGATCGCTATGGGGTGAAAGTGATGATGAGCTTTGATGGTTCCACGAGACCATTGGGATTCTGGTATTGACTTACTATTCGCATCCTTCGAACAGCATCGTTTGAGGGACGAAGATGTCTTCGAAGAATTGGGTCGTAACTGCGTAGCTATATCAGAACAAGACATTTAAATGGGGCTCGTGACAAGGCTGACTTTGGATGCCCGCAGGGGTACAATACTGCACCGTCCCAGTAATAATCTCGCCCTTGAAAGGTCGGAACACTATCATGCGAAATTCCACTAGGTGCAGAAAAAAAGATAAAATAAATCAGTTCCGGAGTTTCCTTTCTCGCCCGGAAGGGACCATAACGAACCATTGACATTCGCATTCCCAGTCCCGTTCCCAATCAGCCCATCCGACGCCTTTAAGAGGTCGTACATGCAAATGCAAAGCCCGACTTTCTGCACGACCTGTTTCGCAAAGTAGAATGGAAAGATTAGTGACGCGGGAGGCGCATTTGGGTTCTAGAATCTCCAAACACGCACTTTGTTGGAGTATTTCTCGTTTATCCTGGCTTCGAGATCGTCTCGAGTGATCTTGTTATCGCGGAATCCATGGGGCGGGATTTGAACGAGATCGGATATCGTTGTCTATAAGGTCAGTGTGTATTCTAAACAGGTGAGGCCAGGCGCGCCAGTTGATGCGACCCACAAGAATAAACATGATTGTCAAGGGCCTTGAAGCGTTTCCAGATCTTGGGAATTTGAGAGGGTCTTGTCATGCATATTCTTGGTGGGCAATCAAAAATTTAAGGCTTCCTAACAAGAGCGATGCATTTCCAAGATTAATTCCGCTGTTGAGAAGGGCGAGCCGTGAATTCATTGTCTAGTACATAGGAGGAGGAGAATATTTGATGCCAAGATAAAACTTTAGCAGACGCTAGGCGGAAAACATATCCGACAGCCTTATGGCCCGGAGCACAAGGAGCTTCGTTCGCCCATCAACAACCTATTCAAAGGGTCCCGTTCTAATATATTCTATTCGTCATCACATATAATTACAGATACATTTTAACCGTGTGGCCAGAAGTTTGTCCACTCAACCGTAAGATACGCTCCAGTTGGCTGGGAGCGCAGCCCCGAAAACATCTCTGCGATCAGGTACAGCCTCGCCAGGATATACAAGACCAAGCCAATTGCATGGATCACACGATGGAATGCGAACCAATCGCCCACGCTCACTCGACCAGCTCTTGAGCGAAAGTAGCTCTCGGATTGGACGTGGCCGTACCAGATCTGAGGAAATAGTCGTTTTAGTAGGAAAGACACCACGGTGCTGGTAAGCCACGATGCCGGTATCGACACAGAGATTACTATGCTGCAGATTCGCCACAGCAGTCGCTCGATTGGAGTGGGGAAATGGAAATTCCAGGCGAGACAATGCAGGCCGCCGAAGAGGAGGCAGAAGAACACCGTGAGCAGACCCCAGAGGTTGATATGGTCGAGAACTGAGAGCACAGCGGTTGCAGACACGCTCGCTAGCGGGTATTTCTGGTAGCTGTAGGTTACAACTGAGACAGGGTTTGCCTGGATATGCTTGCTGGGGTCGTCGTCAAACATGCCACGAAGTTCCACTGGTTCGGGTTGAATGCGGAGAGGGATAGGCTCGCTAACATCCATCGGTTTGCTCCACCAGAAGATGGCGATAAGCATTGCACAAGGGATGTACGCAAGAGTAGCGATTTCTATCGTGGTGATGGGTAGATGTTGGATGGCCCGGGCGATGCATTGGGCCATCAGATATAGAGCCTGTATGAGGGCGACGGCCTTCACCAGCGAGTCGGCCTTGCCTTTGTCTTTTATGACAGCCTTTTCTGGTATATCGTCGGGATCCAGGAGGCCATCTGTGATAAGAGCCAGAATGGTATCTGGACTCAGCCAACCATTCTCCCAATTCGACTTGCTCCCGTTAGATGCCATGGTAAATCCGCCCATGCCAGCGAAGAACGAATGCATCATCGTCCATACTCCTCTACTGACACGCGGTGTGGAGAGGTACCGCGTTGTGAGTTGACGAGCGTGCGTGTACTCAGACCAAGAGATGAAGACGATCACCTCGGGTGCAAAAGCGGCGATGAGCAAGCATATCGTCTTGTCCAGTAGCCTCTGAATTGTGGATGAGCGTGGAATGGCGATATTTGGATGTACTATGGTCCAACAACAGATGAAGATGGTGAAGAGACAGGAGATGATGATATCGAATGTTCCTCGAGTATCTGGCTGAGACACCCAGCCTACCTCTGAGGTTTCTTGACCCATGGTCCATTGCCTTTTGAATTCAACATAACAGGAGGGAGTTCCGTGTGTTACATATATATTTCGTTGCGACAAGCTTCGATATTGAACTCTGTCAGCAAACAACATGAACAGGTGTTCCTGCGAGGTTGTGTGGTGCCCTTATGATGACCCTGAGATTGAGCTAGGCATGTGGCGGAGTAAACTGGGGCGGCTCTGAGCCAACCAGCGCGACAAGGCGCGTCCCAAGGTGAGAGTAAATTTACGGCGAACCCGGCCCTACCTAGTGGTTCATTTATTGCAAATATCGTATCAACGGCCAGGAACCTTTAGAACATTCCACCCCGTAATGTACTCTCCGTCTCAAAAGAGATTTCAAAACAAGGGCTGTGGCGAACGAAATGTGACAAGGCTGAGTGGGGATGATCCTGGCCTCGTCCGGGTAGACTGCCTAACGTAGATGGTTAGTTAAATCATCTAGAAGTCAGTTAGAATTTTAGGCAAGGCTGCCGCCCGTGGCCGTCCCTATCCTTGCCTGACGTCGCCTCGGATCAAAAAAGTTGCCCACAGGACATTCTTCGAGCGCATCCGCTTCAAGTTTGTTCCAACATTTATACTTACCGGCATTCAGCCTTCTTTTCGATATGACTCCATAGTATAGAGCCAGCCTTGGTTCCAACCCATCATACAGTCGTACAGCGATGTCGAACCAGCCGTTTGCCTTTCCTCCACCTCCACCTCCGCCGCCGAGACAGACTGGGAGCGTAGGTTCTCAGCAGAGCACCGGATATAACAATGGACGTGGTGCCTACAGAGGCGGTGGAAATTCCCATCGAGGCCACAGCCGGGGCGGTCGTGGAGGTGCCTTCTCAGATCGCCAGCAGAACAACCAATGGCAAGCACAAAATGCATCAACAAGACCTCATTCACAATATTCGCCTCGAGGAAACTCTTACATGAATCCTGCTCAAAAGCGAAATCATGCCACTGCATTCACACAGCCAAATGCTCGTCGCCCGCGACCTACTGCGCCACCTGCAGTCCCAAGTTTTAACGCCTCACTCGCTCATCTACTTCCCGTCAAGCTATCGGGAAATCCTCCACTTCACTCCCGTCCTTCTCAACAATCGACCTTCAATAAGCCTCCAGCACAGCCTAAAAAGAACCTCCTTGGCCTCACGCCATCTCATCCAGATGACTCCTCATCATCCTCGGAAGACGAAGACGAAGAGGCTCGCCTGTCTAGTAACCTGGACCCATCCACCTCCCACGCAGCAGTTCCAGGCCTAGCATTCTCATATAAAGGCCAGCTCTCGTCCTTACGGACCGCAGCAGAGATCCATGCGTGGATAGCCGAGCGGAAGAAACGATTCCCGACGGTTGCGAAAGCAGAAGCAGCCAAGAAGGAGAGAGAAGAAAAGAAACGGAAATGGGAGCAGGAGAAGGCTGAGAGGCTGAAAAGGCGGGAAGATGAGATGGCCAAGAAAAGAGCCGCGAGGCAAGCTGAGCACATGCGGAAGTCTACCGTAGGGGCCAGAGCTAGAGATTCGGTAGCGCAGAGATCTATCGTCGCGAAGGAGACGAACGAAACGGTGGACCCAGATGAGACATCCTCTTCAGGATCCTCGGCTTCAGACAGCGACGATGACTCCGAGTCTCATTCGTCATCCTCCGACGATGATACCGCTCCAGAGACTCTGAGCACCAAGGATCCAAGCCTCGTCACCAACTCATTGTCAGCCCAAACTGTCAAACCACCCAAAAATCTCCGCCCCTGTCGCAGTTTCATGAAGTATAAACGCTGCCATTATGGCTCCAGTTGTCGCTTCTCACACGATCTGACTGGTACTCAAGGGCAGAAGAAAGGCGCTGCCGCTACTGGAAAGGACCACAAAGGCAAAAATAACGGGGCTAACGACCTCAAACCAGTGCGAAGGAAAGGCCTGTATCAGGTCATGGTTGAGAAGGAAGAGGAAGAAGCGCGCAGAAAAGTCGCGGCGATGATACTCCGGTTGGGCGAGCAGGGCCTACTTGAAGACCCTTCATCGTCAAATGCTTCCTGAAATGATTTGTGTCAGGTAGGGGATAATGAACTGATTGGAATACCAGGCTTCCACTTAATAGGGGTATGAACGACTCATTTCTCGCTGGGAATATATCGACGTAGCGACGCCTGCATTGCCCCTCTCTGGCCCCATACTATATAATATTTACATTACCCATATTGTGATACTGATACTATACATACAACATTCATCACCCATTTCCAATATCCCCTCCAACCCCCTAACCCTCATGGCCCCCCAAGCACCCTTACAATCCACTCCCCTGCGTCCTTCGCCTCCATCAACCCGAGCGGGCCCTTTCCCATCGCCAGCGGGAAACAATGCATTTGATTCTCCCAGACCAACCACCTGCCCCGCACGCCACAGCGCTCACACTTCCGCATGAACAGCAGCGCATCTGGAGCCAGCACATCATGCGTACCGACGACACCGTCCACGCGCACGCGGTTCCTCACCAGCGCTTGGAACACATCGTCGCTGTTCAGCAGTGGCGAGAGCTGTGCATCTGTCACACGCGCTGGGCGCGGCCCGTCGGCCACTTCGGAGAGGTGTTTCGAGTTGGCTGTGGGAGATGCCCAGGCGCGCGCCACGCGGGATGTTAGGGAGATGGTGAGTACCGGGTCGAGTTTGTCGGCGCCGTGCATCGCCGGGTTCACGTTGCGGAGGTCTACGGCGGGAGAGATTGCGAGGATCGACTTAAGAGGGAAATCTGGGGTGGTAGATGTGGTGGTGGGTTCGAGAGGGTGATAGTTCTCCACGGCCCAGAACCCCAGCGAGAGCGCGATATTCCCCCCGCTGCTATCGCCCATCAGCGTTACTTTATCATGGTTCGTATCCGCAGAGTGAAGGGCTGCAGAGAGCCATTTCTGCAAGATTGGGAGAGATTTCTCGGCCGGGGAATTCGGTGCAAGGGGGTACGAGACTAGGGTAATTTCTGGGATGAGGTTGTCACATGAAGGAGAGGACGACGACGACGACGACGAGTGCCGCTGAGAGAGATTCTTGGACAGCGTGCTGAGGAGGAGCCAGTGTTGACTTGATGGTGGCGATTGGAAGCCGCCGCCGTTGAAGTAGTAGATGCGATGTCGAGGCCGCCTGTCACCACTAGCACTGCGAGAGTTTGTCTCGTTCGCTGGAGAGGATGGCGACGTTGGGTCCGATGTCGAGGTCCCCTTTGCTACCATGGGAGCTGGGCCAGAAACACTCGCATTCTGGCTCGCGCATTTCGGACAGAAGGTATACTCCCAGACCCCCTCAAATGAGGACTCGACGATATCAACTCCATTCCGATTCTTTGGCGCCGACAATCGCGGCGACCCTTCTGGAAGCGGCTTCCCAGGGCGCACAAGGTTAGGTCGCAGGGGTCGGATGAGTGTGCGTATCGCTCGGTATAGCAAGCTGATGTCCGAGCGAGTGTCGATTTCTATCGACGCGGTGGAGGAGGAGGATGTTGTTGTCTCATTAGGCGCGGCTCTCTGAGGGGTTCGCTGGATCTGGGCAGGAGACATGTCCTCTCGCTTCTGCATCTGCAAGAGAACAAAGAGGTTCCCTTTCTTTCTGGATCACGCTTCTCACCGAGCACTCGGTGCTTCGCTTCTAGCTTCTAGCTTCCCGATGGAAGGAGTATATGTCCCAAATAACGAAGTCAAGCAGTCGTGTATTTCCCTCTATGAATTGACACCTAAGCTGGTGCGCCAACAGTCGCAATTATCCAAAAACAGTGCTGTTTAACACCGTTGATCGAGACGTGTTGCAACAAAGTCGAGCCTCGGTGAAGGTGGGAGGTATCAAGCAACACTACTTCTGAATAGCAGCAACTGGTAAATAGATCCCCTGAATATGACTGTTTCCCTCCCTCCATACGCTTTAGAGCTCAGTCGATCGAGCTCTTAATAAACAAATGTGCAATGTATCAGCAAAACCAATTCAGGAACCTTCTATACAAATAATACAAGTAGATGCAGGCCTAGGTAGGTTGGAATTCAAGCTGCAACGACTTTGTTGTTGTTGAGCACAGCACAGAAGTCTATGACGTCGGGGCTGGCGTGGCGTCTTACATGCTGGGGTCGTGCCGGTGCCGATCTGGGATTGGCAAGGAGACCAGTCGATCACCGAGATCGAGATCGGCTTGGGGAACTTGTCGAGCACAACAGGGTTTCAAGGAAGGAAGAACTTGATGGCTAAGAAATCAAGTGAAATAGCCGATATGGCTTTCTAGCTATTGTAGTAAAGCTCTACCATTAGGACTAACTAACTATGCACGGGCATCAAAGATTCAGGAACATTCCCTCAAGCCTGCTCCCTCACGTTACCCCATCCTCCACATCTCACTGGTTGCCATGAAGATTCGTGATACATCAAGGCCATCCATCCATCATCTTCTTCACTCGCAAGTTGCATCCACACTTTTCCCAAACTCCCATTTGACGTAAGAGCAAGCCAGTATAAAGGAGTGTGGAAACCAGCACCTAGAATCAGCCATTTCAGGTCTGCAGGTGAAGGCACATCGATAGCCGAAAGACAGTTTCAAGACGAACTCCGACGACGACGAATAGTCTAGTCTGCAGGACTCGGTCTCGCGAACTTACTGTGACGGCGTCAGGTTATTCCTGTTCCAGGATTCCATGGCAGCAACTCTCTGCGTTGGTTGAGGCGCTGGTGCTCGCTGCTGCACGTTGGTGGATATTCCAGATGCTACGCTTCGAGCGAGGCTGCTACCTAGGAAGCCACCCACTGGTGAAGGAGATATCCAGCTAGGTCGAGCGAGGCGTCTCTGCGTCGCTGAATCTGGGCTGTGGCCTCGCTTATCCCGCATGAGCAACGGGCGTAGGTTCGTGTCCTCATTGAAATTTGTCTGGGGCTCCGCTGGGCGGGAAGTCCAAGGTCGTTTGCCTGGTGGTGTTGGTTGGGTGTAGAGTGGCGAGGCTTTGGCTGTGGCGCTATGGGCAACCGGGAACAATGGGCGAGAGTTGTCATACTGGGGTCGGAGGCGAGGTCGGAGCGGTCTTTCGGCTGGCTTCTTGGGCATCTCGTTGTCCGGAGTTTGTATTGGTCTAGCCTGGGATGCTCCAGCTGGAGTCGGCGAGGCAGTTGTCGCAGTTGAAGGTATTCCTGCTCGATTTTCATTGCTGGTATCCATTCTCCCATGTTGCTGTCGGGGATTGAGGCTCAGAGAATGTCGTGTTCGAGGGGTTCTGACAGGCGGCGAAGAATCTACACGTGTAGTATCAGGAGCCCCAGGAGCTTGCGGATTTGTCCTTGTGCTTAAAGTCGCAGGAGGAACAACAGGGGCTGGCTGATTTTGCTGAATCCCATTAGTATTCTCTGGAGGATTGGATCCGGCCGCAGTCCTTAGTCGCCTCGGAATTGGCACGATTTGGGCATCTAGGAAACGCCGCACTGTTCGACGAGGTACGTTGTCGCCATCTGCGGGGGGTTGCCGACGATGTCGATTTGCCCCTGATCTGCAAGGACAACCAGTGGTGTAAGAATCACGCCTGGAACCACAGTCGTAGCAGAAGTCAATGCCACACTCACACGACATGTGAGAGCAACCGTCGATGCGTTCCACCAAATTTCGGCAATTTGGACACTGCTTCCACCGCTTGGTGTGAGCGAGTTTCCGATCTTCCTGCGTCATGAGATCTTCGATTTCCTTGCAATCAGTTTGGCTGACACCAAGATGTTCAACAGCACTCTGTTTACATTCTGTGCAGGTTCTAGTGTCACATTCAGTGCACTGGATGAATTTTCCTTCCTTGCTGTTGACCCTTGTTTGCTCGAAATAGTGGCTGCAAGTTTTGTTCGCACAGTAGATCGGATTTCGGTTCCCAAACTCCTCAGCTATTGTGACATAACGTATAAGAATGTCTTCGTCCAAATGGCTTTGTACCGCTTCAACATCGATAGGGCCACAGCACTTCGGGGGCCATGAACCTTTATTCACAATCCCAATGCGAACCAGTCGGTTGATGCATTCTCGGCAGTATGCATGGCCACAGGTTATGAATATTGGCTCTGTCAAGTCTTCACGACATGCCTGGCAGTAAACCTGCCGTTTATTTGGCTCATTCCAATCTGGAGGCAACGGTGGCGACACTCTGCCACCTCGAGACGCCGGTCCGTCAAACGGTGGTGGTTCTAGAAAGGATGTAGGATCGTGTGGTCCCAATCGAACTATGTCGCCATCACGATTGATCGCTAGTCTATCCGCTTCAAGCAATTCGGGAAAAAGGACGGGTTGACCAAACTCAAATGGAGATGGAGCGCGGGACCTCTCAGCTGGAAACGTTGCTTCCTGCTGACCAAGGTTAACAGTGACAGAGTCCCCTCCACCTGTTGGAGGAGTAACTGATGGGCTTTCAGTTGCGTGTGTACTGTCAATATCCATGATATCAACCTCTGTGTGATTCTCTCGCAGCTGAGATGTTTGGGGATTCTGCAGGGGCACGGGTTGTGTTGTATCAAGAACTTCCACATCGAACAATGTCACTGAATCAGAGACTCCAGTTAACATATTAATGTACTGCTGAACTGAAACATCGTTGAAAATAGGCTTCGGGGGACCGACTCTTCGTAGAATGACGGCAGATATCTTGGGAGGAAAGCTGACCGGTGTCACAGGGGCCCCCGGGTCTGCCTGAGAGGCTGAGATTGTCGTACTAGTGAATTCAGACATGATGGCTTAGTGGCATCCGGAGCTAGAGGGGTGGATGTGAAGTTGGAATTGGATGTTGGATCAGGTTGCCAAACAACTCCTGAAAAAAGGTGGGGTTATCAGCAAGCTCAAAGGTGTGCGATCACTTGATAGGTGAATGCCAACTCATGAGAGGGGTTCTCGGGCGCAGGCAGTCCGGTTTTCAACGCCCGAAATGGGTACAGCCTTGCCAGATGGACCTTAGGTGAGTCTGCAGTTCGGCTTTCGTCTCTTTCGACAAGACAAGATGAGAGAGCGGTTGGGAAGAATGGGGAGAGCAGGAACAGGGAGAGGACTGAAATCAAATAGACATGTGAAAGACGAAGCAGCGCTGAGGTATAAGTGAACTCGTTGAAAGTGTTGCAGTGGTGGGCTGGTGACTTGGTGAGAGCCTTGGCTGCCTGGCGTCAGGCTGAAATCTGAATGGCGGAACCCGACACAAGTACCTGTAGGATCGCAAAAGGCAGCCGCTTGTGCCACTGCCTGGCATCGTTTCCGAGTAGACCAGTCAGAATCGCAACTGGGAGTTCGGCTGGCATTGGCCCTTCTGATGCTGGATTCACTCCCCAATATCTACGTTCCAAACCCGCCTCTGCCTGCCTGGAGGATGAACAAGAGTTTTTGTTGGAGGGGTGGAGGACATGTCAGCTGGAATCTCATCTACATTTTGACTCACATCATTCAGGTTAAAGCATACGAGTGACTCGCAAGCTTCAAGCAGGCTGATCTGCCTTGCTATCTCAGTATAGAGGACCAGGTATCATCGTCGTTACTGGTTAACCTGACGCTGCATACATACCTAATAGGTAGCACGGCCCTCGGAGCCGCCTTTACTTATTTTAGCAAACTAGAGTTGTCTGACGCGAATGTCTTATCAAATTGGCCGGCTTATCTCAGCTTCTGCAGCGTCAGACAAGTGGTATTTCGGTCAAGCTTTCTCAGCCGTCGGTCCCAACTTTCTGTGCGAGATCGTTGCTTCATTCAAACCTCTCCCTTCGATCGTGGAAACCCAGTTCCTGGCACGAAGATGAAGCAGCCTGTGTCAGCCGACAAATCGCTGATTGATGATTGATGATTTTCCTAGTTTGATGGTCAGTGGATGGCAATCAGCAATAGTAATCATCTTTGTCCAGGCCCACGAACAATTGTCTGCAGGTATTGTGCGACGGAAGGTTTGCAAAACAAACAAAACAAAACATTCACGACAATGATTGCTCTTCAATTCACAGCCTTATGCGGGAGAATTGGCCAAAGGGGGGTTTTCAGGCTCACTCACCGCCCTGGAGATTGAAATGCCTCTCTCAAAGCTCATTCCTGCCTACTTAATGGTTCTATTCTAACCGATCTTCCCCCAAACTTGATCCCAGTAGGTCGTCCTCAGGCCAAGGAAATTCACTTTAGAGGACGTCTTCAAGGTCCAGGACCATTCAAACTGCATCGATTAACCCAAACCACGAAAGGACTGCAGCTTACAACTGCCCCTTCATGAGCAGCAAGTGAGGAAAGGTCCGCTCCAACAGCATGAAGGAGGCGAAATCAGGACAGCACGCACCTAGCCTACCAGTGGCAGGGGAGTCAATTGGTTCGAAGGATGGGGTCCACCAGACATTTTCAAATTGCGAAACGGGTAATCTAACCAACGCCACGCTTCCGGGCCCGATTGATCCAAGAGTTGTCGATGTACGTGACACAGAGGGCTTGAATAAGAAGCGAGTCGAGTTAATCGACGAGGGGACCATCGGTAACGTTGCAACACTCAGTGCCGGCGAAATTGCGAAAGATAGGAAGGAATATGAGGTGAAGGATGTTCGGATTGTGCGAGTTGAAAAGAAGTAAGCCTTGGCCGACTCCATCATATCTTTTGAAGTATTTTCCTGACAATCGTCGCGCGAGTGACAGGATCACATTCTCTACTCCGAACTCCAACTGGGGAGGACCTCTAGGCAAGCAAGAGCCTGCGTCATCAGATGGCATTATGCAAGGAGTTGATGATCTTGAAGCAGCAGACGATGCGCCCGATCAGAGCCCTTTCAACTTTGCATGCGCATTTGGTTTTACAGGAAGGTTCGAAGCACCACCTGCACCTCCACGTACCAGAAGTGCCTTCCTCACTACAATGGAATGCGAAATTGTCAAAATCGGTGTGCTTCAGTCCGGGATGCAAGTATATCAAGGAGAAATCAACAGCCGCAAGTACCACACATTCAGCACTCGATTCCTGGTCGATCAGAATACCGCCATAATAATGACTCTTTCTCAACTCGATGAGATCATTCGGTACATCAAGAGAACTCAGCAGAAGGTCCAGGCTATCCCAGATGGCGATGGAATGATGGATGAGAAGGCTTTGATGGAGTTTCAGCAAGCGCAGTCATGGGTAGCCAGAACACGTGCCATTCTGGTCCACTCGCATGTCTTCTACAAAATCAACTTCGTGCTTCCGGGCCAGAAGCTCCATTAGCTCCACGATGGGTGTGGATTGGAATGATACCTACCTCGGTAGGCACTGAGTCTGGAGGCGAGAGCAGCTTGTGTCGGAATGAGAAGTGAGAAGAGGTCTTCTATGGCAAGTGAGAGAGAGATATGGGAAGGAGGAGCTCACTGATTCAACACTACTGACGCTGATAAGGTGTATGCCTCCTTATACAAGGCATCTAAGGAGGTATGCGGGCAGGTCCTACCTCGCTAGTAAGCATCTCAGATATCACAAGTAGTGCTCCGTACAAGGCGTCAAAGCCTGGTCTTTCCCTTCTCTGATTCACATTATATCCGTGCTGACAGACCTTCATCATCTCCAGCCTGGCTGGCCACAGCCAACCCTTGGTATGGAAGCCGCTCAGCATCGGCGTTGTCGGTGTTTGGCCATGACAAGCTTGTTCTTCCTCGCTGCCCTTCCCTTCTTCTCTCTTCAGAGCCATCTGCTGTGCCTCGAAACGGACGCTTGCCCTTTGCCAATCTCGGCCGGTTAGGCGGCAATGCTTGCCAAGAATAATATCCTGCAGGCTTGATAGGTGAGCAGCCCTTTCATCCTTCACCACGGTACCCATCGTTCCAAACGAACCAAACAAGCCATGACGACGTTTCAATCAGCTGATAAGCGATCTCACCTCTGGTCATCCCAATCACACCAACGATTTGCGTCCTACCGCTGATTATGCATAAGCAAAGCCTACTATGACTGCCTGTGGTCTGTTCAGTGTCTACGGGGCTCCTTAAGCAGAATCGAACCGGCTTCAAGAGCCAGAGATTCTTTCCAGGCCTGTCATATCGAGCGATGGATCGCCACCATTCCCACCCAGGGGCTCGTGGAGGGGTAGTGGCCATCAGAAGATGGGTCCAAACCCCTAGAAAGTCAAATGGTGGAAGGTGGCGTTGCCAAATAAAGCCTCCCTCCTCAAGGACCCTTGTGCCTGGCATCGGCCTCCGTGCGGAGCGAATCAGGATTCCCTTCAGGCCTCGAAAGTCAACCAAAAACGACAAAATAAATAAAAATGAGGGGTGTTAGAAGGCGTCCATGATGATGATCAAACGGGGGACCATCCTGCAGCTGATGCACAGCATCAGACAAGCCTGGTTTCACATGCGTGTGCTTCTTTTGTCCTGCAATCAATGCCGATGTCAACCTTGATTGTCCGTCTTCACCGCTAGATGGCTGTCCGAGGACCGTGGGTCGGGTTCATGCAGACAACCACAATATCAACATTGGAAATGCCCCTCATTGACCTCCGGCCAAAAGCTAGAGAAGCCCCAGGACGGCACCTTGCTCAATACAGCGGCCCGTCACTTTCCGTCACGCACTCTAATTCGATATTAAGATGAATCGGTGAAGATGACCCCACCATGATTGGATCGACGTGACAACGACGTGGCCTTTAACTTCAAGCGCTGTGGAGACATGGGGCTCGCGAGCATGATGGTGCAATACCAGGATGCCGATTCTGGATTCCTGGCGTGAGAAGGAGATGAAGGAGGGACAGTCTGGCATGGAGGGGTCGAGCATCGAGGGGCACGTCAACCCGGTCGGGAAGCCCTTGTTATATAAACAACACGTTCGACTCTGGCACGACCATTTCCTTTCTCTCCTCCTCAAGCTAAACCGTCATAGAAACTTCATTTCATCTACAAATCTTTTAACAAACCTTTTCATCTACACACATTTCTCAACATGGCTGACGAGGCAACCAAGGCAAAGCTCCGTGCCAAGTTCGACAAGCTCGGACCTGCTGATTTCCAGGCCGCTGCTGGCAGCAAGGACGTCCTCGCCGACAAGGTCGCCGCTGCCTACGGTATCTCCAAGGAGGAGGCCCTCAAGCAAGTTGAGGAGGCTTTCGCCTAAGCGACAAGCCCATCCTGAGAATGTCCTCGACCTAGGACACCGCCAGACCATCGTCATCAATACCTCGAGACCACCCCTATCAATTTCCCTGAGACCAACAACGGCACAATAAGAATCTAGAGCACTACAGATTTCCAAAACCAGCAAAGGATTCCAACCTGAAAAGAAGTTGTGGTAGATTGATGTCAGGAATATCGATCGAGGAGTGTGTTTGGATGTGATGACAATGTGTTTGAGCAGGGTGTTTGAAAACTAGCATGTTCACTGCTACATTTGACAACGGTTCATAGCGAAGGGATTTTTCTGGATATACCAACATCTAAGCACTTTTGACCCAAGGAACACTCTTGTCTCGTTGACTTTCCCCCCCCTTTTTGTGAAGCACGACCGAGAACCGCTCGACACTGTTGTCGGTTTCGCTCCAAGCCCCTCGTCTCGCGTGCCGTGCATGTTTGTTGTCAATGCTGAGAACCCCTCATGTTCATGCTGTCTACCCCTCACTCCCTCTCCCCCTTGCTGATGCCCAAACAAACCAACATGCCATGCCATGCCATGCCATGCCTTGCCCCCGCGGCGCCTGTCAAAACCGCATCTGCGGTAACGTAGCACAAAACCTGCCCTGCCCTGCCCTGCCCTGCCCTGCCCTGCAATGCAATGCGGAACAGAGGCACGTCGAACCTCAGCTTCGGAACTACCTGGCCCCGAGGCTCCGAGGCTCCCCTCATCCAGAAAGAGGGACATTGAGTCGACGGGACAGACACCAAGAGTCTATCAAGATCAAGGAAAATCCAACGTTTTCGTAGCATAGATAAGTATCTAGAAGATTCCATGTTTCCAAACAAATTCAATGACTCTAATAATATATTCCACTTAGTCATTACATACTCCGTACACACCCGCTAAGATAAGATGCTCAAGGTTTTGCCCCTGGGAAAGTGGTCCGTGGGTGGCACAGGGGGGACCCAGATACTACTTACGGAGTATAATAATACTATCCTGACCGTGGCTGGAATTATCTGTATCGAAACTCTGCGAAAAGTTATTATGTACTTAGTTCAGGAGGGGGGGGCACGGGGGTCCAACTCACTCACTAAGTAGCTAAGTCAGTAAACTTGTTAGAAGGACCCTCGGGGGCTCGATTAACTAAAGTAAGTATAACTCGGTCGTATCTAATATTTATTGGGGGTCCATGCCTAATTTAATTAATGGGGGGCAACATTTGGTCCTCCCACCATGGATGTGACCTGAACTTCAAAGGCTGAACCGCCCCCGTACGCCATTACGACTTGGAGATAGATGAAGTCTTGGTTTTCGATTTTCGATAATAGAGGTCTAGCTAGTGTTTGTGGGATGATTAATAGTGGTCTGGGAATGACAAGGAGGTCCAGAGTGGAGTAACAACTACAAGGCACATATTCTATATAGGCGGAGTTGTGATGAATGAAGGCCACGGAGTATGTCTAAGTACAATATCGGACTTCGTATTCACGTGCAATCTGGGTCCTTTGGACTTTTACCTGCCTTCCTCGCAGGAAAGAGGGGGGGACCACATGAGTTGACTGCCTAGATAGTTGACTCGGAGTGCCTACAGAGGGGAGACTGCAGACTCCAGACTCCAGACTCCAGACAGGGCCGTGGAGTTCCTCTCCTCTTCCTCTTCCTCGTCCTCTAACTAAGTCAGTCACCGAGTAGCCCATGCTGTCGTATATAGCAATAGCAGACAACGACATCGACCCCGGTCTTGACTTACAGGACGCCATTTCCTGATGACCTGCCCTGCAGCTCACCCTCCCTCGGATGTAGGCTAGAGCCAGCCACTTCTCCATAACATGAAAGCGACATACTTCCTCCAACTCAGCTCTTTTGCATCTAGCACGTTTAAGAACTGGTGTGGACCACCCGCGCTGAAACGACAACTTAGGCACGAAAATGGTTGGACGTTGTCGCTACACCAGCTACCGTCTGAATGATTGGTCAAAAAGTTATGGGACTTTCTGCCTTGCCCGGTCAAGTATGACCCCAAAATGTCGAATGGCTGGTAACGATACTTCCAATCCATTCCTGACTGGCAGCGGGCGCATATTTTATTTCTTCGTTGGTCCCCATGAGCTCTGAAATTCTCCGATGAAAGGCCTTGAGAGAGATGAGTCACCGCTTGGATATATGCGAATTGTGTGCATTCTTCTGGTTCGCCTGTGGAATGCTTTGCATACTCATTTCTCAGCTCACCCTCGATATCAACGCCAGCTGACAATAATCCATCACACCAGATACCCCAGGCGACAGGGGATAAAGCCAGATCAAAGGGCGTCATGCCGCCATCGTCAGCAAGTAAAGGGTCGCAGCCGTGAGACGTGATAAGCTGAGCAATTAGAGAGCTGAGATCTCGGCGAGTGGCCTTTTCCATACGGTTGTTGTTGCAAGCACTCACTTCGTACATGATATGGTGCAAGATGCCCCGCTGGTTGTTGTCGACTTTCAATGGGTTCGCGCCTATCTCAAGCAGTTTTTTAACTAGTGGAACATAAAAGTGGGGTGTCGAATTCCTGGTGATGGAGAGGATGGGACTCAGACCAAATCGGTTTACTTGGTCAATATCCACTCCCTCCTGCAACGCAGCATTAAACACAAGGTCGACCGCTCCAAGGATGTCCCAAGAGTCATCGCGAGCTCTGTGGAGAGCAAGATGCATAGTAGTTGTCGAGGAAGTTCCCACAACCTGGCCTGTGTCGTTTACATACCTTACAAGCCTTGCGGGTTCCATGCCGCAAACATCCAATAGTTTCCTTGTTGTATCCAAGAACGTACCGAGATCTGGGCTAGGAAGGTGTTTGGGCTTCTTTCCTGACCATACGAGCTCCAAAAAGCAGATCAGCGCACTCCCACCTTCCGAGTCACAGTCAAAAGGATCGGCGCCTTCCCGGAGGAGTAGTTCAATCAGTTCGTGGTCGTAGTAGAATATTGCGTACTACATCATACTAAGCGCACATCTGACGATATAGTTACCACACTTACCCACATCAGCGACCTGCCATACTCATCACGATCATTGGGATGCGCGGTACGATCTGTGAAGGCCTGCTGCACGCTCTGGATATCTCGATCGCCGATGTGATCGAAGATCGGAGCTTTGCATGGTTGAATAACGAAGCTCGAGATCATCGGAGCGAGTCCTGGAATTATTGACGCGGTAACGCCTCGTATCGTCAATCGTGGGTGTGGCAGGAATAACAGTCGAGTTGCAATTGAAGGATGCTCATTGGCATCGATGGATTTTTGTTGGGTCACGCAGACCCGGACTTTCCCAATGGGCAAATTGAGCAGGATTTCCATTTCAGCAGCCCTGCTCGGTTGCTTCAATTGCGACCCTCGTTCACGATGAAAGGAGGGATCAACCGGTCGCTTGCCTGTTAATTGCCACTGTACGATTATCGGTTGCGTCGGCCTGCGTCGTTGTAGAGTTTTCGATCTTGTCAGTTTATGTGACAACTCTTCCATTGCTAGCTGAGAAGTGTCCTTTAGCATGCGTTGTAGCCCGTTGATAATTAGTCTCAACATAGAGTGATATCGATGAGATTTGTTGGCTATTAATTTCTCGAGGTGCTCACAGAGGAAGCCGAGGGCCGTGTTTATTTGCACCCCCGATCCGTCTAGAACGATCGTCTCTGTCGAGTGCTTGAGTACACTTAATTGTTGAAGTTCTTCTTGCATTTTTCTTACATTCTCTTCGAGATGTTCGAGGCTGCGCTGATCTAAGGATTGTATGCGTTCGGGTTGCATATTACTCAGGCTTTCTTCGCAGATTAGTAGTGTATCGTTTTGAATGTGTGCCCAGAGTAGCTAACTTACTTCTGGAACGCCTGTTAATGGCTTCTCGAAGCCGTTCAAGCGCGTGAATTTTCCCCTCGCCATACAGAACCGGCAGGAATACGTTGAAGATGCCCATCAGGCAGTATGCTTGATCCTCTTCTTTCGTGGTATTTCTGTTCTTTGTCCACAACATTCGTTCGTTGTCGCTAAACTGAGACAGGTTTCCTTGGAAAGCATCAACGGGGATACCGGTGATTTCATGGATTTGCCGTTCTAGCGAGCTTTTATCACCAAGTCGCTTGCAGTCTCGAGAAAAAAATTCGACTGAGCGTGGAGCAAGGAGCTCCTGAAGCGTCCAGCCTCGCGTGAACCATCGGCTTTGTCCAAAACTGCGTGGCCGCAGGAGTTGAGAAGACTGAGAGTGTTTGCCTGCTGACACATCAGATAGGTAGACGTAACATTTTGCAGCTTCCCGATACCAACGAAACATCGAGTTAATCGCCTCCGAGAGCTCGGCGCTACTTGACTTGTCGATGCAGCAGGTATCTATCCAGAAATATCGAAGGCCATCAGCTGCTGCCTGGTCCGCGCAGAACTGTATCTTCCTCCATCCTGCCTTGCTCTTGCCTGTGCCAGCCTCGACGTCTCGAAAGCTAACCTCTTCGTTATTGTCTGTCAACCAGGTGTGAGAAAGGATCGCATAAGCTTGGTCTTCTTCGTTAGTAATTTCACAAAAGACGAGGCCGCCATCGAGTTGGCGCTTCAAGAGGCGTGTCGGGGACATGATGAGCGGACTGGGCGCGTTTATCACGGAGACGCTATTCGGTTAGCTCGTTAAGCATCTTCATCTTTAGCATGTGAACGAAGAAAGCCCTCTCATGACGAGAAGTCGAAAAGTCTGCTTGTTCAAATCAAAGACTGCGGACACGATCAGGCTGACGATGGCGGCATGCACCAGAGGCCGAATATCACGTGCTAGACATTTCGTTTTTTTGATGACATTATGGTCGACAGCTCTCTGCATGGGGCAATCAGCCACAGCATGGCATAGAGCGCGATAAAGGAGCATAGCGAATGCTTCCCGACATTATAACAGGTGCTGGCCAAAAAATTGAACTGCGACTAGGGAGCGCAATAATAGACACAGTTTATGATAGGGACTGCCTGATCTGATGGAAATTGCACGTCAGCATTATTATTGATTGATGTGCTTGCATCTTGGCACAAGAACCCACTTCAAATGACACTTGTTCCCAAAAAAGTATAACGGCAATGTTGAAATTGTTGCCCCAAGGCCGCCCCATTATTTTTCGACATATAAGAACCCGAGCTTAACTATATAATAAGTGAAGTATATAATATACCAGACTTAGACTCTCAACGAGTTGAAAAATGTCTGCACCAGCTCAACAGGACAAAGATTTTGCACATCTCGGTACCAAGGGCACAGGCGCAGAGTGTCGGGTGGTTTAGTTTGTAATTATATCATGCATTTCCATATCCTAGGCCCCCCGTTTCTAAATCACATGTGTACGGGCTATAGTACTTTTGGCACTAGTAGTCCATTCCAAAAAGATACAAATACAGAAGATACAAGATGGAGGAGGAGGAGGAGGAGGAGAAAGAGGGAAGGCGTGAGGATGCTCAAGGTCGGGTGCATTCCTGCACGACGGTCTGGCCTGGATCCGACGCTCCCAAATATCCTGGCTGACTGGGTCCTTCGATATTTTGTCGCCTGGGCGTTCTCAGTTTGAGCATGTCCTTTCGATTGAGCGTATTGCTAGCTGGGTGGGTACTTAGATAGTTGGACAATCCTTCGCCCTTTCGAATTCCCTCGTCAATTTTAGTCTTCCGCTCATAGTAAACATATAGATAAAGAAACCACCATCCGATGCGATTCATAATCAAGCTCGACAACGGCTGCAACCAAGACCACACCTTCATCCAGCCACCAGAATAACGAAAAAGGATGGGAGGTCCGGTCGACAAACCTGGTGGGGACTGAAATGCAGGAAAATTTTCTCGCCTCAAACTTCCTCTTCATCGTCCAAGCCGTCACCGAGCAATTCGTCGTCTTCGACGACTTGAGAGTAATCCTGGGTTCGGCTTGCAAAGGCATCTCTGGAGCGATATGGCGCGCCGTATCCACCAGCGCCGGAGCCCCTGCCGACTCCGAACCTGCCACCGGAGCCACCGCCGCCAGAGCCAACAGGCATGTATCCCCTTGCGCTGCGCCAGAGGCTCATAACGAGCAGAGGAGTGGCTTTTGCGACGGCCACCACGCCGCTGATGATGGCTACAGGGATGGTGATCCAGAGTGGATCGCCTGAGCCTGAAGACGCACCGCCGATACCCTCACCCAGACGGATCTGGCCGAAGTGGCCAAAGCCTTGTTGTTGCCATCTCGTGAAGACCCAATAGCCAACACCAGCAGCCGCAGCCAAGGGGATGAAAATCGCGAAAAATAGTGCCGCTCCGCCGATGCCATGTTTCTTCTCGTACTCGTCTTCGTGGCCGGGACAAGGCTGGCTTTCGAGCTTGTCAAGCTCTCTCCCACCTGAGCACGTTGTCAGAGGAATTCGTCGGTATCCCGTCGGGTAGTAGAATTCGATTTGCTTAGGATTGTCTCGACAGTTTTGTATGTGGTCCGGTGGCTCCATGCCTGGCACGAGTTGGCAGCTTCCATCAGCATTGAGCTCGTAGTTGTAATCGCACTCGAAATCTTGGCGAGTGCAAGTGCAGTTTTGGGCGATGCTGTGAAGATGGTCGATGATCTTGCCGTTGTAGCAATCCGCATCCGTTCGCTTGCGGTGATATTGAGCTACATGACCAAAGAGGCAATTGGAGTCCTGCATCGGGTGCTTTGGCTCCCATAGGGAGTAATCACCGTTGACAGGGTTGACCTCATCTAGCTCACATTGGCGTTGACGTTCTTTGAGAGAGCTAAAGTCGACGTTGACAGTGAAGATCCCCCGTTTGGCACCAGTTCCAATTTCACGACCCCAAAGAAGGAAGTTCCTTGAATTGTCTGATGGCAAAGTGGTGATGGCATCGATTTGCATATCGACACTAGGGGAAAATTCGAATTCCTTCCACGTGTCTCCCTCATCGAGAGAATAATACAAGACCTTGGTAGGCTTGGATTCTTCAACTATGACAATAATACTGCCTTGATCGCCATACTCCCAGATGTAGCTTCCCTTCTTCACAGACTTCCAAGTTATACCAGCGTCGCGAGTAATAAATGTGTCTGTTGCAGCATCATCTTTCCGTAATAGGTAGTCACCGACATTGCCGACAGCCATCATCAATCCGACGGCACTTGGACTGGAGAATGTTGCTGACTTATCAGCTCGCTCGGTATAGCTATGGATGTGCAATGCGCATTTTTCAGTGGCTTTATTGGCTTCACCAACGCACTTGTAGTCATTACCCAAAGCATCTGTCTTTGGTGGTGGCATCAAGGACCATTCCGCTCCATCATTGTGGGTGATCATGGATTTGAGCTTCTTTTTCACACCATCCTTTGTTTCGCCAATGTTGGAGACAACGTTGACCATGGCGACACCCTCAAGGCCTTGCATCTTCTCAAAGTCGACATAACCTTCTGTGTCTCGATTGACGGCGTTAATCGTGAGAACATACGAGGTGCCATTGCTGTTAGATTTGATGATCGTGCCGTACTCGCGATCTGGTGCCGTGCTGACCGTGACATGGAGGAAGACCGCGTGCGTGGAGCTATCAAGCACGGTATACGCTTGTTGGTGAGCGACTTGGAAGTTCTTTGGGAATTGTGCTGGGGCAAAAGTCCTTCCATCGACACTTGCGTCGACTCTCAAGCCTTGCTTATCCTCCGCCTTCGCTGCGACAATGATGAATTCCGACATTGTAGCAAAATCCAAGATGTCAGCGAAGTGGACATTCGAATCACCAAAGAAATTCTCACTGGACAGCAGCCTCAAGTTCTTGTCTGGGTTTTCGTCTTCATACTGTTCACAGTAGATAAGTTGTTCCGCATTGCTTCGGCCTTCCCTTGTGATAAATTCACACTTTCGAGCATATCTGACAAGGGTTTGCCAATTGTCACCTCGATCCTTTGAGTAGAAGACATTGGTATGGTCATCCTTCCCGACGGCCCCAGACCAGAGCAGCCAGTCTTTGTAATCCGGATGGAATCTGACCGTCGGCAATCGCAGATTACTAGGTCTTTCAGGTGCTTCGAACTTGTCGAACCGAACTCCACGATCAATGGTGTAGTGGACGGTTTTGGAACCTGTAAGGAAGAAGACAATATCATGTTGATGCGGATTTGGAGCGATAGAAGTGATCGGCTCATTCTTTAGGATTGGATTCCAGGTTTTGCCATGATCACTGGACAGGAAGATATCCTGCTCACTTGTTCGCATGACAATGGTTTCATCGTTTCCCCTTGATGTGTCAGATCTTTCGAGATAATACCATTCCGAGAACCGTTGGGCATCAAAATTCGTCTTTTCGACGGCAATGTCTCCAGAGATAGGCTTTTGCACCGTGTCCGTGCATGGGCGGTCGATTTCTTTGTCAAGTTCTTCACCACCTTTTCGTGTGCATTCGTCACCAGGTATCAATCGCCAGCCAGATGGGCCGAGGAAAGTACCCTTTCCATCTTTACATTCTCCCTTTGGAACAGCGATGGTCGCTGCTGGATTACATTTTGTGCGGTCATCTGGATCCCTGACAAAGTTGTAGTCGCACTCAAAATCGGCAATTGAACAGACGCAAGGTTCGAATTCAGGCACAGGGTCCTTGAATTCCTCATCAATGAAGCACTCGGCATCGGCTTTGCGCCTGGTGAAAAACTGCTTATGTCCCATGACACAAGTAGGCTTGCCGTCTTCATCCACACGAGCAGGCCACCGTTCAAAGTCCTTATCCTTGCAAGCACGCTCATGCAAGCCTTCGAAGTCGATCTTAAAAATGTGCCACTCTGTCTTGGAACCCGATCCATGAGTGCCCATCAGGAGGAACTTGAGTGTCGTAGAGTCCGGGACAGTTGTGAGAAATTTGGCACGGATCTTTGTCTCCAGATCAGCTTTCTTCCAGTGCTTCCCGTGATCGATTGAATACATAAGATGGCTGGTGGCATCTTCATCGTAGACAGCCACGATTACACCTCCCTGATTACCAAATTCATAGAGATGAGCACCGTCCAGCCCTTCATACCAGGTGACACCGGCATCATCAGAGATGTAGAGGTCGCCGTCATCGTAAGGCTTGAGATATTTCCCAGTGTTCCCCACACCCATGACAATACCCGGGGCTGGGCTGGAAAACATCCTCCCACCCTGTCGAGCATCGGTTACAGAGTGGAGGTGGAGGTCATCCTTTCCGGCCTTGAGAGGCTGGAACGTTCTACCATCATCGAAACTGATCTGGGATTTGATTTTCTTCTCCGCCACGATGGAAGCCTCGACCTCCTTGTAGTTATCCACGACGTTGACAAGGACAATACCCTGAATGGTTTGAACCTTTTCAAAATCCACCTGTCCATAGATATTTCTATTTGTATGATCAATGTTTCGCGTGAAGTATGTTCCATTCGAGTTCGAGGTGAAGAGGTAGCCCATGGGATTGGAAGGTCTTGAGCCGAGAACATCGACCTGCATGCTATAGTTTGTGCTTTCCAAAATTGTGTATGCATCCTCATCAACACGATGTTGCCCAAATTCAGCCCGGTGCCATTGCGATGCGTCCTTGGTGACATACAAAGCCAGCTCATCGGTCCCTTCGGATTTTGAAGCAGCAACCACGTAACCCTTGACAGCAGCCATGCTAATTATGCCTGTGACAGCGCGGCCGCCATCCAATTGTGGTTCGATGGCTTTTGACTTGAAGTAATCATCAGAAACCAGCAGTCGGTTGTCTTTGGGCCAGGGGGAGTAGAGGCCTTCGACAATGCAGAAGATCCGGTCATCCACCTTAGCAGCGATGTCTTCGGCGAAGCCAGGGGTGCTCACGGCCCACTGACAACCTCTGGTCTGACTGCCCATTTTCTGGACGGTTTTGAAGTCGTCGTCAGTGTACATAGCAAGCTCGGTACATGCCAGGCCCACGCATACTTCTCCGTTCCAGATAACTCGTTTGGCATCTCGACCATGGAAACTCAGCGGGTTGTTGCGGAACAGTGCGAGGCCAGCACCCGAGTTGAACTTCCTCCATGTTTCTCCCCGATCTGTGGTCATCCAATGGTCGTGGCCTAGTCCGAGAATGTATGCGCGTGTATGGTCCCAAGGATGCGGCCAGAGATCGAAGGCACTGCCAGACTGGCCTGAATCGTTGACTTCCTTCCAGGTCTCACCAGCATCGTCACTGCGGTAGATTGAGTTTGTCTCTTTATTATGGCCGAGGATGACGTTGGAATCATCAAAGTAGAAGAGGCTTTCTAGGGGGTCATCGAATTTCGTAGAGGTGATGGTCGGGCCATCTTTCTTTGCGCAGGCAGGCTGCGGATTGAGGAGAAGGAGTAGGGCGAGCGACGAGGCGAGAGCGCGACGACAAAAGGACCGGATTATCATGATCAACTAACACATCGAGTGCGAAGGCGAACAATGCCCGCTTGAAAAAGAATCGAAAGGAGATACTGGGGAGAGGGAATGAGATGCAGTGGAATAATGAATGAACAGATTGTTCCTTTTTTGATGAGAACGAAACCGAGTTGCCTAGTTGGTAAATACTCGTCAACCTGGATTAGCAGTAGCAAGTGAGCACCAATACCTGGCGAGCACGGAGAAGCTTTGCCAGGCTGGCTTACTTTTTACACTTTGGGGGCACCTCCTCGCAGGCTCTCACATGCGTATCAGATTCACGGCCCCGAGTCACCCACCCAGTCACGACCTCGCTAAAGTTAGCACCTCAGTGCCCGCAGCACCGCCAGAGGGATGACGAATTATGCAACTTGTTTCAGGGCTTTATTCATAATTATTCTCGACTGGATGATAAAGGATCGTACACTCGGTGGAATATCATTGCCCTTTCATGCTTTGATAGATATTTACAACGAGATTCGATCCTTCAAAGAGCATGTGCTACATGTTTATAATTTCTCATCTTTGGGTCTTGTCACTCAACGTGGCCATTGACAAATGCTGTACTCCGTAGATACTTGGTTTCTCATTGATTACTACCCAGCTAAGTGGCCCTGGCATCCCTGTCGTTCAAACCTGGATACCCCCTTGAACTGGGGCTCCTGGCTACCTGGAAACGGGTATGCCCTCATTGACATCATCCAAAACACGCTTGCTCAATATATAGATGCCTTCAATACTGATACAATCCCAGTAGATATCCAATGTCCCATCGTTCGCTCTGATCGCTCTGAAAACTCAATAAACTAATATCACCGCCTACCATACTCCGTCTTTCACTGGCTTTCATTTCAGCTTGAACTTCCGGAAAAATCTCTTTACTTTGGATTCTTCCGTCGGGAGAGTGTCCCAGATGGACAACGGATTGCCGTCCAAATTCAGCTGCGGTCTCTCCAACGGGATCTGATTGATCTTGAAATGGGTCGGTGAGGGTAATGGAGGTATTTCTTCCGGTGCTCGGAGATCCGGTCGGGTGAGCGTCATGTGGAGGGTCATCTCACGGTCTTTTGTGTTACCCCGTGCATAAGACTCGGTCTTCCGACGCAAAGAGAAGGGTCGCAGACTTCCATTGGTCTCCATACTATTCTTGTGAACAGGTCGGTGCATATGGAAGACGGGGTCATCAGGTGTTCTGGGGTCGTAAAGAGTGTCAGGTTCCTCTGCATCGTCTCCTTCATCTCCAGACAACTCAGGAGTGTCATCATGGAAGAAGGTACGATTGGTGTCTTGGGCGGGATGCGGGCTTGTCATTGGCCTCGCTGGAAGACGTTGATTCTTCCCTTTCACGGAAGGAAACCCGAATTCAACGGCTTCATCAAATTTTTGTGGCGATGCTAGATAGAGCCGAAGCTTCAACCTCGCAGCTGGGTCCTGGTAGTGGGTCGCTCGGGGATCAATCGACGATAACGACGCTTGAGACCTAATGTGTTTGGCGGAGAATGAGGGCGAGCGGTTGATAGATCCTGAGGTAGGCACGGCGGGGGTAGCTGGTGGTGGTTCAGCCGCTAATGCTAGAGGAGGTGGTGGTCGAGATGATGATGTAGAACTGCGTCCCCGTCGAATGGACAGACTTGATAACGAGGTTTTCCGCTTTTTGGGAGCTTGTCTAAAGTCTGAAAATGAAGCTGTTCGTCGTGCAGTCTGTGCGATTGCCTCGTGGTAATCATCAAGCCTCAAATCCATGTCTGTTTCATCGTCCAGCCACCGAAAGCCATCTATTGAGTAATCGCCCATATCGAGGGCGGAATCTAATTTGTCTTGACAATCGTAGTCCAAGTCCTCGGAGTCGACCACAGTCTGATCGTCTGAGATGCGCCGCTCCTGGGAAACGAGTAGAGTCGGGTGCCAACTGCGTCGGCGTAAAGTCTCGTCGGCGGCGTCAAGGATGACACTCTGGTTGCTCCGTGCATACAGCTTGCACTCCTCCTTTGAAAAGAGCTTGCGCTGCGCTGCCGGCGACAGAGAGGCGAACCAGATGGCAGTGGAAGCGTTGATGGGGAGGCTACAGCGACGGTTCCTCGTCCGCAGGCGCAGGAAGGTTCGGTTCAACAGCAAATTCGGCTCTCGGCGAGGAGGAAGAGAGCTAGAAGTTGAGGAAGAATGTGAGTTGGATCGAAGATGGTTCGGGGAGAGGATAGACAGGCGAGAAGGAGGAGAAGGCGAGAGGCTGCTGGTACCATCTTGTGCCAATCTGAGACGTTCTAAGCTGCTAAAATACTGGTGCAACAGACATGTTAGCTGGATGGGACCTGCAGAATAAGCGATCGAGACAGATGCCAACGGTCGCGGACAGAGTGGGATAGGATGGGATGGGATGGGCTTGGACAGGCTAGGATGATGGTGAGTGAAGGACCACAGGAGGATGACTGGAGGGATAGGGACGACCGAAGCAAGGCAATCATGGCCTAACCTAGGAGGACCGTGCCGAATCCAGGGGTAACAATAGGTGTGGCGTTGCCCAGAAGGGAAGTGAGCGGCAAGCCTAACCTTGAATCCTCCAAGCAAATCGCTCCTCCTCCCCCTCCTATCCAACGGCGCACAATTCACTGAGCCAACTGGGCCAACTGGGGTCAATGGGGCAAAAACTGGAGAGGGAAATTGTCGAGAATGGGAAAAGATGTGCACCGACTCCAGTGCCGCAGGGCCTAACTTTGCTGATCATCCATCAGTGCAGGATGATAGCCTGTCAGCCAGGCGTCTGGCGTCTTCACCGAGCCAGGGGAGCCGAAGGTCAATGTCTTGGGCATGGGCAACAAGCGAAAGTAGACAGACACACGCACAGACAGAGAATCATACTGAGGACTCGTATGTACTTACTTTTCGACGCAGTGCAGGTGGTAGGGATTCATAGTCCGGATTGGAGATGGACTGTCGATGTGAATTCCGCATCTTGATGGTAGCTGGATTCCCAGGTGTCCAGGTTTCGGGCTTGGTCACCAATACACATGCAGAGGCAATTGCCCTGAGGAGCGTTAGAGCCGCAGTAGTATTCCTCAGGCTGTTGGTCTCTGGTACATTGAGCGGAGTCAGTGGCTCTTCAGGCACGGATTGCGTTGCTCCCCTTGGCATGCGTTGGTGCTCCAGGATCCGATGCTCACTTGCAGAATGGTTGATAGGAGGACGGGCTACGGAGTAGTCGAAATTCGTAATAGTGCCTTTGGGTGAATATCCGGATAATCAGACGGAGCTGACGGATGGGTTTCAGAATGTCCCCGTACTCGCAGTGATATCAGTGCTGGTGTTGTTGTGGCCTGTGGCTGTGGGTGCTCTGTGGGTGCTGGGTGGGTGCTGGGTGGGTGTGGGATTCGTAAGCACGTCCAGGTCATATGTATTAGTGGGCTCTGTGCAGGCCTGAAGAGAGGAGCTTGTGGTGGGCGGTCAAGTACTCGTACTCGCAGGAATATACAGTGCGTAGCGAATGGATTCTGTTGTTGACACCTGGATTCGATGCTGTGGTGTTGACCGCGTATTCCGTAGGGCGTACTCCGTACTCCGTACTGTACCAGGTACAAACCTCGTCTATCAGTAGGCGAAGGAGTACACTGATAAAAGAGTTGTGAACAATACTCTAAGCCGTACTCCGCTCCGCGTCAATTAGGAAACGAATTACTCGTTTGTAGTATAGTACGTAAAACGCTAGAATTAAAAGAATTGAAAGTGAACGACAGTGAAGATTAATCCGTGCAGCAACACGATGATAAGTAAGATGTGACAGAAAAATGTGATTCTTCAAGGCAGCCTCTGCGCTTCCAACGCCCGGTATATGTACGGAGTACGAGGAGCGAGGGATGGAACTTCCTTACTTTCTGTGCCTGTTGAGCAAGGACCAGGACCCATTCCCAGTCAGTCGATGAAGCCTGTCAGAAGCGCAGCAATGAGGACTGACACCTCCAGCAGTTGAAATGAGCCCCTCGGCCGCGATTTTACGCTGAGATTAAAACAACATGGGTTCGTAACAACGTTGAAGGGGAAAGGCTGTCTTCTGTGTCCTTCTGTGCCCAAGCCGTTGCTCCTTGGCCTGGCTGGATTGCTCTACGGCGGTCAGTGGGTGGATGGCTCCCGTGTGGATGCCACTGCAAGGGCCCGAGGGCCCTTTTCACGTACAAATCCCAAGCCACTGGTTGCGTTTGAAACGCCTCGAAGCCCAAAATTCGCAAATGTGCTGGGCAAGGCGTTTGTGGGCGTCCTCGTGGCATATTCGAATCGTTCATGCTACCTCCCTAACTTGCTGGAACAAGCGAGCCTCCAGTAACCAGCTGAAGAACTGCCTGGGGTTCCAAGGACTAGTAACCAAGCCCCTCCGATCAGAGTCTGGATTCACCACCGGCCTGAAGCCATGTTCAACTAGTACGACACATGTCAGAGCTATTCCAGGTCTTGCAAATTCAAGTTTGAAGAAATCTCGGTTTTCACAAGAAATGGCTCAACAGCTCGCTAATCCCGCGCTCGCGTACGAGATACTGTACCTCTGCTAGCGAGGTCAAACAGGAGTCAATCCTAGAAGTACAGAGTAGGTACGGAGCAACAACCTCGCACTCTTTTTGGTGGTCCGTATCCCTACCGATTGCTGAACCTTGTACTACCTGTCGAATATCTGTGATTACGGATGGACACAACTGACAGACTGACAGCTTGACAGTCTGCCTATCTTAGAACCGGTTCGCTGTCATACTCCTGATAAAGAACTTTCCGCCCTTGGGAATTTTGGTGCCCATTACTGCGTGGCCAAGCAGGGATACTCCATGCTTTGGGCAAAAATGTTTACGAATTGTGGCTGCAGTAGTTTGCAATAAAGGAGAATCCAGGTTCCAGGAATCACACCACCATTGGACTATCAAAGAATTGATCGAAGTCTCCCGAACCCCGGCAGGAGTCTGTACTCGGTACTCCGTACAGGGCGACCCAGATCTCACCGATCATGGTTACGCCTGGGGGTTGAGATGCAGATACGAAATTTGGCGAGGGGGAAGAAGGGATATTTTTACACTCGCTATGGGACTCCCGATCTTAGACGTCCAAGTGCAGTTGATCGAGATGTCAACTTTAAAATTTCTGTCTTTTTGCTTTACCTCCTTACATCACAGGGGCTGTAAGTTTTGACTTGGACTGAGTGGAAGTGACCAGTACAGTTGGTGTTGATGTTGATGTGAGCACAGCATCTGCACCACTCCGCAGAAAAGAAAATATGCGGACGGGATAAAATATTTCCCGTTTCAGATTGTCTTAGTCCCTTGGAAGTTGTGAGCCATCGGAGTATGCACGTTACTACTATCCTTTGCTTCTCTATCGATAACCGCATCTGGATTCTGGACAGCTAAAGATATAACTTCCTCATCATGGATACAACACCAACGTGTGACGCAACCAAGCTCTATCAGGTACGCAGGTCTCCGTCCTCCGCACTGAGGGCTGTCTAACCTCTCTAGAGCAGAACTGCTGCCGAGGCCGACTATGAGACAACTTTCAGCCCATCACGCACCATTTTCCGGCACTATGGCAAGCGATGCGAACAACACAACAGTGCTATCCGAGTACTAATGTAGTTGATACACCACCGACATTGTCCATGCGCTCTTGGTTCGCTTCCACGTTACATTGCAAAATCGGCGGTGAGCGAAACAGTGCTCAGAATCCGAGCGATACTATCCTGTTTCGCAAACAGGACGGAGTACGGAGTACTCGTATGTATGAATATGAAGTGAGCATCAACTGCTAGTCTGTACGGAGTACCGAGGACGGAGTGCGGGTAATTTAGGTATGCTGATCTCGGAGAATTTTTGATCGGACCTCCTCATCCGTATCCTTTAGCGATCACAGGTGACGGATGAGTTTAATGGGGCGCGGCCTGCCTAACAATTACGAGTACGAGACTTATTCGTGAGTCGTGACATATCACTCTGCCGGGGCTGGACAAACTTTGCTCCGAAATTGTCATCCTTCAGAACTCCGTGTTTCGTGACCACTCAGGAGGGTGTCAAGATGGCAGCCAAGAGTCCGCAACTCCCTGGATGTGCACCAGACCTTTCAACCCAAGTACGCTTTCCTCGAGCTGAGACAGGGAGAAGGTAACGCTGATCATTCGGTTAATTGGCGATGACATGCAAGAGGTTTGGGCTTGTCGCAGGAAGGTAGGTCGAACAGACAAGACTTGAAGCAGCTGAAGAGAAGTGTACCTGGACACTCACTCCATCGGGGAGAGGCTTCGGTGAGTGACGACCCTGATGAGGTGATCCAGTGCTGTCTGACGAACCGAACACGAGGGTGAGTATCATTTCCTCGTACCGAGAAACTCTGAGGACGAGGCCAACTGGGAGAGGCTGCTCGTCACTGACGAGTCAAGACAGCTCAGCCCTCTTCTGCAATTCAGTCAAAATCAAAATGATTCTGCAATCACAATCTCGAGCTCGGCACCACTTCCTGGACGACCAAGCCTCAGTGTCTCGGATGCGGGGGGTAATTGACTGGGTCGAAGGAAGGGTGCTGCCCAGTGCTACAGGCTGCTGCGAGGTGCTACTGGGTGCAAACAGATTAGAGTGACGCCTCGAAGGGCCACTAGAACCAGAAAGAGGATGCCCAGGCGGGCGTTCAGCCACTGCCACAGCGCCCACCAACGCCCACCAGTCCCTACCAGTCTCACCAGTCCCTACCACACCCTCCATCACCCAGAAGACGGCCCCCGAATATTAATAAACAAGGCTTTGATTGAAAGGGCACGAATGGGAGCGACTAACCCCTATTTCGTCCAAGCCGCACGAGCTAACCGCGAGGCTAGACAAGGTTGTCGCGCGCGACTGCCACAACTCCAGCAGAAACACAACGCAATCGAAGCATTTCCTCACTACGCGACTCCTGTCTTTTTCTTCAGCCCGTTTCCCTCCTCGTCCTCCTGACTGAGGATTTATTTTCCATCTGCTGCCACCTTCGACAGCATCGTCTCTCGTTCCCACGATCATTTATTTATACAAACTTCTAATCATTTCTTGACGGTGTACCCGCTTTCAGAACCCTCTTTCTGCCTCGAGGTTCTTTGTTGACTTTACGTCGCTCGCTCGCACCCTTTAACTGAATTACTATACCACCTTCCATCAAAATGCGTTTCGTTTACGCCGTCGCCACTGCCCTCCTGGCAGCTGTTGCTACCGCACAGCAGAACAATGCCATCAGCATTCCTGAGGGTTCAAGCACTCTCAAAGTAGCTGCTGGCCAACCTTTGGTTATTGACTGGACCAACCCATCAAGTGGCACCGTCACCATCAAGCTCGTCCAGACTCCCATCACTCCTGACAGCGGTGTTGTCCTAGCCTGTAAGTTCTCACTCGGATGCTTATGCTCATATCCTCAACCTTCTAACCCGGACAAATCTTAGCTGGTATCCCTGCTTCCATTGGAAGTGCCACTCTCCAAATCCCAGATGCGGCCGATGTGAACTCGTTCCAGTACAGCATTGAGATCATCGATGACACAAATACCAGCAACATCAACTTCTCTCCCAACTTTGGCATCACTGGCGCAACAGGCACAGCCACTGGATCTGCATCAACCGCATCCATCACCGGCAGCACCGCTAGTGGTTCTCGCACTGCGTCCTCCACTGGCTCTGCCACCGACTCTACCGACTCTTCCGCTGCAACCACCACCGACAAGAGCAGCTCCAGCACTGGATCTGCCGCCGCCACTACCTCCCGCTCAACCAGCACAAGAACAACCTCCTCAGCTTCTGTTGCCTCCCAGACTACCTCGGCTCCTTCCAGCGGCGCCGATGTCATGAAGGTTCAGGGTGGTCTCCTCGCCATGGCTGTCGGCGTGGTCGCCGTTGTGATGTAAATAGGAGGATTTTGGTAATATTCATCCTTCCAACTTCGCCCATGAGACCCATGATCCAAAAGGTGACGGCCAGTGTACGTACGTTCTTGACTGAAGATTTTTGTATTGGACACATATTCACTCTCTTCTGCTCATGATCGGGTTTCTCCTGCCTCTTCGGCGCAGCTGTTTTGTGTATATAAATTAATTCTTTTTTCTTCTCCTGGAACACCGTCACCCCTTCACTCTCGATTTTCTCTCTGCACAAATGTGCCTTTTCTCGATCTGAGCGAGCATGATTTTGCGCAGGAAGGATGGCAGGGCTGTCTCAGCACACGAAGCGGGTTCAGGCTGAACGAACATATAACCACCCACCATTATATGAAACAAGGGAATCATTCACCCGTAAAAATCAGATCATTTTTTCCAGCGACAGGCGATCTTTGTATTTTGGGGGGAAACATCTCGTCAATGGCGATATTGCTTGCGTTTTAGCTAGTTAGTTTAGTGTTTATCGACAGACTACTCGGGTCATCAATGAAATAGAAAAAGGTGTTCCAAAACAGAAACAGAAAAGACATCTCTAAGAATTCCATGAATGACCTAGCAGC